>Ga0116210_1000327_pt1 | contig 49010 bp, 38 predicted proteins | sample TshhotsprinmetaG_FD_94483 | JGI IMG/M metagenome (GOLD analysis project Ga0116210, IMG submission 94483) | Hot spring microbial communities from South Africa to study Microbial Dark Matter (Phase II) - Tshipise hot spring metaG | ecosystem: Environmental > Aquatic > Thermal springs > Hot... | reverse complement strand
TTATCCACAGCCCCTACTACGACGACTACTGCAACACCTGTTGCAGTACAACCTTAACGAAAGGAAGGAGGCGGTACCTTAATCAAGGTCGCTCTCCTGTCTTGACAGACCCGTCCACCTAACTATCGGTCGCTTGCTGATCCCTATCTGGCCGCTGATGGCAGTTTTGTTGATAGGTGTGGCGTTCGTAATCGTGCAGACTCCGCCTCTGCGACGCATCGGAATAGGTGTTGCGATAGTCCTGCTGGCGATACAAATAATCGGTGCTGTCCGATTCTCTCAAGCAGCAGGCGATGGTTTGGGCTTCAATGCTGATCCCTGGAACACAAGCCAGGCGTTGACGCTTGCTGCTGATTACGTGTCCGAACACCACTCGCATGAACAGGTGGCGCTGTACTCTAATTTCGCGCCAGCAGTCTGGTTGCGGACGCACATGCCGGTCAAGCGTCTCGACGGAGCACTGAATGGACGCAAGATTTGCGCATCATTCAGCGGACTTCCCCCTGGCACAACCGAATTCATGGTGGTGCTCTTTTCCCAGGTCACGCCGGCTGTCGCCGATCATTCGTGGGGTGAGGAGTTCGAGGAAGAAATAAGCAGTTGTACTGTAGACCAACCGACCTCGATCCCTCTTGCCGACGGTCTGATCGTCAAGGGAACGCCAAAGCAGAGGAAGTGATCTTTTGGTGAACGCGCGCTGCATTCCCTCCTCCCCATCCTGGCTGAACAGCTTCTACATCGGCAACCTGATCCGCGGCTTGCAGGCGGAGGGGATCACCTTCGACCTGCCGGCAGACGAGAGCGGCGACTTTTTGAGCGCGCGCTGGCTGCGCGCTCGCGCAGGCCGCGTTGAGCTGTTGCACTTCCACTGGACGCACTACCACTACACGTCGGATACCTGGCGGCGTTCGGCGATGGAGCTGGACAAGTTCATCGGCAAGATCGCGCTGGCGCGACGGTTGGGGTACAGGATCGTGTGGACCATGCACAACTACATGCCCCACGAGCGGACCTACCCACTGCTGCATTTCGCCGAGCGCTTTCTGCTGGCGCGGTTGGCCCATGCGGTGATCGTGCACTGCGAGTATGGGCGCACGCTATTGCAGCGCAAGCTGTTGCGCAGTGATAATGTCTTTGTGATTCCACTGGGCGATTACAGCCCCTACCTGCCGCCGCTGCCCGGCCGTGAAAGCGCTCGAAAGCTCCTGGAATTTGAACCCAATGACATAGTATTCCTTTTCTTCGGTATGATCCGCCCTTACAAACAAGTTCCCGAACTTATTCGAGAATTTCAGTTTGTGCCAGGGGATAACCTGAGATTGGTTATTACTGGTGTGGCACCTTTTGATGAATTACGAAACGAAATACTAGACCTGGCAAGAACAGATCGAAGAATACAGTGTGAACTGGAATACATTTCCGACGAACAGCTTGCGCTGTATCTGTCAGCTGCGAACGTGGCGGTTTTTCCATATCGAGATATTCTCGGCTCTGGATCAGCCATACTGGCACTTTCTTCCGGATTGCCAATAGTCGCACCTCGAATGGGTTGTCTTGTAGAATGGATCACGCCGGACTGCGGCGTACTCTACGACCCGAGGCCCGGCGCGCTGGCCGCTGCGCTACAACAAGTCAGTGGCCGCGACCTGCGGGCGATGGGCAGCGCCGCGCAGGCCAGGGCCAGGCGGTTCCCCTGGGAGGTCATGGTGCGAGACACAGCCCAGGTCTACCGGCGCGTGGGTGAAGGGGGAAAGGGGTGAGCACGAACCTCCGCGTTCTCACCGTCATCGGTACCCGTCCGGAAGCCATCAAAATGGCGCCGGTGATCGCCGAGCTGGCCCGACAAGACGGGATCACCTCGCGCGTCCTGGCCAGCGGGCAGCATCGCCAAATGCTTGACCAGGTGCTGGCGATTTTCCATATCACTCCGGATTACGACCTGGACGTCATGCGGCCTGACCAGGCGCCGGCCGATGTGCTGGCGCGCATTGCCGTGGGCATGCAGCCCATCCTGCGCGAGTTCGCGCCTGATTGGGTGTTGGTGCAAGGTGACACCACCACCGTGCTGGCTGCCGCGCTGGCCGCAGCTTACGCGGGCTGTCGGGTGGGCCATGTGGAGGCCGGGCTGCGCACCTACGATCGCCGCAACCCCTTCCCGGAGGAGCTAAACCGCGTGCTGGTGGACCACGCCAGCGACCTTCACTTTGCTCCGACCGAAAGCGCGCGGCAGGCACTGCTGCGCGAAGGGATCAACGAGGCTACTGTACACGTGACGGGCAACACCGTGATTGACGCGCTGCGCGTCATTGCGGCGCAAAGCCGGCCCGCTCATGAACCGCAGGTGCGCGATGGTCGCCGCCTGATCCTGGTGACAGCTCACCGTCGCGAGAACCACGGCCGGCCCATCCGGGAGATCGTCGAGGCGCTGCGGCAGCTCGCCCTGCGGAATGACGTGCACATCGTTTATCCCGTGCACCCCAATCCCCACATCTGGGAGCCCGTCCATCAGGGCCTGGGCGGCAGCGAGAACGTGACCCTGCTCGAGCCCCTGGATTACCTGGATTTCGTCCATTGGATGAAGGAGGCTTACCTGATCCTGACCGACAGCGGCGGCATCCAGGAGGAAGCGCCCAGCCTGGGCGTACCGGTGTTGGTGCTGCGCGAGACCACCGAGCGGCCGGAGGCGGTTGCAGCCGGCGTGGCGCGGCTGGTCGGCACACGCGCCGACGCCATCGTAGCCGAAGCAACGCAGTTGCTGAACGACCCGGCGAGTCACGCAGCCATGGCGCAGCGGGCCAACCCCTTCGGCGACGGCCGCGCTGCGCAGCGCATCGTAGCAATCCTGGCCGGCCGGCAGCCGCCGCCGTGGAGTCCCACTGAAACGACCGACTATGCGTAGACTTCTGAATATCTTGGTCATACCCATGGGCCTGGGTTGCATGATCGGCGCAGGGAGTGTTGTCACGCGGCCGATTCCACCCATGTCCGTTGCCGCGGGCAATCCCGCTAGGGTCATCAGGACACGCGGCAGCCCGCAGCTATCGGAGCAGCAAAGGATTGACCCCAGTGCCGAAAGTTAGCGTCCTGATCCCCACCTACAACCGCAGCGGCTACCTCATCGAAGCGATCCGCAGCGTCCAGGCGCAGACTTACCGCGATTGGGAGCTCGTCGTCGCGGATGATGGATCCACCGACGATACGCGGGCCGTGATCGAAGGTTTGGGCGAGACCGTGCGTTATCTTTATCAGCCCAACCAGGGGGTCTCCAGCGCACGCAACCTGGCCTTCCGCGAGTCGTCCGGCGAGTATGTGCTTTTCCTGGACTCCGATGACGCCCTGCTGCCCAACGCCCTGGCTGATCTTGCCGCCGCGCTGGACGCTAATGCCGACTGTGACGTGGTCTACAGTGACGGGTATGTGGTGGATGAAAACGGGACTCGCTATACCAGGCTGTCAGACTATTCGCCTCGGCCGTTCGTTGATGCGCTGGAAACCTTCATCACCGGCAGTCCATTAGGCCTGGCCGGCACGATGGTTCGGCGCACCGCCCTGCAGCACATCGAAGGGCCTTTTGATGTTCAGATGATCGGTTATGAAGACTGGGATATGTTTTTGCGCCTGAAGGCAGCAGGGTGCACGTTCCATTTTGTTCCCGGCCTGACATACTGCTACCGGTTCCATGGCGGCAACAAATCGGCCCCGAAGTCATCGCTTTCCGAGAAGCGCCGTTTGTCACTGGTTCACAGCCGACTGAAGGCCATGAACGCACCCTGGTTTGCCGGCCTGTCGTCGTCGGCCCGGTACGCGTTCTTCGCCAACCTGCTGCCCACACTCCTCTGTGGCGACCGAGCGCGGCAGGCTGAAGTGTTGGCGCACCAGGCGTTTCGCAACTTGCCCGCACAGGCGCGCTCGCAGCTGCTCTACCGCCTGACCGTGAACAACATCCTGAGCCACGGCGCCGCACGCGAAGACCGCCGACGGCTATGGACGGCCATTCGGTTGAATCCCGCCAACGTCAAAGCCTGTCTTCTGCTGGCGTTGACGCTGATGGGGCACAACTTACCCGAGAAGGTTCTTGCCCGCTGGCGCCGGGCGCATGCCGCCGCGGAAGCCGACGACCCGGTGACCCGGATCCTGCGCGCCAAGCACGTCGCCTAGCGCCCGGAGCCTGACATGCGCATCAAGCTGATCAACCTCATCCTGATGAAATGGGAACGCCGCCAGGAGCTGCTGCGGGGCTGGTGGCTCCGGCAACGGGGCGCTCGCGCGGGCGTGCGGTTCGGCGTAGGCCCCGGCCTGCGCGTTCTGTACCCGGAGTGTTTATCGGTCGGCGACGACGTCACCATCGAAGGGCCGGGCTACCTGCACTGCCTCAGCGAGCGCGGGGTACGCATTGGTAGCTACACCAGCATTGCGCGCAATGTCCATCTTCATTGTGGTGGAGAACCAGGCGACTATGCCCACGGCTATTTTGAGATTGGGGATCATTGCTACATTGGACCGAATGCTGTCATGGGCGCCGGAGGCGGCATTCGTATCGGCAGTCACGTGCTTTTCGGCCCAGATGTCTTGATCAGTTCTGAAAACCATCGATTCGATAATCCTGACGAATTGATCAGAAGCCAAGGTGTGGTGCGTTGCGGCGTAGTTATCCAGGCTGGCTGCTGGGTGGCATCCAAAGCTGTAATACTGGACGGTGTGACACTGGGCGCAGGGTCGATCGTTGCGGCGGGTGCGGTTGTGGTTCGTGATGTGCCGCCCAAGGCAATCGTCGCTGGCGTGCCGGCCAGGGTGATTCGCTATCGCGGCGACAGAACAATGTCGGTATCGAAAAGTGTGGACGTGCCCGCCCCGGAGAAGGCAACATGATGCGGGCGCTAATGATCAATCGGACTGATGCGCGAGATGTATCGGGCGGCGATGTCGTCCAACTAGAGAAGACCCGCAATAAGTTACAGGAACATGGGCTGATTGTAGATGTACGCCTGACAGACGAGCTAGACGGTTCATGGGACTATGACCTGGTTCACATCTTCAACATTCAGGCGCCAGGGAAGGCATGGCAAGCCTGTCAAGTCGCCAAGAGCAAAGGAATTCCTGTTGCACTGTCACCGATCTATTGGAACTTCACGGAATTGTGGTATTGGACAAATCCGAGACTGAAACCCATCTGGCGGATGCTCAGACGAGTGCTTGGCAGGCACGGATATCCTATCTATGCTCAGTGGCAATACATGCGATCTCAGATGTCCGAGTCCTGGCGTATTCAACGTCAGTTGTTGCTCGCTGCCGACATCGTGTTACCGAATTCATATCTCGAAACAAAGCAGATCGTCAAAGACTTCAGGCTGACGCCGGGCGACCTTCGCGTTGCGGTCGTTCCAAACGCCATAGATCGAGACTTGTTCGAGAAGGCAGCTGTTGCTTCCCTAGACGCAGGGGCCGCTTTGAACGGCATCAAAGGATTTGTGCTCGAAGTAGGGCGTCTGTCGCCGGAAAAAAACTGTTTGGCGCTGATCGAGGCATTGTGGAAAGTGGATGTCCCAATTGTATTCGTGGGTAAGGCATCCCCCTATGCGCCGGAGTACGCCACAGCATGTCATCAACGGGGCCAGCAGCGCGGTAACGTGCATTTCCTGGATTGGGTGCCGCACGAACAACTACCCGGCATCTATGCCCTCGCCGCAGTTCATGCGCTGCCGAGCTGGCGCGAGACGCCGGGACTGGTCAGCCTGGAAGCTGCGGCAGCCGGCTGCCGGATCGTTTCCACTTCGATTGGAAGTGCCTACGAGTACTTCGGCGACGATGCCTGGTATTGCCATCCGGCGGATCGCAACTCCATCCGCAAGGCGGTGGAACAGGCGCTCCGGGCCAGGCCTTCAGCAGATCTGCGCCAACGTGTCTTGCGGGATTATACATGGGACAAAGCGGCTGAAGCTACACTCGCTGCGTATCGTTCCGTGGTCGAGCAACGATGAATTGGGGTTAGACACAAACCGAATGGTACCCAATGCTCTTTTGCAGTGGACCACGCTGCCGGGGCGATTGCGCGCAGCCACCTGTGTCCGGTGGCGGGTTCACTCCTATTCATCGGCGCAAAGACTCTACGCGGCCGTGGGTTGGCTGCTCGCTGCGCAGCGCCGCTCGGCAGATGGCGGCGTGCCGGCTTACTACGACCTGCTGCGCGACACCTGGGCGCCCAGCTACCCCGAGACTACAGGGTATGTTGTGCCCACGTTACTCGCCTACGCCGCAGCCTACACCCATGAGCCGGCCCGCCGCGCGGCATTGGAGATGGCCGAGTACCTGCTGACGGTGCAGACGCCGGCAGGCGCCATCCCCGGCTGGGGCGCCGGTTCGCCCGTGTTCGTCTTCGACACAGGTCAGGTCATCCAGGGATGGCTGGCCGCCTGGAAGGCTACCGGTGACAGCCGCTTTTTGGCCGCGCTGGCCCGGGCGGCTGATTGGCTGGTCATCCACCAGGAGCCGGCCGGTTTCTGGCAGAGATACCAGTACCAGGACCACATCAAGACCTGGGACGTCCGGGTTGCCTGGGCGCTGGTGCAGGCCGGACAGGCCGTGGGCGAGCCCCGTTACACGGCAGCCGGCCGCCGCTGTCTCGCTTGGGCGCTGCAGCAGCAGGGCGACGACGGCTGGTTCGACCACTGTGCGCTGGATCCCGGCCATCCGCCTGTCACCCACACCATAGCCTACGCCATCGAGGGCCTGTTGGAAGGGGGCGCGTTGTTGGGGGAAGAAGGATTCGTCAGCGCGGCCCGCCGGGCGGCCGACGCGCTGCTCGGCCGCCAACGCCGAGACGGGAGCCTGAGCGCCTATTGGGCGCCGGGCTGGCGTCCCTGCAGCCGGTCGGCCTGCCTCACCGGCGATGCGCAGATGGCAGTGTGTTGGTTTCGGCTCTTTCAGTTGACCGGCGAACAGCGCTATCTTTCGGCCGGCCGCCGTATTCTGGCATCGGTCGCAGCGACGCAACAGGTGGACACTCCCTGGCTGCCCATCCGGGGCGCCATCGCCGGCAGCCATCCTGTATGGGGTCCCTATCTGCGCTGGCGCTATCCCAACTGGGCCGTGAAGTTTTTCCTGGATGCGCTGCTTCTGGAGCGACAGTTGGCGGCGAAGGATAGCCCATGACCGATTCGAAGGACATCCGGGCGTCTGCACGTTGGGATGCCTACTGGGAAGCGCAATCACGCACAGGCTTCATCAGCGCGCCGGCCGAGCCGTGGGAGGCGCTGTGCGCGTGTGTGGATGTGTGTGGTCTCCGCGCCTTGGACCTGGCCACCGGCACCGGCGGTACGGCCGCGCGCCTGGCTGCAGCAGGCGCGCACGTAACCGCTGTGGACCTCTCGCCGCGTTCGCTGCAGGTGGCGCAGGACACCGCCCGTCGGCAGTCGGTAACCGTTCGCTTCCTCTGCGCCGACGTCTTGCGACTGCCGCTGCCCGACCAGGCCTTTGATCTGGTGGTCAGTCTCGGCGTCATGCATTACTTCCGCAGCCCGCAATCGTTCCTGGCAGAGGTCAGTCGCGTGCTGCGACCGGGCGGCTGGGCGCTTATCGAGGCGCCGCAGAAGTACAGTCCCTTCACGCTGTACAAACGGTGGCGCATGGCCCGGGGTATGTGGGAATACGGCGATTGGGAGACCGAATATAGCCCCGAGGAGCTTAGGGCAGTGCTGGCGCAGGCCGGTTTTGTGCCCAGGCGCTATTACGCTCGAGAGTACTTTCCCTACCCCTACCATGCGTTGCGCCACCTGGCCCGGCTGGAACGCAAGCTGGGCCGCCGTGTTTTGCCCGCCTCCCTGTGGCAAGCCTATGAACGCTGCTGGCGCCGGCTCGAGCGCGGCTGGTGGGGCCTGCACACCCTGCGAGATGTGGGGATCGTGGCCCAAAAACCCGGAGGCTGATGAAGTTGGATTATCCGCGCGTTGCCATCATCGTGCTCAACTGGCGCAAGCCCGCCGAGACATTGGCGTGCCTGGAGTCGCTAGCGCATATCACCTACCCGAATGCGCACATCGTGGCCGTTGACAACGGCTCTGGCGACGATTCGGTCGCGCGCATCCGGCAACATTATCCTGCGATCACGCTGTTGGAAACCGGCGCCAACCTGGGCTACGCGGGCGGCAACAACGTCGGCATCCGCTGGGCCCTGGAGCACGGCGCCGACTACACCCTCATCCTCAACAACGACGTGGTGGTCGCGCCCGATTTCCTGGAGCCGCTGGTGGCGATCGCTGACCAGCGGCCGCACCGTGTCATTGCCACGCCCATGATCTGCGAGATGGGCCGGCCGGAGATCATCTGGACCCTGGGCTCTGACATCGAGTGGCGCACGGGCGCGCCCAGATTGCGGCACGCCAGCGAGCGCCGCGCCGCCTGGCAGGATGCCCCACCCCAGGAGGTGGTCTTCGCGCCAGGCACTGCGCTACTGGCCCCACGCACGGCCTGGGAACGCGTGGGGTTGATGGATGAGGCGTACTTCCTCTACTACGAAGAGACCGACTGGTGCTTTCACGCCGTGCACGCCGGCTTTCGCATGGTAGCCGTTCCCGCCTCCGTTGTCTGGCACGATGTCGAGAGCGCGGGAGCTCGCACCTCGCCGGCCATCACCTACTACATGACGCGTAACGCGTTGCGGTTCCTGGCGCGCAATTTCGTCGGCTGGCAGCGTCTGCGCGGCCAGGCGCTGGTTATGATAGATGCCGCCTGGCACAGCCTGGGCGACCTGAGGCTCGGGCAAAGGCTGCGGGCTCGGGCGCGCTGGCGCGGCATGGCCGACTACCTGGCCGGGCGGTTCGGACCGCTATCGTATGAGGTTACGTCACATGAATAAACTGGTCAGCATTGTGCTCCCCACCTACAACCAGGCGCACTTCCTGCCCGAAGCGCTGGACGGGGTGTTCGCGCAGACATATCCTCACTATGAGCTCATCGTCGTGGACGACGGCTCGACCGATCAAACGGCCCAGGTGCTGGCCGATTACCGCCGGAAATATGATTTCCTGATCGTGTCGCAAGAGAACCAACGGCTCCCACGGGCGCTCAATGCCGGTTTCAGTCGCGCTCGAGGAGACTACCTGACCTGGACCTCCTCCGATAACATCATGCTGCCGCGCATGTTGGAGGTATTGGCGCAGGAATTGGACGCCGATCCGAAAGTCGGTCTGGTCTACGCCGATCGCTACTTGATGGATGATGATGGCAACGATCTGGGCCGGTTGAACCTGCCGGACTACGATCCTCATTTGTTGTTGCACACCAACCTGGTGCACTGTTGCTTTCTGTATCGCCGCGAGTGTGTGGAGCGGATCGGTGGTTATGATCCTGACTTCATCTACGCCGAAGATTGGGAGTATTGGATCCGCATTTCGCAGTACTGGCGGATGAAACATGTGCCTGAGGTGCTGTATCGTTACCGGCTCCATCGCAGCAGCATGACAACCGAAGGCGTACAAGGCCGAGCTCGCAGCCTCAGCTACGCTCAGTTTGCTGACCGCATCCGAGGACGCATGCCGTTGCGCTGGTACATCGGCAAGCTGAAATGGTGGTGGTTGCGCGCATTCAGGCCAGGTCATCCGGTCGTAGCGGACCGCTCAGCCTGGCAACGGGCGGTCCGGCGCGCGGCTGGTCTGCCGGACTAGAGCAAGACAGGAAAACGCGGTGAGACTATCCCAATCCAGGCATCTGCCACAGCGGCACATACTATTGCCGATCGTGTTGTGCGCCAGCGTCCTGCTCCTGGCGTACTTTCTGGGGAAGCGCCCCTCAATGATGATAGTGGGCGCCCTGATCGGCATCGGAGCTGCGTTTGTGATCCTGCAGCGCCCTGCGCTAAGCCCGCTTGTGCTCATCGTGGCGGGCCTGGCCGTGCCGATGGGGATCGGCACAGGGACAGAGGTTCGCCTGGGTTCAGCGGCATTCGCAGTTCCGGCGCTGGTGCTCATATGGCTGCTTGACAGTCTACGCCAACGCAAGTTGAACCTGCCGTCCTCAGCCACCTCCCTACCTCTCCTGCTATTCCTGCTGATGGGGATTATCTCCTTATTGATCGGCACTGCTTTATGGGATCCGATGGTGCCGCGTCCCGGCAATCTGCTGCTGGTCCAGCTGGCACAATGGGCCATCTTTGCCTTCTCTGGCATCGCCTTTTGGCTAATGGCTGGCTGGGGGCAAAATGAAGGGTGGCTGCGGCGCATTACGCTTGGCTACCTGCTAATAGGCGGCATTCTCACCGCCATCTGGGCTTCTCCGGCTCGTCCCCTTGTCTTGCGGCTACTGGCTGTTGAACCTGGTTATCCGCCCCTGCTGGTGCTAACAGGCGCCCTGGCCGCTGCCGAGCTTCTCTACGACAGGCAGCTCTCGACGCGCTGGCGATGGTTCCTGGCGGCCGTATTGATTGCGGTCATCTATCAGACGTTCGTGGGCCAAAGAGAGAGCGTGTCAACGCTGGTTGGAGTGCTGGCAGCAGGGGGAGTGCTTACCTGGCTTCGCTTTCCACGCCTACGATGGGCGATCGTCGTCCTGATCATCGCGTTTGCACTTTCGGGAATTCTGTTTCCTGCTGCGTGGGAGTTTGCCGGCGGTGACTCTGAATGGCAAGCCAGCGGCGGGTCGCGACTGGTACTGGCAGGCCGCGTCATCGAAGAAACCATGCGCAACCCCATCACCGGGTTGGGTCCAGCCGCCTATCGCGCGTATGCGCGAATCAAGCCCTTACCGTATCAAAACGCCTACTGGAGAGAGCCCTTGGTCTCTGCACACAATAACTGGGTGGATCTCTTTTCCCATGTGGGTCTGGCAGGATTGGGCCTGTTTGTCTGGTTCATGGTTGAGGTGGCCCGGCTCGGTTTTCGCCTGCGGAAACGAACCACGGGCTTTGCCCTCGGTTATACACACGCCATGCTCGCCGTCTGGACGGCCATGATGGTCATGATGGCCTTTGGCGACTGGTTTCTGCCTTTCGTCTACAATTTGGGTTTCCCTGCATTTCAGGGCAGTGTTCTGGTATGGCTGTTCCTGGGTGGGTTGGTGGCGCTTAAGAACATGGGTGAGGGAGAGACAAGGGGACAGGGCGAGAGGGAGACTGGTGAGCGTTGATCTCTGCATCGTCATCGTGAACTGGAACACGCGCGACCTGCTGGCGGGATGCCTGGCATCGCTTCAGGCCGACGTTCAAACGTTCAAACCTTCAAACGTTGAAACGTTCGTCATTGACAACGCTTCCACCGACGGCTCCGCGGCCCTGGTGCGCGAGCGATTCCCCTGGGTCACGCTGATCGAGAACACGGAGAACATCGGTTTCGCGCGGGCCAACAACCAGGGCCTGGCGCTGGCCGGGGGGCGCTACCTGCTGCTGCTCAACAGCGACACGGTCGTCCGCCCCGGCGCGCTGGCGGCCCTGATCGGCTACATGGCGGCGCACCCCGAGGTCGGGTTCCTGGGCTGCCAACTGCTGAACGGAGACCTCACCCCCCAGGGCTCCTACGCCGACTTCCCCACGCTCCTCTCCGCGCTGCTCGGCCGCGATTTCCGGCGCCATGTCCGGCGCTGCGAGGACGGCCGGGCGGTAGCAGTGGACGCCATCAGCGGCGCCTGTATGTTGGTGCGCCGGGAGACGTGGGCGCAGCTCGGCGGCATGGACGAGGCCTATCACCTGTTTGCCGAAGAAGTGGATTGGTGCTATCGCGGCCGCCGGGCGGGCTGGCAGGTGCGCTGCCTGACCGACGTCAACGTCGTGCATTTTTTGGGTCAGAGCCGCAAGCAGCGCTCCTGGTTTGCGTACCTGAACCTGCACCGCAGCCGGCTGCTGTTCTTTCGCAAGCACTACGGGCGCGGGCAGGCGCGTCTGCTATGGCTGGGGTACATCGTCGTTGCAGCGGCCAAGGCCGGCGTCTATACGCTCACAGCGCTCCTGCGCCGGGACGGGGCCGCGCAGGCCAAGCGGGCGCAAAACTGGCGCCTGCTCAGGTGGCTGCTCCGCGAGCAGGATATCCTCACCTGAAGGGAAAGCACATGCACATTTGCATTGATGGCCGTTCCATCTCCCACCCCCAACGCGGCGGGTTCAAGACCTACAGCGAGAACCTGGTGGCCGCGCTGGCGGCGATCGAGACTGAACACACTTATACAGTGTTCTACGACCGGCCGTACAGCTTCCCGCCGGTCGCCGGCCACCCCCGGTTCCGCGAGGCCATCCTGCCGGCAAAGGCGCCGCTGGTGGGTCAGGTCTACCGCGAGCAGGTCGCGATACCGATCTACAGCCGAAAAACACACGGAGCGCTCTGGCACTTCCCCTACAACACCGCGCCCCTGGCCGGCGTCCGCTCTTACGTGCTGACGCTGCACGATGTCACGCCCTTCACCCACGCGGCGCAGCCCGACTGGCGGCGTCCACGGCAGGCGCTGAAGGAAGTGGCGCTCTACTACTATCCCCGTTTCCTGATGAAACAGGCGGCCCGGCGGGCGGCTGCCATCATCACGGTCTCGCACTACGCCCGGGGCCGAATCTGCGAGCTGTTCGGCATCGCGCCGGACAAGGTCGTCGTCACCCACCTGGCCGCCAAGCCGCTCTTTCGGCCCTTCACGGACGGGGAAAAACGGGAGGCCCGGCCGCTCGCCGCAGCCAGATACCGCCTTGACAAACCGTTCCTGCTGACCGTCGCATCCTCGCTGCTGAAGAACCCGCAGGGGACGGTGCAGGCCTATGCCGGCCTGCCCCCCGACCTGCGGGCGCGGTGCGATCTGGTCGTGGTGATGGCCTATCCCCGCTTTGCCGACACCATCCGAGCGCTGGCGCAGCAGTTGGGGGTCGCCGGCAACGTCCATCTGCTGCTTGCCCTGCAACCCGAGGAGCTTCTGACGTTGTACAACCTGGCTGAGGTTCTCGTCTACCCCTCCTTCACCGAAAGCTTTCCGCTGCCGACCGCGGAGGCCATGGCCTGCGGCGTCCCGATCGTCTGCGCCAACGACACAGGATTCCCGGAGCAGGTCGGGGACGCGGCGATCATGGTCAACCCGGCCGACACCGAAGGGATTACTTCCGCGCTAACGCGAATCCTCTCCGACGAGACCCTGAAGACACGGATGCGTCAGGCCAGCTTGCAGCGCTCGGGGCGCTTCTCCTGGCAGGCGACCGCGCATCAGACGGTCAGCGTCTACGAGTCAGTGCGCGCCCGAAGGGAACTTGCATGAGCACATCGAAGAGCGGGACGCTGCGCCCGCCCGCCTCCCGTTTGCTGCCGATCATCATCGTTGTCGCGGCTGTCCTCCGCATCGTCGCGGCCTTGCTCCTCGGCGATCGCATCGAGGCGCTGCCGGCCATCCAGGATCAGGTCTCTTACGACGCCTTAGCGCGGAGCATCCTGGCGGGCCGGGGCTATCAGTTCGATACCGGCTGGTACCCCTTCACGCCGGCTAACACGCCCACGTCCCACTGGTCGTTCCTCTATCCGCTCTACCTGGCCGGCGTCTACGGCAGCTTCGGCTACCACCCCCTGGCTGCGCGGCTCATCCAGGCGGTCGTCGCCGGTGCGTTGACCTGTTGGCTGGTCTACCGGCTGGGCTACCGGGTCGGCGGGCGCCGGGTCGGGCTGGTCGCGGCCGCCGTCGCCGCGCTGTACGGCTACTTCATCTACTACAACGCGGCGCTGATGACCGAGAGCTTTCACATCGTCCTGGTGCTGGCAGCCTTGGACCTGGCTACGCAGCTTCAGGACCGCGGCGATGAAGTCGCATCCGGCGGCCGATCCGCCCGCAGCGACCTGTGGCGCTGGGCGGCGTTGGGCCTGACACTGGGCCTGGCCGCGCTGCAGCGCCAGACGACCATGGTCTTCCTGCCGCTGGTGTATCTGTGGCTGGCCTGGTGTTATCGCCGCAGCCCGCGTCCGCTCGTGGTCGGTGGCCTGGTCTCGGCCGGCATCATCCTGCTGCTCATCCTACCCTGGACTGTGCGCAGCACCCGGGTCTTCAACCAGTTCCTGCTGCTCAATTCCAACGCCGGCCTGACGCTGTACTGGTCGAATCACCCGACGCATGGCTTCGGCGACACGTGGCCCACCAACGACGCCGGCCCCTTGCCCCCCTTCCCGGCCGCGGCCGCCGGCCTGAACGAGGCGCAGATGGATCGGCTGCTGACCCAAGAGGGCCTCCGTCTCATCCTGGCCGACCCGGGCCGCTTCCTGCGCCGCGTCGTCGGCCGCATCCCGGCCTTCTTCATGTTCTATCCGTTGCGCGAGTCGGGCCTGGTCAGCAACCTGACCCGGGTGCTCTCGTTCGGCATTACCTTGCCGTTCATGATCTACGGCCTGCTGCTGGCACGGCGCGCGTGGCGGCGGCACATGCTCACCTTCCTGTTCGTGGCCGCGTACACGGCAATCCATCTGATTTCCTGGCCGGGCCCGCGCTACCGCCTGCCCATAGACGCCGCGCTCATCCCCTTCGCCGCGCTGGCCCTCGCACATCTGTGGTCGCGCATCGCCGCGCGCCGCTTTGCTCGCCCGCCGGGAACCGAGGCTGCTACATGATGGTCATGCGCCGGCGGTTAGCCGCTGCCTACCTTGCCGTTACCGACCGCCTGCTGCGCCATGAGCGCCGGACGCTGGCCCTCTTATGCCTGTTTGCCCTGCTCCTGCGGCTGGCCTACATCGGCCTGTTCGTCGGCTTCGCCAGCCCGCCGGAGTACGATGGCATCGGCTACCACCAGCTGGCCGAGGGGCTGCTGGCCGGCCGGGGCTACGTCAACTACTGGGGCGAACCCACCGCGTTCCGGCCGCCGGTCTACTCCCTCTTCCTGGCCGGCGTCTATGCCATCACCGGCCACAGCCTGGCCGCGGTGCGCCTGCTCCAGGCGCTGCTGGACAGCGTCACCGTGCTGCTGGTCTACGGCATCGCGCGGCAGCTTTTCGGCGGCCGCGTCGCGCTGTTGGCGGGAACGGGGACGGCGCTGTATCCGCTGTTGATCTACGAGACGGGGTTGATCATCCCGGAGACGCTGTCTTACACGTTGCAGTTCGCGGCGATTGTGTTGCTGCTTCAACTGCACACAGCAGGCCATCGGGCATTGCCCCTCCTGAGCGGCCTGCTGATCGGCCTCACGGTGCTGGCCAGACCGACGGCCGCGTTGTGGGCGCCGCTGATCCTGCTGTGGATCATCTGGCCGGGCCTGATGCGCCGGAGTTGGGAGAAGCTCGCCCTGACACTCGCTGGCCTTGCTGTGGTCTTTGCGCCCTGGGTCTTGCGCAACGCCTTGGCGCTCGGCGCGTTCGTGCCCATTTCCAGCAACGGCGCGGTGAACATCTGGTGCGGCAACAATCCACTGGCCGATGGCGGCAGCGTCCAACCGACGCAGGAGACCTGGAACGGCGCTGACTACCCCACCCGTGGCTTGCACGGCTGGGCAGGATTGAGCGAGGTCGAAAGCAACCAACGCTTCGCCGACCGGGGCCTGGCATGGATACGCGAGAACCCGGCCATGTTCGCGCGCCTGATACCCAAGAAGCTGGCCAGACTATGGTCCCCCGTGTCATACAGCGTGCAGTTTGGCCGGCAGGCGTCGGGGGCCCTGGTAGCCCTGGCGCTGCCGCCCTACCTGGTATTCCTGGCGTTGGCCTTTGCCGGAATCTACCGCCATCGGCGCGCCTGGCGACAAACTTTTCCACTGCTGGCTGTCGTCATATCCGTCAACCTGATGGTCATCCCATACTACGGCGCCACGCGTTACGGCATCCCGATGGTGGTGGCATTGATCCTCTTCGCCGCCGTAGCGCTCGACCGTGCAACTCAGGCTGCCGCGCGCAATCTGGCGCAAAGGGGCTAATCGTGGCGACCGGGCCGGGCCTTTCTGTCCGTGGCCGCAGATCTTGCGCTGGCTGGCCGCGACCCTGGGCAGCCCGGTCTCGGGTGAGCTCCGCCGCCAGGCGCGGGTGTTCCGGCGGCTGATGGCGGCCCTGCCGGGGATGTGAGCGAGAGGCTGGGGTCAGGGGTCAGGGGTCAGGAGTCAGGGGACAAGGGACAGGGGTCAGGAGTCAAGGAACAGGAGGCAGCCGTCAGCGGTCAGCGGTCAGCAGTCAGGGAACCGGGGCCATGGGCGCGGGCGTGCGGCGACCGGGGCGCTTGGCGCAGGGTGGGGGTGTGCTACAATAGCTGTATGAGGATGGCATATTCAGATTAACGATGATCAGGACAGTGTCCATGCCGCTGCCGGGGCAAAATCGGTGCTGAAATGGCAGTGACCAGGTCAATCAGGTGAATCTGCGTTCTATTGTCGGGTTAATGCCGGCAAAGAGCAAATGATAAAATGAGGACTGCGATCTGGGTCCGTTGGTTCAAGAAGTCTGCTTGAGGAGCACAAACGATGGATCAGATAAGCTATGAACAGTGGTGGCGCCTGCATGTACGGGCGGCCAGGGGAGAAAGCCTGGATATGGCCGAACGGGCGGCGTATGAAGCTGGGCTGGCACATCTCGATGCCGAAGAAAAAACGACTTGGGGGGACAACGAACTGATGCTGTTGCGCCAGCTCCGATCCGAAGTGGAACGACTGGAACTAACTCATGCCCAGCTTCAGTCCAAAAGCCAACGCCTGGATCGGCAAATCTGGACGCTGGAAGGCGCCTATATGAGCCTGACCGGGCTTGAGTTGAGCAGTCAAAACTATGCGGCTTCCCCTGTTTGAGCTCGTTCGGGAACGTTACCACCGCGCCTGCGGCTACTGCGGCGTCACTGAGGTGGCGGCAGGCGGTGAGCTTACTATCATTACCAACCTCGCAGCGCGGACGGCAGCGATGAGCTAGACAACCTGGTCTATGCCTGTGTGCGCTGCAACCAGTACAAGGGCGACTTCTGGCCCGATGCGGCTGACCTTGCGCAGGGGCGGCGCGTGTTGCATCTCAGGGTTGATGATAATCGCTTGCACCTGGCCGAGGATGAGAACACCGGCTATCTTCGTCCGCTGACAGCGACGGGGCACTTCCACGCCGTTCTCTTACGGCTCAATCGCCCCCAATTGGTGGCGCACCGTTTGGCGAAACATCTGCAAGTGATACTGCACGAAAAAGTTCGCCTGCTTGAACAGCAGAACCGCGATCTGGGAGAAACGATCGCCGCCCAAGAGCGCTACCTTGCGGCGTTGCGAAGACAATCCAGAGCGCGCAGGTGAAGCAGAATCGCCTTGCACGCCGCCAGTAAGCCATTCGTGTGGCTTGTCCTGAACAGGGTCGAAGGATTCTTGGCAAGTAGCCCACATGGGGCTGGCCGCGACCCTGGGCAGCCCGTGCTCAGGTGAACTCCGCCGCCAGGCGCGGGTGTTCCGCCGGCTGCTGGCCGCGCTGCCGGGGATGTGAGGAGATTTAGCTTCCAGCGCTGACATGTCCAAAACCCTCCTTTTCATCCTGCTCCTCTCCGTGCTGCTGCGCGTCGGCGTTGCGCTCTACCTGGGCGACGAGATCAGCGACATCCGCGGGGGCACCCACGACCAGATCTCCTACGACGCGCTGGCGCAGCGGGTGGCGGCCGGCTACGGCTTCTCCTTCGGCAGCGCCTGGTGGCCCGGCGTGGCCGCGGACCAGCCCACCGCGTTCTGGTCGTACCTCTACACCCTCTACCTGGCCGGCGTCTACACCCTGTTCGGCCACAATATCCTGGCCGCCCGCCTGATCCAGGCCGTGGCCGTCGGCCTGGCCATGCCCTGGCTGACCTACCGCCTCGCCCACCGCCTCTTCTCCTCCCCCTCTCCTCCTCAGGAGAGGGGGCCGGGGGGTGAGGTCGCTGCTGCCATCAGCGCGGTCTACCTCTACTTCGTCACCTACGGCGCCTCGCTGATGACCGAGGCCGCCTACATGGCCGGCATCCTGTGGACGCTGGACGCGGCCATGCGGCTGGCCCAGGCGCTCCAGGGTGCCTCCACAAGCCGCCGGCGGCTGCGCCTGGGCGTCGAGCTGGGCCTGGCCATGGGGGTCACCCTGCTGCTGCGCCAGGTGATCGTCCCGTTCCTGGCCGTGCTGGCGCTCTGGTTCCTCTGGCTGGGCTGGCGCCGCGGGTGGCTGCGGCGGGCGCTGCGTCCGCTGGCCGCAGCCGCGCTGGTGGCCTTCCTGCTCTGCCTGCCCTTCATCGTGCGCAACTACCGGGCCTTCGGCGTGCTGAGCATGCCCAACACCAACACCGGCTTTGCTTTCTTCTGGGCCAACCATCCCATCTATGGCACCCGCTTCGAGGCGGCGCTCTCGCCCGGCCACGGCGTCTCCTACCAGCACCTGATCCCGCCGGAGCTGCGCGGGCTGAACGACGCGCGGCTGGACCGGGCGTTGCTGGCCCGCGGGGTCCAGTTCGTGCTGGACGACCCCGGGCGCTACTTGCTGCTCAGCCTGAGCCGCGTGCCGATCTACTTCCAGTTCTGGCCGACGCCGCAGTCCACCCTGCTCAGCAACGCCAGCCGGCTGCTCAGCTTCGGCCTCTTCCTGCCCTTCATGCTCTACGGCCTGATCCTGGCCGTCCGCCACCTCCGCCCGGGCGGGCCGTTGCATGCGGCCGGCGCTGACGACCTGCGGCCGGCCTTCCTGGCGCTGACCTGGCTCTTCATGGCCGTCTATACCCTGGTGCACCTGGCCTCTTGGGCCAACGTGCGCTACCGCCTGCCGGTGGACGCCGTGTGGATCCTGTATGCCGGCTATGCGCTGAACGATCTTGGGGAGCGTATGACCCGGCGGCTACAGACGTCGCTTTCCGACGCCAGGCCCACCTGCTGGATGTGCCTGGCCGGCGCACGCTGGCAGGTGTTCATGATCGGTTCAAAGTCGCGAGGAGATCGTGTCGGAAATGACGCGACAAGCGCCGGAGGCGCCGACGGGGTTGTCGCAGGACGTTGAGCCCCCCGCGGCTGACCTGGCGCCCTACGTTGACTACTGGCGTCGGCGCCAGGCGCGCGAGCGCATCCGTAATCAGCGTCTGGCGCAGCAAGCGCGCGCCGACGCGGTCCGCATCGCCGCCATGTTGCGCCGCGATTTCGGTGTCACCCGCGTCGTGCTGTTCGGCTCGCTGCGCCGAGGACGTTTTCTCCCCGGTTCCGACATTGATCTGGCGGTTGCAGGGCTGGCCCCACGCCTGTTCTTCCGCGCGCTGGCGCAAGCCGGCACGCTTAGCGAGTTCCCGGTAGATCTCAAGCCCCTGGAAGACCTTGACCCGCACTTCAGGGATCGCGTGCTGGCAACCGGCGAGGAGATTTAGATGCGGCAGATAACGCCCGGCGAGCTGCTCGGCCTGGCAGCCGATATTGACCTCGAGGCGGAGCGTCTTCGACGGCTGGCCGATGACATTGCCGCGGTCCAACGCGAGATCGAATTCGACCCGCAGCATGCCAGGCTCTTTTACGAAAACCTGGCCCTGAAGTTGCACACCTTCTACACGGGGTGCGAACGGATCTTTCAGTTCGTTGCTGCGGAGTTGAACGGCGCGCCGCCTACCGGCTTCGACTGGCATCGCCGTTTATTGGAGCGGATGGGGATTGCCTGGCAGGGACGGCCGGCCCTGTTGTCGCCTGCGTCGGTTGAAGGCTTGCGCGAATACCTGGCTTTCATCCACGTGGTGCGAAACATCTACGGCTTCGAGTTGGACATCGAACGCATCGCTGACCTGGTGGCGCGCTATCCTGCGGTGTGGCGCCGGGTGGAGGCCGATCTAGAGCAGTTCCGGGCCTGGCTCCTCGAGCTGGCTGATCAGATCTCGATGTAGTTCCCACAAGTGGTTGGCGCAACAACCGGCCATCCCGCAGCACCGCTGAACACATTGAACATCCTCTTCCTGACCCAAGTGCTGCCCTACCCGCTAGACGCGGGGCCGAAGGTGCGGGCGTACTACATGCTGCGCCACCTGGCCGGCCGGCACCGGGTGACCCTGGTCTCCTTTGTCCGGCCCGATGATCGGCCGGAGTACGTGGCGCACCTGCAGGGTATCGCCCACGCCGTGCACACCGTGCCCATCCGCCGGTCGGCCTGGCGCAACATCCGCGCCGGCGTCAAGGGGCTGCTCACCGGCCTGCCCATGGTCATCGCCCGCGACGAGATTCCCGAGATGGCCGCGCTCCTCCGCCGCCTGGTCGCAGAAACGCGCTTCGACGTCATCCACGCCGATCAGCTCTCCATGGCCGGCTGGGGCCTGCTGGCCGCGCGTGGGGCCGGGGAAACGCAGCCAGCTGCGGCGTCCATGGCAACGGATGTCGCGTTGGACGCCGGGGCTCGCCCCGGCCCGCAGCAAGCTACGGCGTCCGCCGGGGCGTTGGATGCCGGGGCTTGCCACGGGACGCAGCGGATCCCGCAGCAAGCTGCGGCGTCCGCCGGGGCGTTGGACGCCGGGGCTTGCCACGGAACGCAGCAAGCTGCGACATCCGCTCGCCCGCGCACCCTGCTCGACGAACACAACGCCATCTATCACCTCGCCGAGCGCATGGCCGCCGAAGCCACCGGGCTGCGCCGCCTGCTGATGCGTCGCGAGGCCGCCGCTTTCCGGCGCTACGAGGCCGCCATACTCCATGCCTACGACGCGGTCCTGGCCGTCACCGAGGAGGATCGCGCATTGTTGCTGGAACTGCTTTCCGGTTTCCAACCTCCAATGTCCAACCTCCGGCTTCCCGACGACAAAATCACCGTCATTCCCATCTGCGTCGCTCCGGAGGCAGTGCAACCGGTGTCACGCGCGATCCAAACCCCCAGCCCGCAATCGGCGATCGGCAATCCCCCCACCATCCTTCACCTGGGCACCATGTTCTGGCCACCCAACGTGACCGGCGTGCTCTGGTTCGCGCGTCAGGTGCTGCCGCTGATCTGGCAGCAGGCGCCGGAGGCGCGCTTCATCGTCGTCGGCAAGAACCCGCCGGCCGAGGTACAGGCGCTGGCCGCCGACCCGCGCATCGAGGTGACCGGCTACGTGGCTGACCCCTGGCCCTATCTGGAGGCGGCGGACGTATTCGTCGTGCCCCTTTTCTCCGGCGGCGGCATGCGCGTCAAGATCGTGGACGCCTGGCTGTGGGGGTTGCCGGTCGTCTCCACACCCATCGGCGCGGAGGGGATCGCGGTGCGGGACGGCGAGAACATCCTGCTGGCGGCCGACGCGGCCGGCTTCGCCGCGGCCACCCTCCGCCTCCTGGCCGACCCCGACCTCAACACCCGCCTCCGCGTCGCCGGCCGGCGCTGGGTGGAGGAGCACTACGCCTGGCAGGTCGTCTACCGCCGCGTGGACGCGGTGTACGAACAACTAAGCGAATGAGCGAAGGAGCGAATCGGCGAATCAGCGAAGGGGCGAATCACGCAATACGCAGTATGCAGTATGCAGTACGCAGTACGAAATCCGCAATCCACCATGAACATCACCTACGTCCTCCTCTCGCCCACCTTTGGCATGCACCAGTACACGGCCGACCTGGCCAATCGGGCGGCGGCAGGGGCGTTCGAGCCTGCGAACGTTTCAACGTCTCAACGTTCTAACGTTCGCCTGATCACGACCACCACCCTCCCGCGCGACCGCTACAGCCCGGCCGTGCAGGTGGTGACGCCCGTGACCACCCACGGCACCGGCTTCTCCCGCGAGGGCCTGGACCTCGCCGCCTGCCGCCGGGTCCTGGCTGCCCTCACCGCAGAGGCCCCGGCCGACCAGCCCGACCCCACCCCGCATGAACATCGAACATCTGCCGCACGCCGTTCGCCATCTGCCATCTGCCACTTCACCGGCGTCCATCTCTGGAACCTGCCCCTGGTCTACGCGCTGCGCCGCCGCGGGGTCCCGGTGATCCACACCCTCCACGACCTGGACCCCCATCACGGCGTGCGCTTCGCCGGGCTGATCCGCTTGTGGAACCGGCTGATCATTGCCTCGGGCTGCCACATCCTGGTGCACGGCCGGCGCTACCGGGAACGCCTCATAGCCGCGGGGGTGCCGCCGGCACGCATCACCTGTGCCCCCCTGCTGCATGGTTTCCTTTCCGCCGCGTATCCCTGGCCGCCTGCGCTCCAAGAGGCAGGGGACACGGGCCAGGGACCAGGGGGCAACGGCGGTTGGGACGCCTGGCCGTTCACCGTCCTCTTCTTCGGCCGGGTCGAGGCTTACAAAGGCGTAGATCTCCTGTTAGAAGCGTGGAAAATGTTGCCAGAAAACGGGCCGGAGAAGCACTCTATGATGATGGAGGCCGCGCAAGCACCAGGGGCGAGAAGAGAACTGCGCCTGCTGATTGCCGGCCCCATCGCAGCCGGCGTGTCGTTGCCGCCGCTGCCGCCAGGTGTCGAGCTGCGCGCTCGGCTGATCCTGGACGAGGAGGCGGACGCGCTCTTCCGCACGGCCGACCTGCTGGTGCTGCCCTATCGCGATGCCAGCCAGTCCGCGCTGATCGCGGCCGCGTATGCCTACGGCCTGCCCGTGATCGTCACGCGGGCCGGCGCGCTGCCCGAGTACGTAGCCGAGGGGGAGACCGGCTGGGTGGCGCCGCCTGGCGATCCGTCCGCCCTGGCCGCCGCGCTGGCCACTGCAGCCGACGCCGCAGCGCGCTGCGCCGCCCAGAGCAACGCGGGACAACCCACAACGCCCCGCGCAGACACTGGCGGGGGCTTCCCTGGCCGGGCGGCCGTGCGCGGCCGATTCGACACCTGGCGCCGCGAGGAGGAGGCCATCCTGACGGCGATGTACACGATGTGCTGCCGACAGTACGCAGATCGTCGCACGTGTATCCCTGGAGGCAGACCATGATCCGCAAGAACATACCCCCTTTAAGACAGGGCCTGATGTCCTGGCCCGAACGGCTGCCTCGCATCGCCCTGCCCGGCCTGGGCCTGCGCGTTTCCGAGCGGCTGTTGTTGCTGGGCACCGTGGACTGCGGGCTCCTGGCGGCCGCGCTCATCGTGGCAGTGAAGATCCGCACCGACTGGCTCGATGCGCCCGGCGCGCTTCTGGCCAACTGGAAGTGGTTCGCGACCCTGTTCGTGCTGTGGTGGGCCGTGGCCCAGGTGGCCGATGCCTATCACCTGCCCCGCACGGCCAGCGCGCCCTACAGCATCCTGGCCGCCGCGCCGGCAGCCGCAGTTACCGCCATGATCTACCAGTGGATCCCGGTTATCACACCGCCGCTGGCATCGCGTAAGCTCAGCCTGCTGTTCCTCCTTTTGGCGGTAGCTTTCATAACGGTGTGGCGCGGGCTCTATGCCGTGCTATTGGTGCAGCCTGCATTTCAGCGCCGGGTGTTGGTGCTGGGCGCCGGCTGGGCCGGCCGTACGTTGGTACAGGCCATCCACGGCTCAGTTGATGGCCGCACGCCCAACCCCTTCCGCGGCAACGGCGCGGTCGTGGTGGGCTTCGTGGACGACGACCCGGCCAAGCAGCAGGCGGGCGAAGTAGCCGGCGTGCCGGTGCTGGGCAGCAGCGCGGACCTGCCCCGGCTTGCGCGCAAGCTGGCAGCCGACGACGTGGTACTGGCCATCACCCATCGCAACACGATCCTGCAGGAGGCTTTTGACGCGCTGTTGGCCTGTCAGGAGCTAAGCTTCCACGTTACTACCATGCCGGCCATCTACGAAGAGCTGTTCGGCCGGGTGCCGGTGGAGCACGTGGGCCGCAACGTAAACGCCGTATTGCCGATCGAAAACGGCAGCGCCGTCGAACGGCTCTACGGGGTGGTCAAACGCGCGAGCGACTTGGCGGCGGCTGTGGCTGGCCTGGTAGTCCTGGCCCTGCTCATCCCCGTCGTGGCCCTGGCCAACGCGCTGGCCAGCCCCGGCTCCCTGTTCTACCACCAAACGCGCGTGGGCAGGGGCGGCAAGCTGTTCCGGATCATCAAATTCCGCACCATGCGGCCGGATGCCGAGGCCAACGGCGCCGTCTGGGCTACGGCCAACGACGATCGCGTGACCCCCATCGGCCGCTGGCTGCGCAGAACGCGGCTGGACGAGCTGCCCCAGATGATCAACGTGCTGCGGGGGGAGATGAGCATCATCGGCCCGCGGCCCGAGCGGCCGGAGTTCGTAGAGCACCTGGCCCGGGAGATCCCCTTCTACCGCGCGCGCCACGCCATCAGGCCGGGCATCACCGGCTGGGCGCAGGTGCGCTTCGGCTACGGCAATTCGGTGGAGCACGCGCGCATCAAGCTGGAATACGACCTCTACTACGTGCGCCACGCCGGCTTCTACCTGGACGCCCTGATCCTGCTGAAAACCGCGGCGGTGATGCTGGGGCTGAGGGGCAGATGAGCGATCGAATGATCCAAACACCATCCTCCTGTCCCTTCCTGGGCCTGGCCGACGACCCGGCTCTGAGCCGCACCTGGCCCAACCGCGACCATCGCTGTTACGCCCAGGCCCCGGCCGGCGCCCCTGATGAGGCACACCAGACCGCGTTTTGCCTGTCCGCGTCCCACGTGGACTGCCCGCACTACCAGACACCTGCGGCCGCCCCCGCGGAGGGCCAACCGTCGCGGCGGATGCCGCAACCCCTGGCCTGGATGCGGCTCTTGCCGTGGGCCGGCCTGATCATCGTGGCCGCGATCATCGCCTATACGTACTTCAGCGATTCCCGCCTGCCGGCCGCCGCGCCCCCGACCGCGACGGTGGCCGCTGCCGCCGCCGGTCCTGTCAGCCCGGCCGCCGCGGCGACGCCCACAGCCACGCCGGCGGCCCCGCAGCCTCTGGTCATGTCCGCGTTCACGCCCACCTTCACGGCCGAGCCAGGCGGCCGCATCGTGGCCCTCTCCCCGAAAGCCGGCGACGCGGGCTGGTGGAGCAGCGGCGAGGCGCGCACCGCCCAGTGGGGCGACTCGTTCCTGTATGCCGGCTACTTCGACGGCCAGGCGTTCATCTCGGCCATCCGTTTCGAGCTGAGCAACCTGCCGCGCGGCGCGCCGATCCGGGCCGCCACTTTGCAGCTGATGGGGCTGAAGGCGGATCGGTTCAACCCGGCCGTGGGCGGCACCTGGAGCGTGCAGCCTGGCCCGCGCTCTCCCCCCTCGCCCGGAGGGAGAGGGGCCGGGGGTGAGGGCTTCCCCTCTCCCTTCAGAGAGAGGGGCCGGGGATAAGAGTCTCCCCTCTCCCCCTGCGAGAGGGGCCGGGGGTGAAGGCGCACATGCGGCCCTGGTCGCTGCAGCCCTCACCGCCGTCTATGCCTACGGAACTATGCCCCGTCCATTCCGGATGAGCTGCGCGGGTTGGGCGAACCGGCCCTCGATCGGGCCCTGTATCAGCGCAGCCTGGCCTTCATCCTGGCCGATCCCCTGCGCTTTTTGCTCCTGTCGCTCGACCGCGTCAGCGGCTACTTCTGGCTGCTGCCTTCGGCAAAGTCGTCGCTGCTCAGCAACCTGGGCCGGGTGCTGTCGTTCACCATCTTCCTGCTCTTCATGCTCTACGGCCTGTGGCGCTCGCGGCATCATTGGCGGGCCGGATGGCGCTCTACGCCCTGCGGGCAAAATCACAACTTGCAACTTGCAACTCGCAACTCGTCCTGGATCAGCAGCTTTCATCATTCCCATCTGTGTAGACCCCGACGAACGCCAGGTGGTTCAGCGCCGGCCCGCTCCCCAATCTGGAGGTAACGGGTTATGTGGACGATCCCATCCCCTACCTGGCCGAAACGACTGTTTTCATCGTGCCGCTCCACGCCGGCGGGGGAATGCGCGTGAAGATCGTGGATGCCTGGTGCTGGGGCCTGCCGGTGGTTACCACGACCATCGGCGCCGAGGGGATCGCGGTGCAAGATGGTGAGAACGTCCTTCTGGCCGATACACCCGAAGCCTTCGCTCAGGCCGTGGCACGGGTGCTGCAGGAACCAGAACTGGCCGCGCGGCTGGCCGCAGGAGGCCGGCGCACCGTGGAGATTTGCTATGACTGGCGCAAGGTGTATCGGGCGTGGGATGAAGTGTACGGGTGAGGAGATTGCTTCGGGGCAAACGATGCCCCTCGCAATGACCGACACTTTTGCGGTATACCCGGCGAGCCGCCTGCTGGACGACCCGGCCGCGCACCGGGCCATGGCGCGGGCGGTCAACCCCTGCGGCGACGGCCGCGCGGCTGCGCGGATCGTTGCCGCGCTGCTGGAGCATGAATGAACATTTTATTCGTCGTTCCTTACACCCCCAACCTCATCCGCGTCCGCCCCTACAACCTGATCCGCAGCCTGGCAGCGCGCGGGCACGCGGTCACCGTGGCCACGCTCTGCGCGTCGCTGGAGGAGCAGGCCGACCTGCAGGCGCTGCGCGCGGTCGGGGTTGACGTCATCGCCGCGCCGCTCTCCCGCTGGCGCTCGCTGTGGAACTGCCTGCGCGCCCTGCCCACCCGCACGCCGCTGCAGGCAGTCTATTGCTGGCAGCCGGCCCTGGCCGCCAGATTGCGATCCGCGATCCGCGATCTATCGTTCGACATCGTCCACATCGAACACCTGCGCGGCGTTCGCTATGCTTTGGATGTGCAATCTGCCGTCTGCCATCTGCCATCCGCCATCCCCATCATCTGGGATTCCGTGGACTGCATCTCATACCTTCGTCGGCGTGCGGTTCGGCCTGCGCCGGCTGGTATATGCGCTGCGCCGTCGGGGTCACCTGCCTCACGCCGGCGCTCATCGTGGGCGCCGACGAGGAGGGGCAGGCCCTGGCCGAACAACTGCGCGCCTGGGCCACTTCGGGCCTCTACCTGGTGGGCTTTGCCGACGACGACAGGCCGGTCGGCAGCCATGTCCTCGAGGGATATCGCGTGCTGGGCCGGCTGGACGACCTGGAACGCCTGGCGGCCGAGGGCCAGTCGGGACTGTTCGAGATCATGACGACCGGCCTGGAGGTCGAGGAATTCGGCTATGTGCCACTCATCAGCGTCAGCAAGACGCGCATCGGCGGGCCGGGAGTTCGATGCCTTCAAGTGCCGCACCATGTTCGTCAACGGCGATGAGATCCTGGCCGCGCAGCCGCAGCTCAAGGCGCAACTGGAGAACGACGGCAAGCTGCGCGATGATCCCCGCATCACGCGCGTGGGCAAGTTCTTGCGCCGCTACAGCCTGGACGAGCTGCCGCAGCTCTTCAATGTGCTGGCCGGGCAGATGAGCATCGTGGGCCCGCGGCCGCGCGTCCTCGGGGCCATCGCGGATGAACCACCCATCGCGCCCAACTTCCAGGCCGTGCGACCGCGCATCATCGGGCCGTGGATCGTCTCGACGATGTGGGCATCGGGCAACGAGGCGCAGGATGAGCTTTACTACGTGCGCAACTGAACCATCTGGCTCGACCTGCAAATCCTGGCCCGAATAGTGCTGGAGTTGCTGACCAGCACCCTGCGTCCTGCCGCCCGAGGTCGCATGTGATGAAAACTTCACCGTGCCAGGCACTCTGCAAGATGCCTGGCACGTGAGCACGGCCATTGTCGCGACGTGCCAGGCACCTGGGAGGGTGCCTGGCACGTGAGCACGGCCATTGTCGCGACGTGCCAGGCACTTGGGAGGGTGCCTGGCACGTGAGCACGGCCATTGTCGCGACGTGCCAGGCACCTGGGAGGGTGCCTGGCACGTGAGCACGGCCATTGTCGCCACGTGCCAGGCACCTGGGAGGGTGCCTGGCACGTGAGCACGGCCATTGTCGCGACGTGCCAGGCACCTGGGAGGGTGCCTGGCACGTGAGCACGGCCATTTATGGCTTCCATGTGGTCGCAGACCTGGCCGAGGCGGTGGATCGGATTATGGCCGCCGAACTCTCGATCCCGGAGAAAATCGCGTATGTCTAAAATTCTTGTCACCGGCGGGGCCGGCTTCATCGGCTCGCATATCGTGGACCGCTACCTTGCCCTGGGACACGACGTGATCGTGGTGGATAACCTAGCCACCGGCGCGCGGGAAAACGTCAATCCCGGCGCCCGTTTCTTCCCGCTCGATGTGTGTGCCCCCGATTTTGCCCGGCTGATCCTGCAGGAGCGGCCGGAGGTCATCAACCACCATGCGGCGCAGACCATGGTGCGCGTCTCGACCGAGCAGCCGGCCTACGATGCCCAGGTGAACGTGCTGGGGATCCTCAACCTGCTGCAGGCTGCGGCCCGGGCTGGCGTGCGCAAGATGATCTTTGCCTCGTCGGGCGGTACGGTCTACGGCACCTGTCGGTGCCTGCCGATCTCCGAGACAGAGCCGTTTGCGCCGGAAAGCCCCTACGGCATCAGCAAGGCCGCAGGCGAGCACTACCTGCGCTATTACGCGGCCAACGGCGGCCCGTGTTATACTGTGTTGCGATATGCCAACATCATCGGCCCGCGCGACACGGTGTCCAGCGAGCACGTCATCACCGTCTTCATCCATCGGCTGCTGGCCGGCCAACCGCCGGTGATCCATTGGGACGGCGAACAGGCCAAGGATTATCTCTACGTGGACGATGCGGTGGAAGCCAACGTGCTGGCATTGGATCACGGAGATAATCAGGCCTATAATATCGGCTCGGGCCGGCCGATTTCGGTCAACGCCATCTACCGGCTGCTGGTGGAGATCACCGGCATTCGCATCCCGGCCGAACACGGCCCCAAGCGCGCCGGCGATGTGCGGCTGTTTTATTTCGATTGCAGCAAGGCCGCGCGCGAGTTGGGCTGGCAGCCGCAGGTGCCGTTCGAGGAGGCCGTGGCGCGCACGGTGGCGTGGTATCGCGCGCGGTGTGATTCCGGCGCGGCCATTCGGGTTTCTGCGAAAGACTGACGGCATGACGCTTTCTTCTCCTGTCACCTGCCCGCATCTCGGCCTGGCCGACGACCGCACTGTGGCTCGCACCAGGCCCGATGTCGGGCATCGCTGCTACGCCCAAACCGCTTCTGTCGCGCCCGATGTCGGGCATCAAGCCGCGTTTTGCCTGTCGGCCAGCCACCCGGCCTGCCCGTTTTATCGGGAGGTTCATGCTGAGGCTGCGGCGGAGCCGGCGAAAAGATTGCCGCGCCCGTGGGGCGCCTGGCTGCGCGTGGCGCCTTGGATCGCGGCGGCGTTGCTCCTCGTGGTCGTGGCCGTCGTCTATGGCCGCGACCTGCTGACGCCACCCGGCCTGTCGGCCCTGGATAGCCAACAGCCGGCCACCACTCCCCAGCTCGCGGCTCTCAGCCCTCAGCCTATCACCCCCACCTTGCCGCCCCCGGCCCCCAGCCCTCAGCCGCCAACCCCCGGCCGCCGCACACTGCCGACAAGCACGCCCGAGCCGGGCGGTCAGGCATTGACGATCTCGCCGAAGGCCGGCGATGCCGGTTGGTGGAGCAGCGGCGAGGCGCGCGGGAACCGCCTCGGCGACTCCTATCTCTATGCCGGCTACTTCGAGGGCCAGGCGTTCATCTCGGCGGTCCGCTTCGACGTGAGCCGCGTGCCGCGCGGCGCGGTCATCCATGATGCGATGTTGCGCCTCACCGGGCTGCGCGACGACCGGCTGAACCGTGCGGCCGGCGGCCAGTGGCATGTGCAGCTGTTGGGCGCCGATGCGCTCAAGGATTTCGCGCGCACCGATTTTCAGGCCTTCCTCAACGCGCCGGCCAGCATCAGCCTCGTGCCGACCCTTTTCGCTGCCGACCTGCACGTGAACCAGGAAAATACCTGGACCTTCGATCCCGCGGCGCGCGCCTGGCTTCAGGGGCAGATCGTGAGCGGGGCCACGACGATCATCGCTCGCATCGTCGGCCCCACAGGCGGCGCGAGCACGCTGTTCGCCTGGGACAGCGGCAGCGGGCCGGCCACATCGGGCGCGGCGCCCGCGCTCAACCTGAACGTCGGCCGGCCGCCCGCCACACCGCCGCCGCTGCCCAGCCAGCCCGTGCTCGTGGCGACCTTCACCCCCACGCCGGCCAACATCCTGACCGCGGCAGCCGACCGGCTGACGGCCACGGCCATCGTGCGCACCACCGGCACCTTCACGCCGCTGCCCTATCGTCTGGTGACGCCGACGCCGCTGCCCGCCAACCTGGCCACCGCCCAGGCGCTGCAGCCGATCGTCATCTTCACTCCGACGCCGGCCAACGAGGCCACGGCCACGATGCAGGCCGCGGTCGCGACCGCGGTCGCGGTCACCACGGGCACTTTCACGCCGGTGCCGACGAACGCAGTCACGCCGGTGGTGGTCGAACCGACCCCCCAGCCCGAAAACGTCGCCACTGCGGCCGCGCAGGTGCTGGCCGCCACCGCCCAGGCGGCCCGGGTCGGCACGGCCACGCCGCTGCCCTTCGCCGCACTGATCGCCACGATCACCCCGCGGCCACCCGTGCTGATCCCCACGCCGACGCCGGCGAACTATGCCACGCTCGTCGCACGCTGGGCCTACGCCACGGCGGTCGCCATCACCACCGGCACCTTCACGCCGATCCCGCCCGATGCGGTGACCGCCACGCCGTTGCCTCCCGCCACGCTGCTGCCGCTCCTGCTCGAGATCACGCCGCTGCCGACGCCCACGGCAACACCTACCATGCCCAGCCGGTTGCCCGCCGAGCTGATCGGCAAGATCCTCTTTCGCAGCGACCGGAGCGGCCAGGCGCTGCTCTACGCCCTGGATGTCGCGACCGGTCGCGTCTGGCTGCTGACCCAGGAGTGGCCCTGGCGCGTCGCCGGCGCGCGCGATGTTCGCAATCCCGCCGGCAACCTGATCGCGCTGGTGCAGGAGGACAATCGCCGTCTGCTCCAGATCCACATCTACGACACCGGGTTCGGCAGCGTGCGCCAGCTCACCACGGTCAGCGGCTGGAGCTATGACCCGGCCTGGTCGCCGCGCGGCGACCGCATCGCGTTCGTTTCCAACGAGGCAGGTAACGACGAGATTTACATAATAAACATAGACGGCAGCGACCAGCGTCGGCTGACCGTCAACAACTGGGAGTGGGACAAACATCCCTCGTGGTCGCCTGATGGCAGCCAGATCGTCTTCTGGTCGAATCGGGAGACCGGTCGGCGCCAGCTGTGGATCATGGATGCTGATGGCCGCAATCAGCGCATTTTGTTGGCTTCGGTGTATAATGATTGGGACCCGGTGTGGGTGAAGTAGGGGGTTGGCTTGAAGGCGGCGGGGTGATTTCGTCGCACTGCGGCCGTTGAATGGAGAGAACTGTGGAGCTCAAGGAATACATCCTTCCGTTGCGCAAATGGTGGTGGCTGATTGTGGCTGCGACGTTGGTGGCGACGGTAGCCAGCTTCCTGGCCACACAGCAACAACCGCCCATCTACCAATCGCGCACAACGCTCATGGTGGGCCGTGCCATCGAGAACCCGAATCCATCGGGCAACGACCTGTGGCTGACGCAGCAGCTCGCCAGCACCTACGCGGACATCGCGAAGCGCTCGCCGATCCGCCAGGCCACGATGGACGCGCTGGGGCTGAGCTGGCTGCCGGAGTACAACGTGCGGGTGGTGGCCAATACGCAGCTGCTGGAGATCGCGGTCGTGGACACCTCGCCGCAGCGCGCGCAGGCCGTGGCCGCGGAGATCGCCCAGCAGCTCGTGCGGCAGGCGCCCACCGGCGGCGACAGCCAGGCCCAGCAGCGCCAGGCGTTCATCACCGCACAGCTCGATGACCTGGAGGCGAAGATCCGAGAGACGCAGGACGAGATCAACAAGAAGCAGCAAGAGCTGACCAACATGTTCAGCGCGCGGCAGATCGCGGACGCGCAGACGCAGATCGCGGGGCTGCAGAGCAAGCTGAACACCCTCCAGGCCAACTATGCCGCGTTGCTTGCCAATACCCAGAAGGGCGCGGTCAACACCATCAGCGTCGTGGAGCCGGCCAACCTGCCCGTCGAGCCGATCGGGCCGAACAAGCCGATGATGATCCTGCTGGCAGCGGCGATCGGCCTGGTGCTGGCCGGCGGCGCCGCCTACCTGTTGGAATACCTGGATGACACCCTCAAAAATCCCGACGATGTCCAGAAAGTGCTGGGCCTGACGACGCTCGGCGCGGTGCCCCACATCGGAGACATCGCGCAGAGCGCGCTCCTCAACCTGGGCAGCGGACAGTCTGCGGTGGCCGAGGCGTATCGCATCCTGCGCACCAACCTGCAGTTCGCCGCGGTCGAGCGCCCCCTGCACACGCTGCTGATCACCAGCCCGGCGCCCGCCGAGGGCAAATCGCTCACCGTCGCCAACCTGGGCGTGGCGCTGGCGCAGGCCGGCCGGCGGGTGATCATCGTGGATTCGGACCTGCACCGGCCGCGGCAGCATCGGCTCTTCGGCCTGCGCAACAACATCGGCCTCACCAGCGCGCTGCTGGAGGCGCGACCGATGCTCGATGGCCTGTTGCAGGAGGCGGGCATTTCGGGGCTGCGCGTGCTCACCTCGGGCCCGTTGCCGCCCAACGCGGCCGAGCTGCTCGGCTCGGGCCGCATGAAGGACCTGCTGGCCGAACTGGTCGGCGACGCCGACATCGTCCTCCTCGACTCGCCTCCGGCCACCGCGCTGGCCGACGCGACCATCCTCTCAACGCAGTGCGACGGCGTGCTCCTGGTGCTCGATTGCGGTGTCACCCGCCGCGAGGTGGCCCGGCGGGCGTTGGAGGCGTTGCGCCGTGTGAATGCCCGCCTGGTCGGCGTGCTGCTCAACCGCATGCCGTTGCGCGGGGGCGGGTCGTACTACTATTACTACTATTATTACTACTACGGCCACTACTATTCGGACGATGGCCGGAACGACAAGGGCAGCCTGAGCGGTCTGCGGCACCTGCTGGGGCGCAAAACGCGCGCGCCCCAACCGATCGTTCCGACGCAGAACGACGACCGGCGCTGACGAACGTTGCGAATTTATTCTGGCAGTGGCTGAGTTTCAGCCTCGTTCACACTACAACCGCACTTCTTTGGATTGCGGCAGCGTGCTGCCGCTTTTGGGATCGGGCTGCGGGGGGGTGACGGCAAAGCGGCGTCGTGCCGCCGCAAGCCACAGTTTGGATTGCGGCAGCGTGCTGCCGCTTTTGGGATCGGGCTGTGGGGGGGGGTGACGGCAAAGCGGCGTCGTGCCGCCGCAAGCCACAGTTTGGATTGCGGCAGCGTGCTGCCGCTTTTGATCGGCCTGCGGGGGGTGACGGCAAAGCGGCGTCGTGCCGCCGCAAGCCACAGTTTGGCCTGCGGCAGCGTGCTGCCGCTTTGGATGCAAATGGTAGTCCGGCGACTTCACACTTGCACCGCATTGCGTTTGGTGCAGTGCAAGTGTCGCCGGCCGGTACTTTCACAAATGGACGACGCTTGGACTGATTTTCTCATCGCCTGCCTGCGTTGTCGCCGCGATCCGGCGGCGCTGGCTGACGCGCGCGCCCTGGCGCCGGCCACCCCCGACGCCTGGGAAATGGCGCGCCGCGCGCTCTACGACGAGGGGATCGCGGCGCTGTTGCATGGGGCCGTGGCGGGCCGTGGCTTCTTCCCGGCCGCCATCGAGGCCGAGTTGGCCGCGGCGTATACCACCACGGCCATCCGCAACACGGCCCTGTTGCACGAGCTGGAGGCCGCGCTGGCTGCGCTGGGCCGGGCGAACGTGCCCGGGTTGCTGCTGAAAGGTGCTGCCCTGGCCGAGACGGTCTACGGCGACCCGGGGTTGCGACCGATGGCCGATTGCGATCTGCTGGTGCGGCCGGCCGATCTTGCTGCGGCGCAGGCCGCGCTCGAGGCCATCGGTTATCGGCCGGCAGCCGATGAGCCTCACCCTGGCGACACGGTGCGCTACGAAAGCCAGGTCGCTTTGCGCAAACCCGGCCCTGTGCCCGCGCGCATCGGCCTGCACTGGAGCCTGCTCGATTCGCCGTACTATCAGGCCCGGCTGCCGATGGCGTGGTTTTGGGCCGGCGCCGAGCCGATCCGCGTCGGCGCGATGACGGCGCTTGGGCTGAGGCCCACGGCGAATTTGTTGTACCTGGCCGCGCATCTGATATTGCACCATCGGGCCGCCGGGCTGATGTGGTGGTACGACATCGTCGAACTGCTGTACGCCTGCAGCGGCCGGGTGGACTGGGACGCGCTTCTGGCTCAGGCCCAGGCGTGCGACCTGGTGTTGCCTCTGGCGCGCGTGTTGCCCGAGCTGGCCTCGCGTTGGGCTGCACCCGTGCCGGCCGATGTGCTGGCCCGGCTGGCGACCCTGCGACCCTCGCCGGCGGAAGCGCGCGTCCACGCCTGGCTCACCGCGTCGCGGCGGCCGGTCGTGCAGCGTTTCTGGGCCGATCTAGCCAGCCTGGACGGCTGGTCGACGCGCTTGCGTTTTGCAGCGACCAATTTGTTTCCCGCGCCGGCCTACATGCGCCGGCGTTACGGGGTGCGATGGCCCGTGTTACTGCCGTTCGCCTATCCCTATCGGTGGGCGCGCGGGCTGGCCGAATGGGTGACTCCCGGTCTGAAAATGCCCCGGAACGCCCGGGATGGGGGCTGTTGAGGGCAGACGCCATCCGTCCCGACGGAATGGGTGACGCGGCGCGATGATCACACTGACCATTGCCGATCTGACGCTGGCGGTGCGTGTTCCAGATGCGATCTGGGAAACGGTGCTGTGCCAGCGTTTCGCCGTGTTCGCGATTAATGGCGTCCCAGCCTGGCAGGTGACGCTGCGCCACGACCCGACCCTGGCGGCCGACGGTCAGGCGTGGGTGCGCCACGACGGGCCGGTGACGGCCTTTTATCGGGGCGCGAGCGCCGGCGAGATTGATCTGGCCCGGCGCAGTGCCTGGGTCAGCGTGGCAACGGCCGAGCGAGCTGCGGCGGCCGTCGAGCGCGTGCTGGCCTACATCCTGATGCAGGCGTTGCCGCGGCGCGGAGACGCGTTGCTGCTGCACGCCGCGGGCATCGTGCGCGGCGGCCGTGGCTATGTCCTGGCCGGGCCATCGGGCGCTGGCAAGACCACCGCGGCCGGCCTGGCCGCAGGCCGGGGCGAAGTGCTGTGCGACGAGAATGTCATCGTGATGCTTGACCCCGCGACAGGGTGGCAGGTGCTCAGCACGCCGTTTTGGGGCCACAGCACGCCGCCGGAGCGAGTCCGCCGGGTGAACTGTCGCGCACCGCTGCACGGCATCTATCTGCTGACGCATGCCGCCGATTTTCGATGCACGCGACTGGCGCCGGCCGAGGCAGTGATGGCGCTGCTGAGCACCGAGAAGGTGGCAGTCGAACGCGACGAGAGCGCCGAGGCCTGGCTGGCTGTCGCCGACCGTTTGGTGACCGCTGTGCCTGTCTTTCGGCTAGAGTTTCGGCCCACACCGGAGCTGTGGGATCTTCTGGAGCAGTCATGATCCGATCCGATTTGCGTGTTCCTGTTCGCCATTCGCGCACGGCCTCGCGCCTTTTCGGCGGCGAGGCGGTGATCATCAGCCCGGCCGAGGGCATGGTGCGCATGCTCAACCCGGTCGGCTCGCGCATCTGGGAGCTGGCCGACGGCACGCGCACGAGCGAGGACATTGCCGTGGCGCTCACCGCAGAGTTCGCAGTGGACCTCGATCATGCCCGTGCCAGCGTTGTCGGGTTTCTGGACCAATTGGCCGAGCGCGGCCTGATCGAATGGCGCCCAGGGCTGAGCGGCGCCGGCGGCCCCGAAGATGGGGCGCAGACGAACGGATAGGGAAAAACTCCACGTGCCAGGCACCTGGGAGGGTGCCTGGCACGTGGATGCTGCTTATCCGAGAACCCCCATGCCCGATCAGCTTTCGGCTGTTCGCCTCCAACCCGATCCCTACGATGCGTTGCTCGCCCGACTGCGTCGCGAATATGTGCCGTTCAGCGTGACGTGGGAGCTGACGCATCGCTGCAATCTGCGCTGCATCATGTGCTACAACGTCCCGACCGGCCGGCCGGAGCTGTCCACTGCCGGGTGCCTGGACGTGTTGGAACAGCTGGCTGCGGCCGGCACGTTGCGGTTGACCTTCACCGGCGGCGAGATCCTGATGCGCCGCGACTTTTTCGCCATCGCCGGTCGGGCGCGGGCGCTCGGCTTTGCGCTCGACTTGAAGACCAACGGCGTGCTCATCACGCCGACCCTTGCCGACCGCATCGCCAGCCTCGACCCGGTCGGGGTGGACCTCAGCTTGCTAGGTGCGACGCCGGAGACGAGCGACGCGATCATGGGCGGTCGCGACACGCTGCCTGCCATCCTGCGGGCCGCCCGGCTGCTGATCGAGCGCGGGGTGCGCGTGCGATTCAATACGTTGCTGCTCGATCTCAACCTGGCCGAGCGCCAGCAGCTGCTTGACTTGGCTGCCGAACTTGGTGTATACTGTCAGCAGACGTTCAAGATTTCACCAGGTGACGATGGGAATCGGTGCGCCGAAAGCCATCAGCTCGACGTGGCAGAGATGGCGGCCGTGCTGACGGTCGATTGCATGCCGCTCCAGACATCGGATCACAGCCCAGACGGTCGGACCTGTCAGGTTGGGCTGGCCTCATGTCTCATCAGCCCCGAGGGGATCGTCTATCCGTGCGTCGAGTTGCGGATTGCGGTCGGCGACCTGCGGCAGCAGCGGTTTGCCGAGATCTGGGCTGACGCGCTGATCTTGCGTCAGCTGCGGGAGCGGCACATCCGCGCAAACCTTCCCGATTGCCGGGTCTGTTCGCTGGCCATCTACTGTGAGGGACGCTGCGCAGGCCTGGCGTGGAAGGAGCACGGCGATCCATATGCCGGGCACACGTTGGCGTGTCGGCACGCCCAGGCTCGTTATCTCGAACGTCACCCCGGTCAGGCAATTCCAGAGACTCCTTATCTGAGGAGGAGCACATTCGCGTCTCGGCCTGTCTGCCGGTAATCTTCTTTGTAACTTCTGCATGGTATCTTTGCGGCGGAAGACGGAGGAGAATTTTTCATGACAGACATTGCCTCGAATTCTCTGCATTTCGATGGATCAGAGCTTCGCCAGCCCTGGCAGGAACCCGCCATCATCCTCGAACGGCCGCTCGAGGTTGCCGCACAGGTTCGGCCGCCGGGCGGCCCGCCCGGCGGCGCGCCCTATGGCTTCTTGGGGCCGCTGAGTGGTTCGCAAATCATGGAAAGTGGGTGCTTGTAAAGAGAGGCGCGGGCATTATGATGTCTGCCTGAGGAGGCTGCTACGTGTGGTCAGATCGCCCGCTGTAACGTGGGATCGTCTGGTATCGGCTGGTCGGGGTGGGCATGGATGGCCAGGAGCGGCCGCTGGGCGTGACGAGCGTCTACAGCGATTTTGGGTGGTTGTGGCTGCCGATGGTTTGGGAGTAGGTGGTCGGGGGTCTGATCGAGGCTGAAGCAGGGCGGGGCGGGAGACAGCGGGCAACGCGCTGGGATGGTGGGCGAGGAGCGCAAAGTTTGGGTGGGCGCGTTCTCGGCGCCCGGTGTGTTGTCCGCTTTTTGGTTTTTGTTGCCGGTTTTCGGGATGGGCGGGCGCAGGCCTTTCGCTCCTACGTTTGGGGATAGGAGAATCTATGGAGCGCCTCAAACGCATCTTCATCGCATTCATCCTCGCAGTTTCGTTTCTGGTGCAGCAACGGACGCCGACGGCGCTGGCAGCGTGTGCCAACAATGCCAGCACGCAGTTCCGTTCGGCCGCCACGGGCAACTGGGGTGATACGGCCACCTGGCAATGCTCGGACAACGGCACCGATTGGGAGGCGGCGACCGTCACGCCGACCAGCGCTCACGGCGTTATCACGATCCGCAGCCCATACACGGTGACGGTGGCCGCGTCGGTGACGGTAGATCAGGTCAGGATAGATGCCGGCAGCCAGGTGACGGTGAATAGCAGCAGCACATTTACGGTGACCAACGACACCGGCACCGACCTGACGCTCAACGGCACCTTGCTCAACCAGGGCACGCTCGTGCGCGGCAGCCAGGCGACGATTGAGGTCGGCGCGGGCGGCCATTTGATTCACAATGCGACCTCGGCCATTGAAAACTTCCTGAACCGTACGACCATGGATGCGGCCGCCACCATGACCTATCGGGGCAGCAGCAGCCTGACTCCGGTGGTGGCCATGGCGGGAAACACGTACGGCCATCTCGTCTTTGAAAGCAGCGCGGGAACCTGGTCGAGGACTCTCTCCGGCAGCACCCCCACTACGATCCGAGGCGCTTTCACGCTCGGCAGCGGCGTCACGATCAACAACAGCAGCTTCGTCGGCATGAACGTGGCGGGCAATTGGACCAATAACGGCATATACAATGCGGGCACCGGCACGATCACCTTCAACGGTACCGGCACCAGCACTTACGGCGGCAGCACCACGACCCTGTTCTATAATCTCACTGTCAACGCCGGCGCAACGCTGGATGTGGGCACGAATACGCTCTTCAATGCAGAGAGCGTAACCAACAACGGTGCTCTGCAGCAGACCAGGACGGTCAGCGGCGCTACCGCCTTCTTGAACGTAAGAAATTCCGATGGGGGGCAAAAGTACTTCGGCGTGGACATCACTGGCAACCTGGGCGGCACTACCGTAAAAGTCGCCGGCAATCAGGAGTGCGCGAATATCCACAGCAACAGCGACCCGGTGCTCCGTTGCTACACGATCACTCCCGGCAGCGCAGGCACGGCTACGGTGCGTTTTTATTACCGTTATGCCGAGCTGCGGGCCAATCAGAAGCCGACCAACCTGAAGGTCTGGAAGTATTCCGGTTCCGGCACGGCCTGGAACGAGGTGACCGGCGTGACCTACAATCGCAGTACCTGCACGTCGGGCGACGAGGGCTGCTACGTCGAGATCCAGGAGTACGACTTGTCTTCCGGCACTTTTCTGTTGATGGAAAACAATCCGGCCGCAGTGTTGCTCGCCTTCCTGACTGTCCGGCCGTCGGCGCACGGGATCATCGTGGCCTGGGAGACGGAGAGCGAGCTGGACAACCTGGGCTTCCATTTGTATCGCGCAGTCGTCGGGGAAGATGACTGGACGCGGCTGAACGCAGCCTTCATCCCCAGCGCCGCGCCTGGCAGAGCGACCGGCCACGCCTACACCTGGACCGATACCACGGCTGGCCGCGGCCGGGCCTATGCGTACCGATTGGCCACCATCGGGTTCGACGGCCGTGAGCGCACCCAGCAGACGGTCAGCCTGATCTATCCCGAGGTGCAGCTCTGGCTGCCGTTGGTGCGCCAGGACAGTCTGCCATGATGCCGCCGCGCCCGCGTGTGCTGCTGCTGGCTCTGGCCGCGCTGATCGTGATGGCCGGGTCGGGGTTGGCTGCACCGTCGGCGCCTGAGGCGGCCAGGACGCAGAGCATCACCCTGCGCGTGCAGACCCCGGCCTACGCGCTGACCGCGTCCGGTCTGCGTGTGCCCGGGCTGGGCACTCACGATGTGCCCGGCGCGCCCGCGCTGCCCGTCTGGGCCGATGTGATTGAGCTGCCGGCCGGCGGCGACTATGTGATCCGGTGGGAAGCGGATCCGGTGATCACGCTCCCTGTGCCGGCGCCGTTGCCCGCAGTCAAAGTGCCGCTGCCCATCTCTCACGTGCACGGCGATGCGACCGTCGTCGGGGCGGGTGCTCCTCCGGCGGATGGGCAGCCCGGATTCGACGCGGTTCCTCTGGCCGACCGGCCCGATCCGGCGATTTATGCTGCCGATGCATTCTACCCCGCTGCGCTCGTCCAGGCCGGCACGGCCGGCATCCAGCGCGGCCGCCGCCTTCTTCCTCTCCGCGTTTTCCCATTTCAGTATAATCCGTTGCGGGGCGAGTTGCGTTACCACCCCGACATCCGCGTGACGCTGACGCTGGCGGGACCTGCGGCGTTGCCTGGCCGGGAGGCTGACGCGTTCGGCGCCACGCGCGTGCGCCGAGGCGTGCCGGAGCAGGTCGCTGGCGCGCTGCGCATCCGCACGCAGGGCCGCGGCCTCTATCGGCTGACCTGGGACGATCTGGTCGCGGCGGGCGTGCCGGTCACTACGACGGCGCCCGCCACTTTTGCCATGAGCTACCTGGGCCAGCCGATTGACATCCAGGTGACGGGCGAGGCAGACGGGCGGTTCGATCCCGGTGACCTGGTGATCTTCTACGCCGAGCCGTATGTCGGCCGTTACATGACGCAGAACGTCTACTGGTTCAGCTGGGGCGGGCCGGCCGGGCCGCGCATGGCCGTGCGCGCTGCGCCGCTCGATCCCGGCCCGCCGGTCACGGTCATCACGCGCACATTGCATATCGAACGGGACATTGACTACTACAGCACGTTCACCGACCGGCCGAAGGAGGCCGATCACTGGCTCGACAAAGCCCTGGTCGTCACGGCCGGCGATACGATCTCCAAGACGCTGACCTGGGAGCTGGCGCTCAGCGATCCCGTGACGACGACCGGCGAGGCTGTGCTGCGCGTGCTCGTGCATGGCGGCATCCCGATTGATGCGGCGCCCGATCTTCAGGCGGTGCAGGTGAGTCTCAATGGTCGGGTTGTGGGCGTCTACACCTGGGATGGGGGCGTGGATCACCGAATCACTGCGACGGTGCCGACGGCGTGGCTCGACGGCGATCCGAATGTCGTCGAATTGCTGGCTTCGCGCTGGCTGCGGCCCGATGCGACGGCCTACGTGGTCTACCCCGACTGGGTGGCGCTGACCTATCCGTCCATTGCCGGCGCCGGGGATGATCGCCTGTACATCGAGGCGGTTGCCCCCGCCGCGACACACCTGGCAGTTGGCGGCTTCACCGGTCCAGATGTGCGCGTCTACGATGTACGAGACAGCCGTCATCCTGTTCAGCTCACAACCGTTCAAATACTCTCGCATCCATCGGCAACCTTCACCCTTCATTTCTGGGACATCGCCGCGGCTGACCCGTCCTATTTTCTGAGCACCGGGGCTGCGCTGCTGGCACCGGCCGCCATCGAGTTCGACGCGCCATCGAGCTGGGCCACGACCAGGCATCGGTACGATTACATCGCCATCATCCATCGTTCGCTGTGGGATGCCGTGCAGCCGCTGCTCGACTATCGCAGCCGGCCGGCCGGCGGCGGCCTGCGCGTGGCACGCGTGGACCTCCAGGATGTCTACGACGAGTTCAGCTACGGCCGGGTGGATCCGGAGGCGATTCGCAGCTTCCTGGCCTATGCCTATCGCCATTGGAACGCGGGCGAGACGCCGCCCCGTTATGTGCTGCTGGTGGGCAACGGCACCTACAACTTCACCGGCGTGCCGGGCTGGACTTCGCCTAACCTCGTGCCGCCGTACCTCATCAACGTAGATCCGTGGTGGGGCGAGACCGCGGCCGACAACCGCTTCGTCAGCGTGGACGACTCCGACGACTTTCTGCCCGACATGGCGATCGGTCGCATCTCCGCGCAGTCCCCGGCCGAGGTGACGGCCGTCGTCAGCAAAACGCTGGCCTACGAGGCGTTGCCGGAGGGTGATTGGCAGCGCCGGGTGGTCTTTGTGGCCGACAATTGCGTCGATCCGGCCGGCAATTTCAACGCTTACAGCGAGGACGTCCGTCAGAACTGGCTGCCGGCCGGCTATGATCGGCCCAAGATCTACTACGGCAACCCGCAGCACCTGTGCCCGCTGGCCGACTACGACAATCGGGCGCCTGATGGAAGCTATCTGGACGAGATGCGGCCGGCCATCAAAGCCGCGTTCAACGATCAGGCACTCCTCATTCAGTGGTTTGGCCACGCGTCACAGCGACGTTGGGGATCGGTGAGCATGTTCAACAGCGTCCACGACGTGCCAGCCCTGAACCCCAACACGGTCTGGCCGTTCACGGTTGCCTATTCGTGCCTCACGGGCTACTTCATCCAGGATGCCCAATCGCTGGCCGAGGCGCTGACGAGTCTGTCCGCCAATCGCGGCTCGGTGGCCGATCTATCGCCGAGCGGGCTGCACGTGGGCGATGCGTTGCTCCTCCTCAATCGGGGGATGATCAAGGCGGTGTTCCAGGATCGCGTGGCGCGGGTAGGCGATGCGGTGAATGCCGGCAAGTTGTTCTACTGGCGGTATGCCAGCACTTTTCTGGATGTGATTGACACTTCGGTGCTGTTCGGCGACCCGGCGCTCACGTTGCGCCTGCCGACCCATTTCCCGCCGGCCACTGCGACGCCGACGCGCACACCCACGCCGACGGTCACTTCGACATGGACGCCGACGCGCACACCGACCGCTACTTCGACATGGACGCCGACGTCCACGCCGACCGCCACTTCGACATGGACGCCGACGCCTGCGTCTACACTGACGTCTACGCCCACGCGCACGCCGACCATGACGTCCACGCCGACAGTCAGTCCCACATTGACTGCGCTGTCGGGACGCCGGGTCTTCGTGCCGATGGTGCTGCACGCTTTTGATGGACGGAGGTACAAATGACAGGCCTATCTTGTATACAGGGTCGGTCGCGTCGGAATCGCCTGACCCTGGTGAGCATCGCAGTGATTCTGTCGCTGCTTGCTACGCTTTGCCCGCAGCTTGTGGGTCTGCCGCTGTCCACCGCCGAGGCGGCCAACCCTGCGCCGGTGCAGGTTTACTATGTCACCCTGCCCGAGGCCGACGCGCTCAGGGTGCTCGACGCCATCAACAGCGCGGCGGACACCCCCATCACCACCTATTTCTCCATCGCCATCGGCGTCAGCGGCACGTACATCTACTACGATCAGTGGGAGAACGGCTACGACTCGGACATCGCCAATCCCACGAACTTGTACAGCGCCTCCAACCCCGGCGGCACGCAGATCTGGGGCAACGGCGAGGCGGATGATGGCTGCGCGCCCAACAAGAACGGCGCCGCCATCACCTGCACCGACGCAAACGACGTCTTCGTCGCCGGCGACGTCATCATCCCCGACAACACCATTGCGCTGACCGGCTTCGCCGCGTCCTACGTCCTCGATGGCTTCGGCAGCGCGGCCTACAACCTGAACAGCGGCAACGTGAACTGGGCGACCAGCTGGGTGGAGACGAACGATGATGGCTCCCCCAGCGCCGGCTCGATCTACATCACCAGCGGCGTGCTGCGCTTCCGGTCCACCACGGGCATCGAAGCCGGCGACAGCATCGCTCGCGGGGTGACCCTGCCGACCGGCGGCGCCTGCGCCGCGCTCAGCTTCACCCTGGGCCAGTCCGGAATAGATGCCAACGAGGACCGGCTCGCCGTGCAAGTCTCCGGGGATGGCGGAACAAGTTACACGACCCTGGAGGTCTTTGACAACGCGGCCGATGCCAGCGCCAAGTGGTACGATGTGGCGGCCTACGCGACGAACACCCGCGTGCGTTTCCTGCTGCTGGACGAGCTCGAGACCGGCGAGTACTGGAGCGTGGATAACGTTCAGGTGGCCTGGGGCTGCCCCGTTCGTGATCCGTCCGCCATCTACTTCGACGGCAAGGACAAGATCGCCGCGACCAGCTCCATTGCCATGGCTCGCGCGGCCTGGGCCGGCGGCTCCGGCACCTTGAATGGATTTGCCCACGAAATGTACACCACCGCCGAGTGGGGCACGGCCTACGAGGCGCCAGTGGGCGTGAACACGGCCAACGCCGGCCAGATGTTCGAGTTCAGCGGGCTGTCCATCATGGCTGCCCAGAACAACACGACGGTGCAGATCGACGCGGACGCCAACGGCAGCTACGAGACCTCGGTCACGCTCCAGGAGGGCGGCAGCACCCTGGTTACGGGCATCCTGCAGGGCGCGCGCGTGCAAGCAGACCGGCCGATCCAGGTGCTGCTGGCGACGGGCGATGTCGGCTCCTCCTACGCGTCGCGCGACATGAACCTGCTGCCGGTCAGCGCCTGGGGATCATCCTATTGGAGCCCGGTGGGCGTGGTCAACAGCACCAACAACACCCGCCTGTTCCTCTACAACCTCAGCACCAACAGCAGCATCTACATCACCTGCGAGCGCTACGGCGCCGCCAACACGACGCTGGGGCCGGTGGCTGCGCGCGGGGTGGTCACCGTAGACCTGACCAACGGCCAGGGCGCCCGCTGCTACGCGTCGACCGCGGGCGGCGCCCCGACCACCGACAAGATCTCCGCTGTCGGCACGGTGGACACCACAGGCACGGCCTACGACTGGAGCTTCACCCTTTATCCGGACGACTTCCTCTCCACCGAGGCGCTGGTCGGCCTGGGCCTGGGCCGCGATCCCACTTCCGCCACCAACCCGACCGAGAACGGCAACCCGCTGTGGGTGACGACGGTGTGCAGCGGCGGCACCTACGTCTACGTGGACTGGAACAACGACGGCACGGCGGACCTGGTTGACCTCAACGGCGACGGCGACACGCTGGACACCGTCGGTGGCATCAGCGAGAGCACGTCGAACAACGGCATGTTAGTCGCCAGGCTGCAATCGGTGCGCCTCTTCGAGCCCCCGCTGGACAGCGAGCCCTACGACCAGAGCGGCGCGCTGGTCTGGAGCCGCACGGCCTCGGGCGTGGGCCGCGGCGGCACTCCCGGCTGTCCCCTGGCGCTGGCCTGGGGACAGGACCCGGCGACGGCCAGCGCCGGCGCGCCCGGCCTGGACGTGGGCACCTCGGTGCCACCGCTGCGGCTCATCGAGGGCGCCAAGAGCCTGGAGCTGAAGACCGACAGCGACGGCGACGGCGTGCTCAGCCCGGGCGACGTGGCCACTTACATCATTGCGGTCAGGAACGCCAGCGGCGGGTCGGTGAGCAACGTTTACGTCTACGACGCCGCGGTGCCGGACAAGACGGACTACAACACGAACACCACCCAAAAGAACGTCGGCAGCGGCTGGGTGAGCATCCCCGACGACACCTCAGGCACGCCGTTCCCTCTGGACGCAACCCCCAACGGCGTGCTGCTGGGGACCAGCCTGCCAGCGGGTACCACCTGGTACGTTCGCTTCGACGTCACCTTGAAGAACATCAACGTTGCGGGCGTCTACGAGGAGATCGAGAACTGCGACATCACCTACACCTCCGCGGGCACGGTGCAGAGCTGTGTCACCAACCTGGTGGCCTCCAACGACTGGGGCGACCTGCCCGATTCCTACGGCACGTCGCTGGCTGCGGATGGCCCGCGGCACTCCCTGTCCGACTCCGGCCTGGTGCTGGGTGCCAGCATCGACCGCGACCTGCAAGGCCAGCCCACGACCGCGGCGGACGGCGATGACACGAACCGCACACCCGATGACGAGGACGGCGTCACGATCGCCAACACCGCGGCCCAGTGGGAGGCCGGCAACGGCGCCTTCTCGGTGACCGTCGCGAACGGGCCCGGCTGCCTGAACGCGTGGATGGATTTCACCGACGACAGCGCCGCGACACCTCCTGCGGCCGATGGCAACTTTACCAAGGCCGGCGGCTACGACACCTATTCGACCTACTCCGAACACATCATCCAAAACGTGAAGCTCAACACCGGGACCACCAACGTCGGGGTGACGGTGCCGCCCGGCCTGGCGAGCGCGGCGGTGCAGTACTACTACGTCCGCTTCCGCCTCAGCCCAACCGACGGCAGCGGCAACTGCACGGCCGCCATCGCGCCCACCGGCTTCGTGGCCGGCGGCGAGGTCGAGGACTACCGCTTCGACCTGCCCGACCTAGGGCTGGCCAGCCTGGGCGATCGCGTCTGGCTGGACGAGGACGGCGACGGCGTCCAGGATGACACTGAGGCGGGCATCGCGGGCGTGGTCGTCTACATAGACGCCAACGACAACGCCGCGCGCGATCCCGACGAGCGCTACGCCACCACAGACAGCAACGGCAACTACACCATTGACCAGCTCGCCGCCGGCACCTACACGGTACGGGTGGATCGCTCCACCGTGCCCGCCGGTTACTATCCCACCTACGACCTGGACGGCGGCCTGGATTGCGTGGCCAGCGTCCCGCTGACAACCGGCCAGACGCGCACCGACGTGGATTTCGGCTACAAGCTCGGCCTGGTCGCCGGCATCATTTCCCCTGACCCGCTGCAGACCGAGGCCGTGCCCGGGGATACGGTCTGGTTCGTGCAATCGTGGACCAACCTCGGCGACATGACCGACCGCGGCAACATCACGGTCTACGATATCCCTTCCGGCTGGGGCGTGGTGGTCTACCGCGATGCGTCGGGAAGCGCGCCGGCGGTGGGTGTGCACACGAGTTTGAGCTGCCCGAGCACCACATGTCTCGAAGTGGCGACCGAGAGCAGCGGTGACCGCACCATCCTGGACAACAACGATACCATCGTGGGAGCCCAGGACACCGGCTCCGACGGCGTCCCCGACTCGGGCGACCTGGCCTCCGGCGGCGGCACGACCAAAGTCATCCTCAAGGTGACCATACCCTCCGGCGCGCTGCCCGGCACGTATGCCCTGCGCGAGCGCGGCTCGTCGAACAACGACTGGACGAGAAATTATCCAGCTCTGGCCTACAACAACGACATCATCTACCACGACGAGGCGCTCAAGATCGTCACCATCCCCGGCGCGGCGCTGGGCGACCGGGTCTGGCTGGACGAGGACAGCGACGGCGTCCAGGACGCGGGCGAACCGGGCATCGCCAACGTGAAGGTGACCGCCACCTGGGCCGGCCCTGACGGCGACCTGGGGACGACCGGCGACAACGTCACCTACACCACCTGGACCGACGCCGAGGGCCGGTACATCTTCACCAACCTGCCGGCCGGCAACTACCAGGTGACGGTGGATACCTCGACCCTGGCGGGCGGCCTGGCGGCCAACCCGACCTTCGACCTCAACGGCATCGGCACGCCGCACACCGCCACGCTGAGCCTGACGGCCGGCCAGACCTTCACTCAGGCCGACTTCGGCTACAACTGGGCCGCCACTACCGACGTGGACAACGGCACCGGAACCGGCGCCATCGCGGGCACGATCTGGAGCGACGCCGGCGACGGCGTGCTGAACCCCGGCGAGGCCGGCCTGGCGGGCATCTCCGTGGCGCTGTGGTACGACTCGGACAACGACGGCGTGATTGATGCCGTCTATCCGACCAACGGCACGACGACCACGGACGCCAACGGCAACTACGTCCTCGACGACCTGCCGGCCGGCATCTACGAGGTGCGCGTGACCGCGCCGTCGGGCTACACCCAGACGCGCGACCCGGACGCGATCCAGGACAGCCAGACCACCGTGCCCATCGTGCTGGCGCCCGGCGACGTGTACCTGAACGCCGACTTCGGCTACCGCCCTGACGCGTCGAGCACCATTGGCGACACCATCTACTTCGACGCCAACGGTGACGGGGTCTTCGATGGCAGCGACTACGGCATCCCTGGCGTGACGGTGGCCCTGCTCAACAGCGACGGCAAGATTATCGCCACCACGGTCACCGACGCCAACGGCCACTACAGCTTCGCCGCGCTCCCCGCAGGCACCTACACGGTGTGGGTGAACGACACGGCGAACGTGCTGGGCGACCTGGCGCAGACGGCCGACCCGGACACCACGCTGGACGGCCGGCACACGCTGACGGTGGACGGCGCCAGCGCCTATCTCGCAAACGACTTCGGCTACGCGCCGGCCGGCCACAGCCAGAACACCGGCCTGATCGGCGACACGATCTACCTGGATCGCGACGGCCAGAACGACTACGATCCCGGCGAGGGGCTGCAGGGGGTGAAGGTAAAGCTGTACGACAGCACAGGCACGATCCTCCTGGCGACGACTACCACCGATGAAAACGGTCACTACTACTTCGGCGGCCTGGCGGACGGCACCTATGTGGTGGTCGTGGACACCGGCACCCTGCCGGCCGGGCTGACCAACACCGTTGACCCCGATGGCGGTCTGAACAGCCAGGCCACGGTCACCATCAGCAACCGCAGCGTGAACCTGCTGCAGGACTTCGGCTACCAGGGCACCAACACGGTTGCGGGCACCATCTGGACAGACCTGGATGCCGACGGCTTCATGGATGACGAGGAAACCGGCTGGCTGGCCGGCGTCACCGTCGTGCTGCGCGACAGCAACGGCAATATCGTCGCCACAGCCATCACCGACGAGAACGGGGGCTACACCTTCAGCCGCCTGCCGAACGGCACCTACACCGTGGACGTGACCGACCAACACAACGTACTGGACGGCTACTGGCACTCGCTGGGCACGGCGAACAGCGATGGCCACAGCCAGTCCGACCCGCTGACCGTGACCCTGAGCGGCGACACGACAATCGTCTACGCCGACTTCGGTTACTACCGGCTGCCGGCCGGGCTGGGCGACAGGGTTTGGTGGGATCAGGACAAGGACGGCATCCAGGACGCAAGCGAGCCCGGCCTCGACGGCGCGGTGGTTACCCTGACCATCAGCTGGCCCGGGGGCGGCTCGACCAGGATCAGGACCACGACCGCGGATGGCGGCTATTACCGCTTCGACAACTTGCTGTTGGACGAGGATCACGATGGCACCGGCGGCGGCGAGCCCACCTATGCGATCGCGGTCGTCCAGCCGGAGGGCTATCCGTATGCCACCACGGCGGGAGCGGGCGATGACCGGACCATAGATTCGGGCCTCGCCTCGGGCGAGAGCATCACCGCGATCCAGGGGAGCGTGAACGATACCTACGACTATGGCTTTTATCAGACCCCGCTCGCGGTGCAGCTGGCATCTTTTACCGCGACGGCGACCGCCGATGGCGTGATCCTGGCGTGGGAGACGGTGTCCGAGGTGGACGTTCTCGGATTCAACCTGTATCGGGCGATTGGCGCGTCGGCCGGGAGCGGCTCCGGCAGCAAATGGCTCCGCCTCAACGCCGGGTTGATTGAGGCCTTTGCGCCGGGATCGAGCGAGGGGCATCATTACACCTGGCTCGACACCGCGGCGCAGCCCGGCGCGAGCTACTGCTATCGGCTGGAGGGGGTTGACATGGCCGGCCGGCCGGCCGATCTCGGTGAGACGGCGGTGGCGTCGGCGCGGCTGTGGTCGGTGTGGCTGCCGCTGCTCTACCGGTGATGCAGGCGCAGCGCCCCGGTGTCGGCTGTGCTTAACACTACAACCGCACTTCTTTGGACTGCGGCAGCATGCTGCCGCTTTTGGATTGTGGCAGCGTGCTGCCGCTTTTGGATTGCGGCCGCGTGCTGCCGCTTTTGGGAATGGGCTGCGGGGGGGGGGTGACGGCAAAGCGGCGTCGTGCCGCCGCAAGCCACAGTTTGGATTGCGGCAGCACGCTGCCGCTTTTGGGAATGGGCTGCGGGGGG
>Ga0116210_1000322_pt1 | contig 49494 bp, 45 predicted proteins | sample TshhotsprinmetaG_FD_94483 | JGI IMG/M metagenome (GOLD analysis project Ga0116210, IMG submission 94483) | Hot spring microbial communities from South Africa to study Microbial Dark Matter (Phase II) - Tshipise hot spring metaG | ecosystem: Environmental > Aquatic > Thermal springs > Hot... | reverse complement strand
TTCTGAATATATCACGGGAGAAGAAAGGGGGCAAGCGCCATTCCCCACCGGGCTAAAGCCCGGTGTCCCCTGGCGCAATTTCTATGGGCCTCGTTGTCCCCTCTCGATGCCTGGCTTATCATTATCCACATCTTGAGCCGATGGCCCTCATCCCCCGGCCCCTTCTCCCGCAGCGCGGGCGAAGGGGAACGCTCGTGCGAGACCCTCGCCCCGCGACGCCGTCGCGAGGGAGAGGGGATTCGGGGGTGAGGGGCGGCAGACTGCGGCAAATTGCCTGTTACCTCTTGCACGCACCCGCATGGTTCAGGGGCGGGACAAGAAATCAGGAAATATAGTAAACTGCGCTGGGGGTGAGGTAAGCAGGCGCAAAGTTTTGCTGAGTTCACGGAGAAAATTCCGGAGTTTTGTTCAGTCTGTCTTCTTTGCGCCCCTGGCGTCTCGGCGGTTCAAGACCCTTGCCCAAGACGCGAATGCACCCTCTTTTGACAACCGGTTTGCGGACGCGGTACGCTTGAAGTACCCGACCACAACACGTCGCCAGAGACACTTATTGAGCAGACCATGCGCGTTGAGCTGAGGAATATCAACAAATCATTTGGCCCCATCCGCGCCAATCAGGACATTTCGCTGACCTTTGAAGGTGGGCGCATCTATGCCATCCTGGGCGAGAACGGCGCGGGCAAAAGTACCCTCATGAAGATCATGTCTGGCTATCAGTCTGCCGACAGCGGGACGATCCTGGTAGACGATCAGCCGGTCGAACTGCACGCCCCCACTGACGCCATCGCTCATGGCATCGGGATGCTCTATCAGGACCCGCTCGACTTCCTGCCGTTCACTGTTCTGGAGAATTTCATCGCTGGCAGGCCGGCGGGCTTCCTGCCCGACATGCAGACCGCGCGCCGCGATTTCCTGGCACTGGCCGGGCGCTTCGGCTTCGCGCTTGACCCCGACGCCTATGTGGATATGCTCACCATCGGCGAGCGACAGCAGCTTGAGATTCTGCGCCTGCTCTCGCTCAACGTGCGCGTGCTGGTGCTGGACGAGCCGACGACTGGCATCAGCGCGGAGCAAAAGAACGCGCTGTTCGGCGTGCTGAAGGCGCTGGCCCGCGACGAGGGCATGACCGTCATCCTGGTGTCGCACAAGCTCGAAGACGTGATCGAGCTGTGCGATCACGCTTTCGTGCTGCGGCGCGGGCGACTGGTGGGCGAAAAAGAAGTGCCGTGCCCCATCAGTGACCTGGTGGAGCTGATGTTCGGCAAGGTCATCGAACGGCAAGAGCGCGTTGCTATGCCCGCCGGCCCACCGGTGCTCACCGTCGAAAACCTGTGTCTGGCCTGCCATCGCCTGACAGTTGAACGCCTGTCGCTGGAGGTGCGCGCGGGTGAGGTGATCGGGCTGGCCGGGCTGGACGGCAGCGGACAGGCTGAGTTCATCCGCGCCTGCACGGGCCTCTATCCGCCGGAGAGCGGCGTGATTCGCATCAACGGGCGCGACATGACGCACGCGCCCTACCATGCTTTCCGGAACGCGGGAGTGGCCTTTCTGCCCGCCGGACGCCTGGAAGAAGGGCTGATTCACGGCATGACCCTCACGCAGCACTTCGCGTTGACGCTGCCCAGCCGCGCGCCCTGGGTCAACTGGATGCGCGCCCGCCAGGTGACGGACGAGCGCATCCGCCGCTTCAACGTCAGGGGACGGCCCGGCAGCCCCGTGCAGACGCTCTCCGGCGGCAATCAGCAGCGCTTCGCCCTGTCGTTGTTGCCGGAGCAACTGAAGCTGCTGCTGCTGGAACATCCGACGCGCGGCCTGGACGTGGAGAGCGCCAACTACATCTGGGAACAACTGCTGGCCCGTCGCGCCGAGGGCACAGCCATTGTCTTCATCTCCGCCGAACTGGACGAGATCGTCACCTACAGCGATCGCATCCTGGTCTTCTTTGGCGGACGGGTGACGCTGGTGGACGACCCGGCGCACATGACGGCTAGCCGGCTGGGTGAACTCATCGGCGGGAGGGTGTAAAGCATGGCTTCGACGGCCCGACAACGTGTGTCGCCCGTCCCTGGCTGGCGAGGACAGATGCTGTGGCGCGCGGCGCTGGACCTGCTGCCAGCGGCGCTGGCTCCGGTAGTGGGCATCGTCGTCGCCCTGCTGATCATCGTGCTGATCCTGGAATGGCAGGGGGCCGATCCGCAGGTAGCTTGGCGCTATGTCTACGAGGGCACGCTGGAGTCGGCGGCCAAACGCGCCGACCTGGTGGCCTTCTGGATGCCGCTGGCCATCACTTCCTTTGGCCTGGTGCTCACCTACACCGCCGGTCTGTGGAATATCGGCGTGGAAGGGCAACTGATCATGGGGGCCATTGGCGCTACCTGGGCCGTGCGGCTCTTTGCGGAAAGCAAGAACCCGCCGCTGGGCCTGGATATGGGGCGCAATGGCATTCTGACGGCCTGCTTCGTCTTCGCGGCTAGCGCCGGGGCGCTGTGGGCGACACTGGCCGCGGTGCTCAAGACGCGCGGCGGCGTCAATGAAATCTTCGGCGGCGTGGCGCTCAACTTCATCGCGCAGACGTTCAACATGTATCTGATCTCCAACGGCGGCCCCTGGCAACCGCCCGGCAGCCGCGCGACGGAGACGGCGCGCTTCCCGGAGATCGCGCGCCTGCCGGTGTTTGAGGAATATCGCCGGCTCAGCCCGACGACGATCTATCTGACGGTCGCTGCTTTCGTCGTGGTCTTCCTGATCATGTATATCTCTCGCTGGGGGCTACAACTGCGCGCACAGGGCAAGAACCGTAAGTCGGCCTTCCTGCTAGGTGTGCGCACCGAACGCAACACGGTGCTGGCGATGGCCCTGTGTGGCGCGATGGCCGGGCTGGCCGGAGCCTTCCGCGTGCTGGCCCCCGACGTGATCAAGCTGACAGCCACGCCATCGGGCGGGATGGGTTTTCTGGCGATTCTGGTGGTGTTGCTGGCGTCTGTCTCGCTGGTGCTCACGCCCTTCGTGTCGTTCGTGTTCGCCGTGCTATCCAAGGGCGGGCAGCGCCTGGAGAGCGGTTTTCAGTGGGACTACGGCTTGACGCTTGACCGATCGCTGGTGCGAGTGTTGCAAAGCACCGTTGTGTTGATGGTGGTGCTGGCCTTCGGGGTGCGCAACCGCTTCTTCCCGCCGCGCAGCGCACAGCCGAGGGCTGAGGATGAAGAGGAAATTGACCGAACCTGAGAGCTATGCCTGCCGTACGTTGGGAATATCTCACCGTCTATCTGTCTGGTGCACTCGATTTTCCGGAGGCCGTGGGCCGGGCTGAGCAACTGATCTGGGCGGGCAAGTCGCTCACCCAGCAACTGAACGAACATGCCGCGCAGGGGTGGGAGATCATAGACCTGCGCTGGCTCTCGGAACTGGAGATGATGGTCACTTTTCGCCGCCCCAAGCCCCCTGCGCCACGCATGCGCTCAGGCTCCAAGAGCGGCGGCTAAAAGTAGTTGAACGAGCGAGGCGACGATGACCGGTTTGGAAAGCACTCTCCGCGGGATCGTCCGCGCGGCGGCCCCCATTGTCATCGCCGGGCAGGGCGAGCTGATCACCGAACGCTCCGGCGTGATCAATCTGTCGCTGGACGGGACGATCATGCTCTCCGCCATGACGGCGCACGTGGTGGTGCGCGAGACGGGCAGCCTGCTACAGGCGGTGCTGGCGGCCATGCTCGTTGGCGCGGCAGTGGCCTTCGTGGTGGTCTTTTCCAGCATCGGCCTGCGGCTCAATCAGGTGGCCGTAGGGTTCGTGCTGACCATCCTGTGCGCCGACCTGGCTATCTTTCTGGGCAAGCCGCATTTCAACCTGCCCGGCAAAGAGATTCCTCATATGCCGATCCCTGTGCTGCGCGATATTCCGCTGCTGGGGCCGGTGCTGTTCGATCACAACCCGCTGATCTACTTCAGCCTGCTGCTGACGGTGCTGGTGTGGTTCTACATCTACCGCACGCGCCCCGGCCTGACGCTGCGCAGCATCGGCGAGCAGCCGGAGGCGGCGTTTGTGCGCGGCACGCCGGTCAACCGGTTGCGCTACGTCTATACCCTGGTGGGCGGATCGCTGGTGGGGCTGGCCGGGGCGACCTACTCGCTCTCGGTCAAGTTGGGCTGGAAGGAAGACCTCAGCGGCGAGGGCTGGATCGCGCTGGCGATCGTCATCTTCGGGCTGTGGATTCCCTGGCGCGTGGCGCTGGGCGCTTATCTGATTGTCGGGCTGCGCTCGATCGCCATTGATCTGCAGGACAACAAGGTGATTGACCTGCCCGCGCAGATCATCAACATGCTGCCCTGGTTCCTGATGATCCTGACCCTGCTACTGGCAACCAGCGGCGTGCTGACACGCCTGGATCGCTATACGCCGGAGCGCTTCCGCCCCTATGTGCGGCGCTTCACGCGGGCGGCTCCGCCCCGCGCCCTGGGCACGACGTTTGAGAAACACTAGTTGCTCCTCATCCCCCGGCCCCTTCGCCCGCGCTGCGGGCGAAGGGGAGCGCTCGCGCGACAGACAGTAAGTCCCCTCGCCCCGCGACGCAGTCGCGAGGAAGAGGGGAGTTAGGGGTAAGGGGCAGCAGGCTGCGGCAAACGGCCTGGTCACAGTTTGCGCGCGCTCGCCCGCAGCGTTGACCTCACCCCCGCTCGGCGCTGGCGCGCCTCCAAGCCGGGCGAAGCGAGGCTGGGGGTGAGGTAAAGTGGCAAGCGGTTTGCTGCAATCCTCCTGCACCCCCCGGCGGTGCTATTGACAGCCCCTGGCCGCTCTGTATAATCGTCACGGCACGACGGGGAGCAGGGCTGCTGCCTCCCTGACATCTCAGGGCTATAGAGGGAATCATGCTGGCTGAGCTACGGCATATCGCCTGGACACGCTGGAAAATCATCGGGGACGTCTACGGCGATTTTCAGGCGCGGCTGTTTGCCGTCTTGTTCTACTGCACCATCTTTGTGCCCTTTGCGCTGGCGGTGCGCCTGTTTTCTGACCCCTTGTGCATCCGCAAGCCACCGGCAACCTGGTTCGAACGCGCGCCGGTCGGCAGCTCACTCGACGAAGCACGCAGACAGTTCTAGTCTAGGCTACACGATGGACATTCTCGGCGTCTCCTGTTTCTACCACGACTCGGCGGCGGTCTTGCTGCGCGACGGGCAATTGGTGGCCGCCTCGATGGAAGAACGGCTCTCGCGCAAGAAGCACGATAACGGTTTCCCCGCGCGGGCCATTGATTTTTGCCTGGCTCAGGGTGGCATCAAAGGGCCAGACCTGGACTATGTGGTCTTCTACGAGAAGCCCATGGTCAAGGTGGGGCGCATCCTGCAAACCGCGCTGGCTACCTTCCCCCGCTCGTGGTCGTTCTGGCGCGAAGCCGTCACCGCCTACGTCAGCGAGAAGTTCTGGATCAAGAGCCTGCTCCAGCAATATCTGGGCGTGCCTCCGCAGAAGATTCTCTTCTGCGATCATCACCTGTCGCACGCGGCCAGCGCATTTTTTGCCTCGCCCTTCGAAGAAGCGGCGGTGATCACCGTAGACGGCGTGGGCGAGTGGACGACCACCACCATGGGCCTGGCCAAAGGCTCGTGGAACGGGGCGGGCGAGAACGCCATCAACCTGTTCTGGGAGCAGCGCTTCCCGCACTCGCTGGGGCTGCTCTATTCGGCCTTCACGGCCTTCCTGGGCTTCGAGGTCAACGAGGGCGAGTACAAGGTGATGGGCATGGCTCCCTACGGCGAGCCGACCTACGTAGACAAGGTGCGCAAGCTGATCACCATTCACGACGACGGCAGCTTCCACCTCAACATGGATTACTTCGCCTATCACTATTCCGCCTCGCAAAGCTTCAACCGCAAGTTCATTGATCTGTTCGGCGAACCGCGCGTGCACGGCGAAGATTTCTTCACCGCCCGCAGTGCGCCGCACCGCGCCGGCGAGACCGAAGCCGTCCGCCGCAATCAGTACTACGCCGACATCGCCCGCAGCATTCAGCAGGTGACCGAAGAAGCTTTGCTGGCCATGGCCAACGCGCTCTACAAAAAGACGGGCGCGAAAAAGCTGGTGATGGCCGGGGGCGTGGCGCTCAACAGCGTGGCCAATTTCCGCATCCTGGCCGAGACACCTTTTGAGGATGTTTACATTCAGCCCGCCGCTGGCGACGACGGCGGCGCGTTGGGCGCGGCGCTGTGGGCCTATCACGTGGTGCTGGGGCAACCGCGTAAATTCGTCATGACCGACACCTACTACGGCCAGGAATTCAGCGATGGCGAGATCCGCGCTTTCCTGGATCGCGAGGGTATCCCCTACGAGCAGTTCGACGACGAGGACAGGCTGATTGACCGCGTGGTGGACGAAATCCTGGATCAGAAGGTGATCGGCCTGTTCCAGGGGCGCTACGAATGGGGGCCGCGCGCGTTGGGCAACCGCAGCATCCTGGCCGACCCGCGTCGTGCCGAGATGAAAGACATCATCAACACCAAGATCAAGTTCCGCGAGCCGTTCCGCCCCTTTGCGCCGGTGGTGTTGCAGGAACGCGCCGCCGAATTCTTCGACTACCCCAACGTGGAGACGAACATGCTGCCACGTTTCATGCTCGCCGTCAGCCCGGTGAAGCCGGACAAGCTCGACGTGGCCAAAGCCACCACGCACGAAGGCGGCACCGGGCGCTTGCAGACGATTGACCGCGCCACCAACCCGCGCTACTATGAAATGGTACGTCGCTTTGGCGAAGCGACGGGCGTGCCGATCCTGGTCAATACGTCGTTCAACCTGCGCGGTGAGCCGATCGTCAGTTCGCCCGCCAATGCCTGGTGGACCTTCAGTCACAGCGAACTGGACTGGCTGGTGATGGGGTCGTTCCTGGTGGGCAAAGACGCCAAGAAGAGGTCGTGACCATGTCTTCCAATGCTTCTCCTCAACGCCGCGGCGGGGCGCTCAGCGGGCTGAAAGCGCGCCTGGGCATCCTGGGCGAGTTGTTCGCTTTCCTGTGGGCTGCCAAGATGTGGTGGCTCATCCCCATGATCATCGCCCTGATCGCCTTCGCGCTGCTGATCGTGCTCGGTTCGGCCAGCGGCGGCGGCCCCCTGATCTACACCCTCTTCTAGGAGGTGCGCGATGACCGACTGGGTGATCGCCGTGCTGATCGGCGCGGGCGTGGGGCTGTTGCTGGGCATCAAGATCGCGCACGACTCCAACGCCCGGCAACCGGTACTGGGAGGCATTCCCGCCAGGCTGTTCCACTACCTGGCCTGCGCGGGCCTGAGCGGGATGCTGCCGTTCATCATCGCCGGCATTGTCGTAGGGTTGTCGTTTCTGGCGCTGTTCGGGACAGCAATCGGCTTTCTGGTATTGACCGGCGTTTTCCTGCTGGCCTACGCCGGGTTCGAGTCCGGCACGGGTAGCCGGTCGGCGGCGCACTGAGGCGCTGTGGCTTCGGGCAGAAAAATCTGGGGGAGCAGAGATCGATTTGCTCCCCCAGTTTCTTCAGACACCCCGCTATATCCTGGCACGTGTCGCCTGCGGCGCGGAGAACGCAGAGGAAAGCGCTGGCATTTTCCGCGCCCCCGCCCCTCAACAGCGAATGCCACCCTACGGACGCGGCTCCAGCGTCACCGGAATCTCCAGGGTCATGCCGCTGCGCAACACGCGCAGGGTAATCCTGTCGCCCGGCAGCGTGTTCACTTCCAGGTAGCTGATCAGGTCACTCATATCTTCGACGGGCACATCGTTGACGGCCACGATCACGTCGCCGCCCACCGCCAGCCGCCCAAAGGGCGTGTTGACCGTGCGCATCGAGCCGATCAGGCCCGCCTTCTGCGCCGGACCACCGCGCGTCACCTCGCTGACCAGCGCGCCGCGCACGTCGTCGGCCAGGCCCATCGCCTGACGATGTTCGGGTCGCAGCGTGGTGCCCGCGATGCCCAGCCAGCTATGCTCGTACTTACCTTTGGCGATCAGATAGGGCACGATGCGCCGCACCGTGTTCGACGGGATGGCGAAGCCCACCCCAGAAGCCGTGCGCGAACTGCTGAGGATGGCCGTATTGACGCCGATCACCCGCCCGTCCGCGTCGAGCAGCGGGCCGCCGCTGTTACCGGGGTTGATGGCCGCGTCGGTCTGGATCAACTCCGGAATACTGAAGTTGTTCTCGTTCTGCAGGCTGCGATCCAGCGCGCTGACAATGCCCTGAGTGAGCGTGAAGTCCTGCCCAAAGGGGTTGCCGATGGCATAGACGCGCTGCCCCACGAACACTTCATCCGAGTTGGCGAAGGTGACCGGTTTGAGGGCGACTTTCGTGGGATCAACCTTGATCACAGCCAGGTCGGCGTCTGGATCGCGGCCTACCAGTTCGGCCTCCAGGATCGTGCCGTCCACGAAAGTGACTTCGATGTACTGTGCACCCTCGATGACATGGTTGTTGGTGACGATGTGCCCGTCGGTGTCAATCACAAAGCCACTGCCCGTACCACCGCCGCCGCGCATCACCACCGAGACATGCACGACAGAGGGGGTCACTTCGTCATACATGCGGGCCAGGCGCAATTCACCGTCGTCGGGCGTATAGGGCGCGCCAGCGGGCAACGCCGCCAACCGATCGGCACCGCCGCTCTGCGCCTGTGCGCTCCATACACTGGCGATCGCGCCCACCGTCAGAACCGCTACCAACGCCAGCGCAACAAGAGTACGCTTCTTCATGGCCGTTTTCCTTTCCCTGGAACAGGGAATCGGGAGTTGTGAGCGTCAGGGAACTGAGCGGCTGTTCCCCACCCTCAAAACTCCTGACTCACGACTCCGCACCGTTTGCTAACGCTATTCTGTTCAGTGATACCCCCGCAACATAGAAACTGCATTGGAGACTGGTGAGAAATTGCTAAGAAACCCTTCAGTGACGACCTACCCCTGGCAGCCTACCTGAGGAGTTTTGTAACTATCGGCGCGGCGGGCAGGGGTGCTACACTGAGAGCAGGCATATCGCCATCGTTCGTTTAAGAGAGCTTAGGAGAACAGGAGTTTATGAGAGGCAGCTTATGACCCCAGCAAGAGTAATTACGCACGACGTAGTCGTCGTCGGGGCGGGGTTGGCCGGTACCTGGGCAGCCATGACCGCCATGCAGGAAGGCGTGCGCGACGTAGCTGTGCTTTCCAAGCTGCATCCCCTGCGTTCGCACAGCGGCGCGGCGCAGGGAGGCATCGCCGCCGCCCTGAACAACGTGCGTCCGGTGGCGGGCACCGGCCCGCGCGGTCCCCTCGAACAGCTCCCGCCCGATGCCGAGCCGATTGATAGCTGGGAACTGCACATGTTCGACACCATCAAGGGGTCGGACTGGCTGGGCGACCAGGACGCCATCGAGATCATGGTCAAGGATGCCATCGAGATCGTCTACGCCTACGAGCACATGGGCTGTGTGTTCAGCCGCACGCCCGACGGACGCATTGCTCAGCGGCGCTTCGGCGGACACAGCGTCCCCCGCGCCAACTACGCCGCCGACTGGACAGGGCATGTCCTGCTGCACACCATTCACGAGCAGGCCCTCAAGCACGGCGTCAGGTTCTATAGCGAGTGGTTCGCGCTCGACCTGATCGTCGAAGACCGCGTCTGTAAGGGCGTGGTCGCCATGAACATTCACACAGGCGAGATCGTCATCCTGCACGCCAAAGCGGTCATGTTCGGCACGGGCGGCTATGGCCGCGCCTGGAAGATCACGTCCAACGCCACCTCCAACACCGGCGACGGGGTCGCCATCGCCTACAACGCTGGCGTGCCGCTGATGGATATGGAGTTTGTGCAGTTCCACCCGACGGGGCTATATCGGCACGGCATCCTGATGAGCGAAGCCTGCCGCGGCGAAGGCGGCTATCTGCTCAACAAGCATGGCGAGCGCTTCATGGAACGCTACGCGCCGGACAAGATGGAGCTGGCCCCGCGCGACCTGGTCAGCCGCTCCGAACAGCGCGAAATTGACGAGGGGCGCGGCGTGGAAGAAGACGGCCAGGGCATCTACCTGGACCTGCGTCACCTGGGCCGCGAACGGATTCTGGAACGGCTGCCGCAGGTGCGCGACATTGCCCTCAAGTTCGCTGGCGTGGACATCATAGACGAGCTATGCCCCATTCAACCGACCGCGCACTATAGCATGGGCGGCATCCCTGCTACAGCGGACGGACAGGTGATCGCCGACGCAGAGGGCACGCCCATCGTGGGCTTCTACGCGGCGGGCGAGTGCGCCTGCATCAGTGTGCACGGGGCCAATCGTCTGGGCACCAACAGCCTGCTCGACGCCTCTGTCTTCGGGCGACGGGCGGGCCGCGCCATCGCCGAATTCGTCAAAGGGGGGGCAGCGCTGCACCCCATCGAAGGCGACCCGGCAGCGGCAGCGCGGCAGCGTATCGCCCGCCTGATGAGCGACCCGCCGAACGGCAAAGCGGAATCCTGGGCGGCAGTCGCCCGCGCGCTCAAAGAGACCATGACCGCCAACGTGGGGATCTTCCGCGACGAAGAGCGCCTCAAGCTGGCGCTGGCCGATATTCGCGCTTTGCAGGAGCGCTTTGACCGTGTCCGCGTGATGGATCGTAGCGCGCGCTTCAACACCGACGTGCTGGGTGCGATCGAGACTGAGCATCTGCTCACCTTCAGCGAGGTGATCGCGGTCAGCGCGCTGGCGCGCACCGAGAGTCGCGGCGCGCACGCTCGCACCGACTACCCGAAGCGCGATGACGAGCACTGGCTGAAGCATACCGTCGCCCACAAGACGCCGGATGGCCCGACGCTGAGCTACCGGCCAGTGACCATTGACTGGGAGAAGTATCCGCCGCAGGAGCGGAAGTACTGAGAGAAGTTATCAATTATCAGTTGTCAGTGATCGGTCATCAGGCTGTGACCAGCGTCGGCGACTATCCCTGGGTGGCGCGAGGAAGGCGCAGACAGACCGGAAGGGAACTGACAACTGAGCGCCGATCACCGAAAACTTTTGCCGGAGGCACTCTTTATGACGACAAACGGCTCTGTCCCGACTGTGACCATCCGCATTCAGCGCTTCAATCCGGATGTGGACAAACGACCTTACTGGCAGGAATTCACTGTCAAAGCGACGCCGGGCAAGACCATCCTCGACGCGCTGCACGAGATCAAGGAAGAGCAAGACGGCAGCGTGACCTTTCGCCGCTCCTGCCGCCATGCCATCTGCGGGAGCTGCGCAGCGAACGTCAACGGCAGGAACATGCTCATCTGCGATGCGCCGCTACGCGACCATGTGGATCGCAAGGGGCGCGTGACCCTGCGCCCGCTGCCCTATCTGCCAGTGATCAAAGACCTGGTAGTTGACCGCACGACCTTCTGGGAACAATACCTGCGCGTCAAGCCCTGGTTGATCCCGCCGGATAACATCCCCGAAAAGGAGTTTCGCATCAGCCCGGAGGAGGTGGCCGCGCTGCGCAATGCGGAGCGGTGCATCATGTGCGGCGCGTGCTACTCATCCTGCCAGGTGATCGCCCTCACCAAACAATACATCGGCCCGCACGCCCTGCTGAAAGCCTTCCTGCGCGTGCTCGATCCGCGCGACAGCGCGCCCAAAGAACGGCTCGACGACCTGGATCGCGAAGATGGCGTCTATCGCTGCCACACTATCTTCAACTGCATTGACGCCTGCCCCAAGGGGTTGAATCCCACCGCTGCCATCGAGACCCTGCGCAAACTGGCCATGAAGCGGCAGGCGTTCGAGGCGGCTCGCCGCGAGCGCCAACGCCGTCTCGACCAACCTATCGAAGTAGTGGGCGAGGCTCCCTTGCTCTCCGGAGGTGAGTGATCATGTATCGCAGTTCCGGATTCATCGCTTTCCTGTTGCGCCGCGTGACTGGCGTGGCCCTGGTGCTCTATCTGTTGCTGCATATGTGGGTCATCGGTGGCATCAACAGCGGCGCAGAGACCTTCAACAGCCGCATGGACTTTCTGGGTAAGCCCATCTTCCGCCTGCTGGAGATCGGCCTGCTGGCGGCGGTGGTCTATCACGGCGTGGACGGCATCCGCCTGCTGATCGTGCACTACTTCGACGTGACGGAGTACCGGCGCAGCCTGTTCTATGCAACGCTGGTGGTGTCGGCCATCCTGGTTATCGCGGGCGGCCTGCCCATTCTGCTGTTCGCGCTGGAGTGAGGGGGGAAGAGACCATGCGCATTTTCCTGTTGCAACGCTGGACGGCCATCGCCCTGCTCTTCTTCCTGACGTTGCATATGGTGGTGGTGCACTATCCGCCGGGGCATATCAACGTGGATCGCGTGCTGGAGCGGCTGGACAACCCGCTGTGGAAAGCCATTGACATCGCCTTTCTGGCCGCCGTGCTGACTCACGCCCTGGCCGGAGCCTATGTAGTCATCACCGACGTGCAGCGCTTCAACGTCTACCGGCGGGCGCTGGCCTGGGTGGTGGTGATCGCTGGAGCTTTGCTCTTCGTCTACGGGACGCAGACCATCCTGGCCTTCTGAGCCGGGCATATCAGAGGCGTTCGGATAAGGGCGGCATCAGCGCGGCCAAGCGCCCTTGCGAAACTGTTCGATGGCCGCGATGCCGCCCTGTGCGGCGATGGTGCAGATCGAGTCGGGGGTAGTACGGTCGTAGACATAAGTGGGGGCGTTGACCTTGACTGGCTTCACCCCCGCCTGTACAGCGCGCTGAAACAGCGCATTTCCGGCAGAGTAGGCCAGGGCGGGGAAACCGCCCAGCCGAAAGAACAGCCGGCGACGGATGACGAAGGTCGCATCAATGATGCACTGATCGAGGTGCACCCTGACTGCGGGGTTTTCGCGGTCGGCGACGTAGGGGTCGCCGATAATTTGCACCCCGCCGTGCAGGAAATTCGCACAGGGGTGTTGCTCGATGACTTTCCGACGGGTAGCGAGATGATCCGGGGCGAACCAGTCGTCCGAGTCGAGAAAGGTCAGGAATTTACCCTTGGCCAGACGCGCTCCCGCGTTGCGACTGAGGGCCAGCCCGCGGTTCTCCTGCTGGACATAGTGCAGATTAGGAGCCTGGCGCAGATAGGGTTGCACCACCTCCGCCGTGCGATCGGTGCTGCCATCATCAATGATGAGCGCTTCCCAGTCGGTCTCGTGCTGGATGAGCAGAGAATCAAGCGCGCGTGGCAAAAGGTGGGCACGGTTGAAGGTGCATAGAAGGACCGAAAAGAAGGGGGATGTCATCGCCAAGCGCTTCTCAGGCTCCCTGACTCTGCAGATAAACCGTGAGGTACGATCTGTCGTCTCACTTTGAATGTTAAGAAAAGCAGGCCCGCATTGCCCACTTGTAGAACGTTTTCTCAGCCCTTTCACATCCCAGGGCCAGATGCTTTATACTTGGCGGTGTACTGGTGATAGAGAGTGTGAAGAGATAGCGCCGTGGAATTACTGATCCTGTTGGTGGTGGCGGTAGGCGCGTTCATGGCATTTGTAGCAGGGGTTGCTCTGCTGGTGATCTATCTGCGTGCCAGCCGCGCTCCCGCCGAACCACCCTATCGCGCGCCAATGGCGGACACAGTCATCTGCCCGCGCTGCGGAGCGGGCAACCCGCCCGGCGCTACCGTTTGCGGGCGTTGCGGCGCTCCGCTGACCGTTGCCCCGCTCCGCCCGGCCATGCCTCCGCCCGCCGCGCCCGCTCCCCCTCCACAACCGCGCGTGATGCCGCAGGCCGCCCCGGCCTATGCCCCTGGCGCTGTCTCCCGCCCGGCCAACATGCCACGCGCCTGGCTGGAAGGCGTGAGCGGGGCGTTGAGCGGGCAGCGCTTCTGGTTGCAGAAAGCCGATACGCTGGTGGGGCGTTCGACGGTGTGCGACGTGCAGATTCTCGACCCCAAGGTGTCGCGGCGGCATTTCATGATCCGCTTTGCGCAGGGGGCGTTCTTCCTGCAGGATCAGCAGAGCGCCCAGGGCACGTGGATCAACGGCGAGCGGGTGCTCGCGCAGCGCCTGCATAACGGAGATCGCATCACCGTCGGCGACTCGGTGCTGATCTTCCGCGTGGAGGGCTGAGCGCGCCGTCAGGGGGTACCCAGCAGCACCTGAGCGATCCAGCCCGCGCGCCCGTCCTGGAATTCGACTTCCCACCACCAGTGCTCGCCCGACGGTACCGGCCCCTCGACGATTGTCCCCATTTCGCCAGCCGACGCCCGCCCAATGTCGCAGGCGTTCACGTCGGGGATACGGCACAGGTTGAGGTCGGCGCGCATGATCACCATCTTGCCCACTTCCCAGGACTCTACCCCGTAAGAGATGTTGGGTCGCGAAGTCGCCGTCGGTGTGACCGCTGAGGTGGCCGGAGCGGGCGTCTGGGGCGTGCCAGCGCCGGTCACGGTGGGCGAAATAGACGGCGGGCGCGGCGAGGGCGTCGGCGTGGCCCGCCGTGCAGCGTCGGGCGGAGGCACGTCAAGCGGTTGTTGCTCCGGCGGCAGGGGATTGCCCGCATCATCTACTACCACGATGCGCGCGTGCAGGCTTGGCCCGCTCACCCAGCGCACTTCCTGGCCCAGGTTGTCCACCACCTGATACCACGGCCCGGCCTGGGCTTCGCGGTTCACCGCGGAGACGCGGTAAGTGCTGCCCGGCTCCAGATCGGTCAGGCGTCTGGCCGAGGCGCTGGGCGCGTTGTAAGCGGGGATGGGATCGCCTTCCAGCACACGGAACCACAGCCCGCTTTCCATCTGCGGCCCGCTGGTGGGGACGGGCGTAGGCGGCGTCAGCGTCAGGCGGGCGATCTCCGCCTGCGTCGCTGCCAGCGCCGCGTCCGCCGTGGCCTGGGCGATGGCCTGCGCCGCGGCGCGCGTGGCGATGTCGGCGGTGACGGTCAGATCGGCGGGGGGGATGGGAGTCGGCCTGGCTTCATCTTCGCGCCCCAGACCGGCCAGCGCCAGGATGAACGCCCCAAACAGCCCCAGCGCCACGACCATGCTGACGACCGCCAGCAATGTGTTGCCCCGTATGGTTTGCCAGGCCGTCCACAGCGCTTCCTGAGCCTGGAGCAGGCGTTTGTCCTGTTCTTCCTGCTCAGCGCTCGCCTCGACGGCGCGGGTGCGGCGCGCGCGGCGCGGCAGGCCCCACGCCTGCATGGGGTCGGGGATGGGCGGCAACTGCGCCAGCAGCAGGTCGGAACTGAGCTGCAGGACAATGACCGACACGTCGTCGCCCCCGTCGCGTTCGTTGGCCAGGGTCACCAATGCCTCGGCGGCCTGCTGCCCGGCTTGCTCGCCGACCGTCTGCGCGATTTCTTCTGGCGTCACCGAGCGGGTCAGGCTGGCGCTGCACAGCACCACACAGTCGCCCGACCGCACCCGGCCACTGATGATGTCCACCCGCGCTGAGTGACTGACGCCCAGCAGGCGGGCGGGCTGTTCCACGGCCAGCACCGCCGCGGGCGGTTCCGGCGTCAGGCGACGCGGCGCGCCGTCGCGGATGAGGAAGGCCGGGCAGTCGCCCACGCTGCCGATGATCAACTCGTTGCCGCGCACAACGGCGCTCAGCACCGCTGTGCCCAGTTCCAGGCCGGACTCGATGGCTTCGGCGAAGATAACATTGTTGGCCTCGGCGATGGCGCGGGCCAATCGTTCAGCGGGCGCACCTTCCGCCTGTTCGTAGTAGCTGCTGAGGATGGTGCTGACGGCATACTGACTGGCCAGATCGCCGCGTTCCAGGTCGGGCGAGGCATCGGCCAGCACAAAAAGCTGCCCCAAGCGGCCCAGCACCAGCGGGTCATCGGGCACGTGATTGCCGATGGCGTCCAGGTTATCTGCGCGTTCTTTGCCGGCGTCGGTGTACATGGCCACGCTGACGTTCAGCGGCGCAGCGTTTGTCTCAGCCATAATCCTGCCCCTCAATCCAGCAACATTTTGAACACGAACAGGGTGTCGCCCAGGCGAATCTCGTCGTTTTCGCGCAGAGGGGTCGCGCCTCGAATCTCCTGCCCATTGATATACACCGGATTCGTCGTCCCGAATGGCCACAGGTGAAAGACAGGCGCTTCATCGGGAGCATCGGCGGGCGGTTCGAGCGTCAGGCGGGCATGATGGCGCGACAGCCGCGGATCATCCCAGCGCAGGTCTCCTTCGCGCCCGATGATCTGATTGGCCTGCACTGGCAGGATCGTCCCCCGCTTTTCCAGGGGCGCTTTGACGATCAGCCAGCCCAGCGGAGCAGGCGGGGCGGGTGGGGCCGCGGGCGCTTCCTGTGCGCGCTCGTCGGGGATGGCCTCGGTGAGTTGAGGGCTATCGGGCGGGGCTGCAGACGCGCCGGTCGGTTCCGCATGCCGGGACGAGCTGCTCGCCGGTGGCCCATACGCTCGCCGCTGCGCTTCTTCCAGCACACAATATGGGCAGGTCTGATGGGGTGGATCGAAGGGACCGTGTCGGTCGCAGAAGCCCCCGCCAGCAACCATCACTCGCCTCATCCTTTCCGGGTAAAGCGTGCCCCCATTCTAGCACGGGCCAGTCAAAGCGAAAAACGATCCGGAAAGAAGAGGTCAGGGGGATTGCATCAAACCGCTTGCCGCTTTACCTCACCCCCAGCCTCGCTTCGCTCGGCGAGGCGCGCCAACGCCGAGCGGGGGTGAGGTCAACCAGAAGATCACACCTGAGCTTACTTCTGCCCCTGGTTCTGCTGGCTGGTTTTGATGCAATTACCCTGGGGATGAGGTAGACCCGCAGATTCAGGACTTCTCAAAAGGTCTCTCAGTCCAGGGCATTCGTCGCGATTTCGCGCGACAGGTGCTCCTCGCCTATCCGCTTCCTGGCGGTCTCGTATCTGTGCAGATAGCGGATCAGCCCGATCGCGAGCAAGAACAGGCTCACGGCCACGATCACCTCTCCATCGAGGGCGGGGGGCAGGTAGTTCGCTTCGACCAGGGGCACTTCGTTGCCGTGCGCGTCCAATGTGGTCTCGACAGTTTTCTTCCAGGGCCAGACCTTGCGCAGCGATCCCAGCAGCACGCCGGTCAGCAAGGCCATCATGCTGTGATGGTGATGCACGAACATATAGGACAACAACCGCGAGAAGAGGGCCAGTCCTACTGCCGCTCCCAGCGCGAACACGCTCAGCGTGATCACGTCGCGGTTCGTCACGGCTTCCAGAAGCTGCGCATATTTGCCCATCAGCACCAGCAGGAACGACCCCGAAATGCCCGGCAGGATCATGGCCATGATCGCGATCATTCCCGCCAGGAAGAAAACGGGCAGCTCTGCCGGCGTGTGTACGGGCACTGCGCCCACGACTGCATAGGTGACTACCGCTCCAATGGCCGCTATGCCATATGCCCTGGCGCTCCAACGCCCCACGCGCTGACCTACCACCCACACCGACGCCGTCACCAGCCCAAAGAAGAACGACCACACAAACACCGGGTGATTGGCAAGCAGGTGCGAGATCAACCTGGCCAGGCTGAAGATTGCCGCCAGTATCCCCGCGCCCAGCGGCACCAGGAATTCCCAGGGCACGACCCACAGCGCTTCTCTGATCCTGCCCTGCAGGGCCAGCTTCAACGCTTTGCTGCTCACGGTCTTGATGCTATGGATCAATTCCTCATAGACTCCGAACAGCAGCGCCATCGTCCCGCCGCTGACCCCTGGAACCAGGTCGGCGGAACCCATGCTGAAGCCTGTCAGAAACAGGCGCAGCATGGCCGCGCGCCGCTGCGCTGACCGTTTGAGCAAATCGCGGAGCCTTCGCATCCTTTTTTCCCCTCTCGATGATTCCAACCCTGTGCCAGGAAGCCGGTCGAATGTTCATTCCGCTGCTGTGACTGAGCGCGGCAAGTGCGTGCCTCACATGCGTCTGTCACACAAAATGAGGGGCCATCAGGTCCCTCTCTTGAAAAGTTCACGTAGCAACCGTGCATGGGTGGAATTATAGCGGCACGGCGGGGCGAACTCCAAACCGGTCTTTGGCTACCCAGAAATTCACCGCTGACAGCTCCCCGTCAATCTGCTATAATGTAAACGCATGGGGGTGACTGGCTTCGACGTGGGAGGTTGGTCACAGACTGCAAGCCGAGGCGCTCTACCCTCGTTAATCCAGAGCACACCTATAAGTGCCAACAGCACTTCCCGTCTCGCCCTGGCCGCGTAGTCGCCAGGCGGACAAACCGATACCCTGCGGGGTATCCGTCTGCCCCGACCGTCTCCTGTCCGGGCGGCAAGCAGGCGTCACAAAGGACAGGATGCGCTGCACTGACGCCGATACGCAGCAGCTAAGACTCATCGGCTAGCGCGCGGACAACCTCCGCCAGTTTGGGTTGCCTCGCGCGAAACTGAGAAGCTGGCTAAGCTTGTAGACGTTTGTGCCCGAATCTTGCGGACGGGGGTTCAATTCCCCCCACCTCCACCTGAGCGAACAACGCCGACCTGCAGGGGCCGGCGTTGTCCTTTCCAGGCCACGGCTGGCTACTGTTCCTGACGAGCCATCTCCCCTGTCGGGGGCGTTTCGGCTTGCGCCAGAGCGGCGTTCCTGGTCTGCGACCGCCGTTCCTCGGCCAGTTCCGCTTCCAGGCGGGCGACTTCTTCCTGCTGGGCGCGCAGCGCGCGGAAGCGCAGCGCGATCCACGCCACCATCAACCCCAGAATGAAGGCCATCGCCGCGTAGCCCAGCGCCATATACTCGGCGTATTTGCCAAAGTCGAAGTCCATTGTCCCCTCCTCTGCGGGCTACAGCTCGGACAGCACTTCGAGCTTGCGCCGTGTCACATACTGCGCCAGGTTTTCCAGGCGGATGCGGTACCAGATCAAGACCACAGTGAGCACGGCGAACGAGAACAGGTTGAAGAAGAGCGTATCGCGGATGCGCCCGGTGACATCGAAGCTGCCGGTTGGATCGGCCTGGCTGGGGCCGACGACCACAGGGTGAATGGTATCGGGACGCACGCGGATGATGATGATGGTGAACAGCACGCTGGCGAAAGCAACGATGCCATAGACCGCAGCAAAGCGCCGCCGCCGTTCCACATCCTCAATGCCAGAGCGCAGCATCAGGTAGGCGGCATAGGCCAGCCACATGATGGTGATGCTGGTCAGGCGCGGGTCCCACGTCCACCAGGTATTCCAGATGGGGCGCGCCCAGGCCATGCCGGTGACGATGGTGATGGCCGACATCCCCAGCCCGATCTCGACATTGGCCAGGCCGAAGGTGTCCCATTTGGGGTCGCGCGTGCGCAGGTAGGCGATGCCGCCCGCTACCGTTGCGGCAAAGGCAATGAACGCTCCCAGAAACGATCCCAGGTGTATGTAGAAGATGCGTTGTGCCGCGCCCTGTTGCTTTTCCGGCCCGACCCAGAACAGCGCCAGATACAGGCCGATGACGAACAGCACCGCAGCGGCTGCCGTCAGCGTGCGCAGGATGCGGGTGCGTGTCGCAGAGTACGTCATGTCGGCAGACTCCTTGAAAGCATATAGTGGTCAGCTATCAGCGGCAGCAGTCAGCAAGAACGTCAAGGTCTTGTTTCTTCAGCTGAAAGCTGATGGCTGATAGCTCACTCACTCCTCGACTACGTAATCGAACAGGCCGTAGCCCGCCGCCAGGAAGATCACGTCGGCCACGGCCAGCAGTTGCAGCCAGGGCAACCAGTCGTCGCGCGGCAGCCCCTCCAGGATGGTCGTACTGGCGCGCACCGCGCTGATCAACACCGGCAACACGACCGGCATCAGGATGATCGGCAGCAGGGCTTCGCGGGCGCGAGCGTGTACCGTCATGCTGGAGAGCAGAGTCCCCGCGGCAGTGAAGCCGATGCTCCCCAGCAACACCACCAACACCAACAGCGGTTTGAGCAGCGTGACGTTGAACAACACGGTGAGCAGCACCAGCAACACCAGCGCGATCACCAGCACGAAGAGCAGATTGCCGATCATCTTGCCGAAGAAGAGCGCGCCCCGGTCAATGGGGGCCAGCAACAGCGCATCCAGGCTGCCGCGGTCTTTTTCGGCGGCCAGGCTGCGGCTCAGCCCGATCATCCCCGCGAAGACGACCGTCACCCACAGCACGCCGGCGACCGTCGTCTGCCGCGCTTCTCTGTCCAGTTCCAGCGCCAGGCTGAAGACCATCACCGTCATGAAGGTGAACAGCACCATGCTGTTGATCAGCTCGCGGCTGCGGATTTCGGCCCGCAGGTCTTTCCAGGCGATCGCTCCCACCGCCCGCCAGAAAGGAGTCAGGCGCTGCCGGGCGCGGGCGCTCGCCGTCGCGGGGCGAGTTGCCGCCGTCTCCGCCGGAGCGGGAGAAGTGGTAGGTTCGGGACTGACAGTCATCGCGTCGTCACGGCTCCGGTCACGTCGGCGTAGAGCGTGGGTAGCGCGTCCGGATCGATCTCACGGCAGGGCGCGTCGAAGGCAATCTTGCCGCGACTGAGGATGGCGATCCGGTCGGCCAGGGCATATCCGCGCCGCAGGTCGTGCGTGGTCATGATCACGGTGCGGCCTTCCGTCGCCACCTGACGCAGCAGGTCGTCGAGCACCGCTGCTGCGTCCTGATCCAGGCCGGTGTATGGCTCGTCGAGCAGCAGGATGGCCGGGTTGTGCAGGATGGCGCGGGCGATGGCCAGCCGCTGTTGCATCCCCCGGCTATAGGTTTGCACCACGTCGCGCGCGCGCCGGGCCAGCCCCACCCGCTCCAACACCTCGGCCACGCGGGCGCGGCGCGTCTCCGGCGGCAGGTGATAGAGCCGGGCGAAGAAGAGCAGGTTTTCCTCGGCGGTGAGCGTGTCGTAGAGCAGCGGCTGATGGCTCACTACGCCGAGTTGCGCCCGCACGAATTCAGCTTCGGAGGGCAGCTCCCAGCCCCCGATGCGCACTGTCCCGCTTGTCGGACGGGCCAGCGCGCCCAGGATGCGCAACAGCGTCGTCTTGCCAGAGCCATTCGGCCCCAGCAACGTCAGGAATTGTCCGCGCGGCACGTCCAGGTCCAGCCCGCGCAAAACCGGATTGAGACCGAAGGTCTTGGTCAGCTTGCGGATTTCGATCATCCGGTCGGCAGTAACGGGCATGGGCTATTCGTCCTCATCCATCAGGGGCAACAGGCGCTCCAACAGCAGCGCGCGCCGTTCCTGATAGGTCTCCTCGTCGAGTTTGCCGGTCTCGTAGGCGTCGTCGAGCGCGGCGACAGCCCGCAGCAGGGTCTGTTTGTCGGCGTTGGCGGGCGGTTCCTGCCAGCCATCCGCTGCCCGTGGCAATGGGAGCCGAGCCACTGCCTTGCGCTGCCGATACCACAGCACACCGGCCAGGGCCAGCGCTGTCGCTCCGGCCACGGCCAGGGCAACAGCCACAGTATTGGTGCTGGAATTGCCGGGCGACGTGGAAGTGCTCACCAGCGTAATGGTGCGCGTCGGACGTCCTACCAGTTCGAAGATGAGACGTTCGCCCGTTGGCAGCGGTTTGGTGAGGGGATGTTCCTTGACCAGGGTGAAGTCTTTGTTGGGGTTGATCTCCTCGTCCGGGGCCAGTTCGGTCACGCGCACGCCCCCATGCGACACGCGGTAGCGCCACGCGCCCTGCTCGTCCAACTGCGCGCTGCGCAGGGTCACCGTGTCGTTGGGCAAGAGCACCGCGCCATCCACCACCGGATAGCTGAACGCCTGATCGATCACCGCACCATTGTCGTAGGGCAGGTAGTAGGCGATGGTGATCGTGTGTACCTGGCCAGGGCGCAGCGGCCAGGTATCGCGCACGACGGGCACGCCGTTTTCCACCTGCACATCGTAGCGCTGACTGCCTTCGGCCTGCATGGGTTGAATGCCGAAGGCCGCCGGCGGCAACTCGATGGCCACCGAGGCGAACCAGTCGTTCGGGCCAGCGCGTTCCGGCAGGGTGACGATGCGATCGCCTGTGTTGGCCAGTTCCAGGCGCAACCACACTTCCAGGCCGAACTGTTCGATGGGCGCGTAGTTGATCAGCATCTGCGCCCAGGTGATGGCAACGGTGGCCGGATCGGTCGTGTGCTCGTAGACGGTGACATCCTGGGTGAGCGTCTGCTCGTCGCCGTTGATGGCGGGAATCTGCGCCCCCTGGGCAATCCCATCGTAAGTCACCTGGATCAGGTAGAGGTTACCCGGCGCGCGAGCGATGTTCTCGAAGATGAACGCGCCCGCCTCGCCCGATTGCGCTTCGTAAACGCCCGCCAGGTTGCCATGCACATCCAGCACGTACAGTTGCATGGGCAGTCCCGCCGGAATCTCTTCGCCCCCCGCTGTGCCCTGCATCAGCCGACCGCGCACTATCAGCGTCTCTTCCTGCTCGATGGCGGGCGGCAGGCCAGAATTGCTTTGCCCCTCTTCGCCAGTCCCCGCGCTGGTCTGTGACCCGCCCATCATGGTAGCGGGGTCGAATTCCAGGATGAAGCGCACCAATCCGGCGATCTCGTCCTGGGTGAGCGTCTGAGCGTAGTCCTTGGGCATCACATCCTGGTAGCCCTCGACGATAAACGCGCCCGGCTCGACGATAGATTGCCACAGGTATTCTTCCGCCGACAGCCCGGCGACCACGGTCGGGGCGCGGTCGCGCATGGCCGTCAGCGACGGCCCGACGCCGTTGGCCGCTCCATGGCAGACCGCGCACTCGCGCATATAGACCTGAAAGCCCAGGTCGTAGTCCGCTGATGTCAGATCAATGCCAGAACTGGCCGCGGCGGGGGTGCTGCTCTGCTCACTCTCGCCCTCTGCGCCAGCGACCGCCTGCGTCGGTGCAGGGGTCGGACTCGCAGTGAGCGCCGCAGGGGTAGCTGTAGGCAGCGCCAGGATTTCCGATTGACGGACGATTTCCGGCTCACCCGAAAGGTTGGTACCGCAGGCGCTCAGCAACAGCAACGCACCTGCCAGGACAATGCTACGACCATACACCGTCAGACGTTCGCTCATACTCTCTCACACATTCTGTGCACTGTCACAAAGCGCCCCTGCAGAAGCCCTTGGAGGCGAATTCACCACAGAGGACACAGAGAGCACAGAGCCCATGGGGCCTCTCCTCTGCGTTCTTTGTGACCTCTGTGGTTCAACGCTCCCTTTCATCCCGCTGCGCTCTCATCTCCGAGCTGCCCGCAGCGCCGCGATCGCCTCTTCGACGCGCGCCTGCTGACTGGCGATTTCTGCTTCTAGGGCATCTATGCGCTTGAAGATGATCAGCGCCAAGCGGATCAGATAGATACGCTGAGCCGCGTAAGCCTCGTCGGTCAGCTTGTCCATGTCGTAGTCGAAGTCCAGGTCGCGGATGGCGCGCAGAATGCGGTATTTCTCCGCTTCCAGGACTTCCAGAGCCTGACGCTGACGCGGTGTGGCTCCGCGCACCTGCCGGGCGGATGGGGTCTCTTCGCCGCCCAGCAGGGGCAGGATTGTGAACCATCCCACCAAAGCTGTCAGCACAATAGCCAGAACAGTCGCTTCTAAGGACATGCGTCACACTTCGTCCGTAGGGGGCACGCCGGGCGTGCCGTGGCCAATCCAACTACGCGCGGTTATCCCTCCAGCGCGCGATCGATCGCCGCCCGCAGATCGCGCTCGTTCGGCTCCGAAAGAAAATGCTGCACGATCTCGCCGCGCGTGTTGATCACAAACGTCTCCGGAATGCCGGTGATGCGGTAGGCCTCTTCCACACGCTCGCCCACATCGGGAGCGTTGGGATAGGTGATCTGGTATTCGACCAGGTAATCCAGCGCGTTCTTGAGCGGGTCATCGGTGTTGATGCCCAGGAAGACCACCCCCCGCTCGCGGTAGTCGTTCCACACCCGTTCGAGCATGGGCGCTTCCTTCTGGCAGGGCACGCAGAAGCTGGCCCAGAAATTAATGACCACCGCCTGACCGCGCAGGTCTTTCAGCGACACGCGCTGGCCGCTCATGGCGATCTGATCGAAGTCATACATGGTGACGGTGAAGTCCGGCGCAGGGCCTTCGGTGGGCTGCGACTGACTGCGCTGATAGAGCGCATAGCCGATCACGCCCAGCAGAGCGGCGACGATCAGCCCGGCCACGATGTTGAAGGTCGAGAAGCGCTGCGCCACCTGTTGGGGGTCGGCGGAGGTCTTCTCGCCGGTCACTTCGGCCAGCCAGTCAGGCAGATCGGCCTGATCCTGCGGCTGCACTACGTCCTGATCGCTCATCCGTCAAGCCCCTCCAACTCACGTTGCAGTCGTTCGAGCAGAGCGGGATCAACGTCGTCGGGCACGGGGCGTGCCTGAGGCCGCGCCGCCGAGCGCCGCGCGGTAGCCCCTGCCTGTTGACCGCGTCGCTGCAACCGGCGTACCTGACCTACCCCCACCAGCGCCAGCAGCAACGCGATGGCGACCGGCACCCCGAAGGCGATGGCGCGGTCGGTGCGGTCGCGGGGGACAGAGGCCACGTCGGCCCCGTAGCGCTCGACGAAGTAGTCTATAATCTCGTCTTCGGTGCGTCCTTCGCCCAACTGACGGGCGATCTCCTCGCGCCACTGACGACAAGCCACGCTCTCGCACTCGTCGAGGGGAATCCCCTCGCATACGTCGCAATACATCTTGCGGGCGATCTTGTTGACATCGTCCCAGGTCACGCCGGGCGGCAACACGAACTCGCCCCCCTGCGCGGCAACCGGGCGCATGTTCAGGGAGAGGAGCACCAGCACACCCACCCACCAAACCAGCGCGAACAGTAGAACGCGCCGCGCACGATGGCGTTGCTGTCTCAGAGCCATCTAGTCACCTCCTGCCTCGATGCCACGCGCGCCCGCCGGTAGCGTTGCGCGTTGGGCGGCGCGCTCCGGTTGCCGCGAGGGCCACAGCGCCACCAGCGTGCCCACGATGAGCACCACCCCGCCCAACCAGACAAAGCTGATCAGGGGGTTGTAGTACACGCGGAAGGTCACGCGGTTGCCTTCCCACGTCTCGATACGGGCGTAGAAGTCCGCGGCCAGCGTGCTGTAGGTGCCGGGGATGCTCATGTTGGTGGACGGAGTACGTTGCCCGGTCATGGGATCGGTGGTGAAGAAGATGTCGCGGCGCGGGCGGATGTGCCCGACGATCTCGCCGTCCTTGTAGACGGTGGCGCGGGCGATGACCATGGTGCGCCCGTCTTCGGCTTGCGCTTCGAACAGGCCGTTGTATTGCATCTCATAATCGTGCAGGCTCAGGCGCTCGCCTACATTGAGCGTCTGCGTGGTGATTTCCTGAAACGCCGAGCTGCCGATCACGCCGATGCCCAGCACCACAATGCCCAGGTGAATGAAGTAGCCGCCATAGCGCCGCCGGTCGCGGGCGACGAGCGAGGTGAAGGCCTTCCAGTAGTTCTCGCCGCGCCCGTGCCGCGCCCGCACCCCTTTCCAGATTTCGGTGAGCGTGGCGAAGCCAGCGAAGGCCACCAGCCCATAGCCGCCCACGGCCCACAGGTCGTCCGTGCCGGTGACGAAGAGCGCGACCATCACCGCCACAGCCAGCAGCACCGGCACGATCAGCGCCCGGCCCAATCGTTTGGCGGTCGAGTGTCGCCAGGCGGCCAGTGGCGCGATGCCCATCAGCACGAACAGGCCCGCCAGGAACCACCGTGTCACCGGCGGGTAATAGTCCGGCCCCAGGTTGATCACTGTGCTGCGCAGGCCCAGGTCAACCAGGATGGTGGTGATCGCCTCCGCCCACGATCCCCACAGCACGACAACGGTCAGCCCCAGGAACAGCCAGTTGTTCAGCAGGAAGAACGCCTCGCGGCTGACCAGCGAATCCAGTTCGTCCACGCCGCGCAGGTCGCCGCGCTGCTGTCGCCAGGAGAGCAGGGCAAAGCTGCCGATCATGGCCAGGGCCAGGAAGGCGAACATGGGTCGGCCAATTTCGGACTCCGCGAAGGAATGCACGCTGCTGACTACCCCGCTGCGCGTGGCGAAGGTGCCCAGCACCACCAGCAGATAGGTCAGGATGATCAGCAGCATGTTCCAGAACTTAAGCATCCCCCGCTTTTCCTGCACAACTGCGCTGTGCAGGAAGGCGGTGCCCGTCAGCCAGGGCAACAGCGCGGCGTTCTCCACCGGGTCCCAGCCCCAGTAGCCGCCCCAGCCCAGCACGTCGTAGGCCCAGCGCCCGCCCAACAGCAGCCCCAGGCTGAGGAACAACCAGGCCACCAGCGCCCAGCGCCGCGTCGCCCGCAGCCAACCCGGGCCGAGTTGCCCGCTCACCAGAGCGGCGATGGCGAAAGCAAAGGGGATGGTGAAGCCCACGAAGCCCAGATAGAGCATGGGCGGGTGAAAGACCATGCCGAAGTGCCGCAGCAGCGGGTTGAGGCCCTGCCCGTCGGCGGGGTGGAAGACCTGCGCCCCGTCAATGGGCGGGAAGAGGGCTGGCTCGATCCGCCCGCTGGGCAGTTGCCAGTAGCGCTCAAAGGGATTCTCGATGAAGTTATTCAGAATCAGAAAGAAACCGAGCGTCGCCATCGTCACTGCGATCACTACGGGCATCAGGCGGCGCTCGGACTGCCAGTTGAGCAGCAGCGCGGCGAAGGTGAACGCGCTCATCAGCCACGACCAGAACAGCAACGACCCCGCCTGACTGCCCCATAGCCCCGTGACCAGATAGAAACGAGGCGTGTCGAGGCTGGAGGTCTGCCAGACGTAGGCGATGCTGAATTCGTGGTTGAGCATGGCATAGATCAAGGCCAGGTTGGCCACAGACAGCAGTGGAAAGGTGGTCAGGGCCGCATTGCGGGCGCTGATCACCCAGCGATCGCGGCGCGCCTGTGCCCCGGCCAGTGCCGCAACCAGGGCATAGACCGCCGCGACAAACGCCAGTCCAGTGGTGATGATGCCGACTTCAGCGATCATGGCGTTGTGCTCCGTTCAACTCTACGATGGACCCCGGCCCGTCTCATAGATACACACAGGCAGCAGGCGCTCTGAGCAACTGCCGCAGGCACCCCCTACCGGGCCTCCGGTCCATCGTCTGCCGCGCTCGCTGCCTGATGGGTGCAATGATATAAGTTTCAAAACCGGCATAATAATATGCCAGATTGGTACGGACTGCCACATTTGGCGGTCAAGAGCGCCCGATTTATTTCCGCGGCACACGCGCCCCGGCCCTCACAACGATTATAACCAAAGCCGCTCAGCCCTTGCCTACTCCCGACGCCGATGAAGCGATTTTCCCTGGTAGTAAAAACAGAGCGCCGGAGCTGGCCCGGCGCTACGCTTCGATGTTCGCTACAGTCGGTCAGGATTCGACCTGATTAGGCACGTCTTCCTGATATTTGGTGGGGCATTTGAGGGTGATCTCTTCGGCGTAGAAGATATACTGCCCGTCCACTTTCTGCAGCTTGCCGGACATGATCGCCTGCGCTTCGTGTTGCAGCAGGTCGGGGATGTCGGTGTCGTAGGCCACCACCTGCAGGCGCGTCGCGTTGGGGTCGTTGACCGCCATGTAGAGCACCTTGGCCAGCCCGCCCATCTTGCGGATGGTGTCGTTGTCGTTGGGGATGTTGGCGATGACGAAGCGCAGTTCGTGCGTCTCCTGGTTGAAGATGGGGTCGCCATCCACCGCGCCCGACACGCGCACCGTCTTGCCGAGCATATCCGGATCGCTGAGCAGATCATCCACGGTGACGTAGTAGCGCGCGCCAATCAGGGTGCTCGAAAAGAGCAAATAGGCGATCGCGCCCAGGATGGCGATGCCCACGATGAGGAACTTCCAACGACCGGAACGTTTGGCAGCCTTGCGGCCTTCCAGCAAAACGCTTTCTTTTTCCCACTCAAGCTCGGCCATGATCCAGCCCTTTTCTGAATCAACGATCCTGCGACGCATACGGTCATGAGAAATGGCCCATCAATCTGAATTGTAGCAGCTTTGGGACGCCCTACCAACAGGCAGAAGCCGGACGGCTGCGTGCAAAGTGTGACGGGCCGTGTGCTGCGCTGTGGTCGACCTCACCCCCAGCCTCGCGCGAGCGCCGAGCGGGGGTGAGGTAAACGCCTCCGCACTGAGCAAATCGCGGAGAGCCTTTGCTCGCACTCAGTTTGAGGGGTGTATTTCACATAAAGTTCACCCCAGAGCACGGCTTCAGAAATCCGCCTCAGTTCGCTTGTACTCGTGAACTCAACTGAAATGCACCCCAGGCAGAAGCCGGGGCCGCTGTCTCCAGGCCACATCTGCGCCTCGTCGCGGCCCCTGTATGCTGCAACCCAGCGTTGCCCCCGCCACCGATTTTAACGGTCCGTTAAGCGCCACTGATTCAGCCTTGACGCGGGAGTGGGACTCTGGTATCATACTCGGCGCGATGCGGGGTAGAGCAGTGGCAGCTCGTCGGGCTCATAACCCGGAGGTCGCAGGTTCGAATCCTGCCCCCGCTATGAAGGATACCCCCAGGTCAGACGGCCTGGGGGATTCTTTTTTATGCGCTTGAGCGGGCCGCTCAGCCCTTATGATAGTACACCTGCCAGCCCAGGTACTTGGTCAGCGCCTCGTAGACAGCATCGGCTACCAGCGACTGATTGATCGCCACGTGATGCTCGTAACCGTTCTCGCAGATGTAGGCTAACAGTTTCTGGAAGTTGGGCACGCGCACCACCCCGTAGCCGCCGAAGGTGTTGATCGGGTCGTCGGTGAACTCGCCCTCGCCCACGTAGGCGACGATCTTACCCTGCAGATCGTCGGTGCTCACGCGCAGATAGGTGAAGGGAGCCGTCTTGACGCGCCCCTGTAGCGTCCCCCAGGTGTTGTCCTTGCCCACCGTCCCGGCGATGATGTCCTGGTAGTCAATGACCGGAATGTCTTCGGCCAGCACGCTCTTGGGATAGTTGGAGCAGTGGAAGACCACGCCTTTGTCCGGATCGTCGCCGTAGTTGTTGTTCCAGTCCACCAGGGCGCTGGGCTTGCCAGAAGCCAGGGCCATGGCGTACATGGCCGTCGTGCCGGCGATGTCCGTCTCGCAGGCGGAGGGCATGAGTTTGTCGCTGAGCATACTCATCAGCGTGCAGGGCACTACCCCGAAGAACTCCTGCATACTCGTCCAGCACTGAACGGCAGTGGCATCGTACTCGTTGGCGGCGATCCACTCGTCCATTACCACGCCGAGCTTGGCGATCTTGATGAGCGCGGCGGGCGGAATCTTGGCCACGCTGGCGTAAGCCTTGATCGCCTCGACCTTGGCGGTGACGCGGGCATCGTTGTCGGCCAGCCGCCCGATGCGCCCGAAGGCTTCCGACAGGTCGAGCGTCTCAACAGTGATACCAGCGTGCTCGAAGAGCTTCTCGCTGAAGCGCACCGTGTTGAAGGCCACCGGACGCGCCCCCAACATCCCAAAGCGAGCGCGGCGCATCCCGCGCACCACGCGGCACACCGCGGCAAACTTGCGCAGATCGCGGCGGAAGCTCTCCGACTCCGGATCAACCGTGTGCAGCGCAGTCAGGGTGAAGGGGATGCCGTACTGACGCAGGTTGTTGCACACCGACATCTTGCCGCAGAAGCTGTCGCGCCGCCATTCGAGGTTCATCTTGGCCGGATCGTCCGGGAAGGCGTGGATCAGCACCGGCACGTTGAGATCGGCGAAGCGCAGCGTATTGGCCACCCCGCGCTCGTCGCCGAAGTTGGGCAGCGTGACCAGCACCCCGTCAATCTCGTCACGGTGCGCGCGGAACAGTTCGGCGCACTTGTGCGCGTCGGCCAGGCTCTCTACGCTGCCATATTCGGTATCCTGCGGCCCAAGCGCGATGACCTTGATGCCCTCTTCGGCGAGCACCTTCAGCACCACCTCGCGCCCGGACTCACACAGATGGCTGGGGAAAAATCCCCGGTTGCCGACAATCAAGCCTAAGGTGATCTCTTTTTTCATGGTTCTCCCTCGCAATAGCTAGGCTCAGTCCTTACTGACTTCGTTCTTCTGCGCTGGCGACCTCACCCCCGCCCGGCCTCGTTTCCTGCCAGACGGGGGTGAGATCGTTCCTATTGCCCGTATACGGTAGTGTAGCGCTCGTGCAGTTTGGCGATGTTCTCCGGCGAGATCGGGATCGGCGTGCCCAGTTGGTGCGCCAGAAAGACAGTGCGCGCCACGTCCTCGCACATCACCGCCGCCTTGACCGCTGCCTTGGGCGTCGGGCCGATGGTGAAGACGCCGTGATTCTGCATGATCACGGCGGGCGAACGGGGGTTTGGCCCCTCGCGCAGCACACGCACCACCTCGCGCCCGATCTCCTCGCCGCCGATCAGCGCGAACCCGCCACACGGGATCACCCCGCCGAATTCGTCGGCCATGGCCGTTAGCACGCAGGGGATATCGCGCCCCAATGCCGCCCACGCGGTGGCGTAGGGGCTGTGCGTGTGCACGATCCCGCCGACTTCGGGCATGGCGCGGTAGATGTAGCAGTGCGTGGCCGTGTCCGACGAGGGCTTGTGATCGCCCTCGACGACGCGCCCTTCGCTATCCACCACCACCATGTTGTGCGGCCCCAGGTCTTCGAACATAACCCCGCTGGGCTTGATCACCACATAGCCGGTTTCTGGATCGCGAGCGCTGATGTTGCCGCTCGTCCAGGTGACCAGGCCGTTGCGCGGCAATTCAGCGTGCAGGTCGGCGACGATTTTGCGCAGTTGTTCTAGCATTTACTCCAATCCCCTTGCCTGGTTGCGAATCTTGCGCAGGCGCTTCATCACGTCGTTCTGACCGCGTCCGAAGTAGTCGTGCAGGATGACGTACTCTGCGTATATCTTGTCGTAGACCGCTTGATTTTCGGCGATGGGACGGTAGACCTCGTCCTTGAGCTTGCCCATGGCTTTGGCAGCTTCCTGAATGTTGGGGTAGGCCCCTGCCGCCACCGCCGCGTGCATGGCGCTGCCCAACGCTGGCCCCTGCGCGCTGCCGATGATGCGGAATTCGCGGCCCGTCACGTCCGAGTAGATTTGCATCAGCAGCTTGTTCTTCTCCGGCAGGCCACCGGCGGCCACGATCTCCCTGACCGGCACGCCGTGTTTCTCGAAGGTCTCGATGATCAGGCGTGTGCCGAAGGCGGTTGCTTCGATCAGGGCGCGGTAAATATCGGGGGCGCGCGTGCCCAGCGTCGCGCCGAGCAGCAACCCGCCCAGGTCTACGTCCACCAGCACCGAGCGGTTGCCGTTCCACCAGTCCAGGGCCAGCAGGCCATGTTCGCCGGGTTTCTGTTTGGCGGACTCGGCTTCCAGGTAGGCGTGCAGATCCATGCCTTGGGCTTTGGCCGCTTCGTGATATTCGGGCGGGACGGCGTTGTCCACGAACCAGGCGAAGATGTCGCCGACGCCGCTCTGCCCGGCTTCGTAGCCATACAGGCCGGGGATGATGCCGCCATCCACCACGCCGCACATGCCGGGCACCTCGTGCAGGCTATCGCCAAGCACCATATGGCAGATGCTGGTGCCCATGATCATCACCATGATCCCTGGCTCGGTGACCCGCGCCGCGGGCACCGTGACGTGCGCGTCCACATTGGCGACGGCCACGGCGATGCCCGGTTTCAGGCCCATCCAGGCGGCAGCCTCTTCGGTGAGGCCACCCGCGTGCCCGCCCAGCGGCGAAAGCTCTTTCTTCATCTTGGTTTCGACCACGTCGGCCAGGTCGGGGTGCAGCGCGGCCAGATACTCTTTATCCGGGAATTTGCCATCTTGGTAGATGGCCTTGTAGCCCGCCGTGCAGGTGTTGCGCGTCTCCACGCCGCACAGTTGCCAGATCACCCAGTCCGCCGCCTCGATCATCCGGTCGGCGGCGTGATAGACTTCCGGCGCTTCATTGAGGATTTGCAGCACCTTGCTGAAGAACCACTCGGACGAAATCTTGCCGCCGTAGCGGGCCAGCCAGGGCTGATTCATGCGGCGCGCCGTCTCGTTGATCTGATCGGCTTCGGGCTGCGCGGCGTGATGCTTCCACAGCTTGACCCAGGCGTGCGGGTTGCCGCGCCACTCCGGCAGGCGGCACAGCGGCGTGCCATCGGCCAGGGTGGGCATCATGGTGCAGGCGGTGAAGTCAATACCAATGCCGATCACGTCCGCCGGATCAACACCGCTGGCCTTGAGCGCCGCCGGCACCGCATTTTTGAAGACCCCAATGTAGTCATCCGGATTTTGCAGCGCCCATTCCGGCGGCAGGCGCTCACCCGTGCTGGGCAGCCGTTCGTCAATCACGCCGTCGGGGTAGTTGTAGACGGCGCTGCCCAGCTCCGCCCCGTCGCGGACGCGCACCACTACCGCGCGCCCGGACTCCGTCCCAAAGTCCACGCCAATGGTGTATTTGTCGTCGGCCATAAGGGTTCTCGCTCCTTAGCTCTATGAAACCTCGCTGACACCAGCCAGATGTCCAGGCCTTCACAATGCAGGCGTCACCCCCTGCAGTACCTGACTGTATGGATAGAGATGGCGATAGCGGTTGAACTTCTCCTCGTAAAACTGATGACGCCCAGCATCGGGCGTGTAAACGCGCTCCACCCGCACCAGCGCCTCGACAGCTTCGCCGACGCTGGCGAACACACCCGCGCCCAGTCCGGCCAGGATCGCCGCCCCCAGCGCTCCCGCCTCGGTGATGCGCGGGCGGGCCAGCGGTTTGCCCAGGATGTCGGCGGTGATCTGCAACCAGGCGTCGGAACGCGCGCCGCCACCTGTGGCGCGGTATTCGCCAATGGTGATCCCCGCCGCGGCCAGATGCTCCAGCCCTTCGCGGAAGTAGTAGGTCACACCTTCCAGCAGCCCTTTGACAAACTCTCCGCGCGTGGTCTCCAGCGATAGCCCGGCGATGATGCCATAGGGGTGCTCGTCGAAGCGAGGCGGGCCGGTAGGGGCGAACTGCGGCAACACCAGCAGATCGGTGGGGGCGGCGGGCATCTCCGCCAGCAGATGATCGTAGACATCCTCACCATGCGCGCGCGCCTGCGCGTGCTCCAGCGCCGCGAAGGTGTCGCGGAACCACTTCAACAGCGCGCCGCCGGTCAGGTTGTAGTAGAAACTGACGTACAACGCCGGCACGGCGTGGTGTTCGACCGACAGGCCAGCGGCGATCATGCGTTGAGCAGGCGGGAAGTGATCATAGATGGGAGTCAGGCAGGCGTAAGTGCCCAGTCCGTAGACGCCCATGCCGGGCCGGATGCCTCCCGCGCCCAGGGCCGTGGCGCATTGATCGTGCGTGCCCACTACAAGGGTCGCGCCCGCGGGTAGGCCCGTTGCCTGCGCCGCTTCCTTCGACACTGTCCCGATAGCCGTGCCCGCCGGAGCCAGTGCGGGCAGCTTGTCGGCGGGCATTCCCACGTAGTCCAGCGTCTGCGCCGACCAGGTCTCGGCCTGCACGTCCAGGAACAATGAACGGTTCGCCAGGGCGTAGTCGGTGACCGGCTCGCCGCCGAGCAAAAAACTCACCAGATCGGCCCAGAAGAGGAATTTGTAAGCGCGCTCGAATAGCTCCGGGCGGTGATCGCGCAGCCAGATCAGCTTGGGGCCGCCGTAGACGCCGCTGGGGATATTGCCGCTGTGATTGAAAAAGGTCACCGGATCGAGCGCAGCCAGGCGGGCCAGCGTCTCCGCCCCGCGCGTATCGAACCCCAACAGGCAGTGGCCGAGAATCTGGCGTTCCGCCGAGACGGGCGTCATCGCCTCGCCCATTGAGGCGACACACACGGCCACCGCCGGATCGCCCGCCGTCTGCGCGGTCGCTTCGTGCAGCGCATCCTGGATTTGCCCCCAGACAGCGGCGCTGTCCAGTTCGGCCCAGCCGGGCTGCGGGCGGAGCACGTTGTATTCGCGATGGGCGGTGGCGATCACCTGGCCGTCGGTAGACAGAACAAGTACTTTACAACCGGTCGTCCCAACATCAATCCCTATTAAACTCATAAAAATCTATCCTTCCTGATGTGCGCTTTTGTGAGGGATTACCTCCGGCATTGCCTCTATTCGCACGGCGGGCAGGTGCTCTGCCGCACGATCAACTGAGGATAGAGCACCCGCTGATGAATGGGCGTGTTGCGGTTGTCAATCAGCGCAACTAAATATTCCACGCTCTGTTCGCCCAGCGCCGCGAAGTTCTGGCGGACGGTGGTCAGCGGCGGCTCAAAATAGGCAGCTTCTGGGATGTCATCGAAGCCGACGACCGATACATCCTGTGGCACGCGCAACCCATGTTCGCGCAGCGCGCGAATCGCCCCCAACGCCATCTGATCGTTGCCCACTACCAGCGCGGTGAACGACGCTCTCTGGGCCAGCAACTGCCGGGCAGCATGATAGCCGCTGGCCGCAGTCCAATCGCCTTCCACATGCGGGCCAGGTTCCAGCCCTGCCGCGTCCAGCGTCTCGATCCAGCTTCGATGGCGCGCCAATGCGCCGTGCCAGTAGAGCGGGCCGGAGATTTCGCACAGGCGGCGATGTCCCAGGTCGAGCAGGTGTTGCGTGGCCAGGCGGCTACCGTAGTGCTGATCAATGACCACCGAGGGCAGTTTGGCTCCCAGGTTGGTGTCTATCTGCACGAAGGGGATATCGCCACACAGTGCCATCACGTCCGCGGTGCGCAGCCCGACGACGGGCGTGATCAGCACCAGGCCATCTACCACGCTGCCGCCCAGCGCGTCAATGGCCGCGCAGACTTCGGCGGGCGTCAGCGTCTGAATGGTAGAGAGGGTGACGCCATAGCCGCGCGCTTTGGCCGTCTGCTCGACATTGGTGACCATCTGCGCCGGGCCATAGTGATCAATGCCGTAGGTGACAATGCCCAGCATACACGAACGCTGCGTGGCCAGGCTACGCGCGGCGCGGTTGGGGCGGTAACCCAGTTTGCGAATGGCGTCCTGCACGCGGCGGCGGGTATCGTCGGAGACGTAAGGATGATCGTTAACCACCCGTGACACCGTCTGCGACGACACGCCAGCCACACGGGCAACGTCTTCCAGGGTCACACGTCGAGAATCGGGTTCGGCCATCAGCTTTCTACCGCCTGGCGTCGTCAATTGCTAGCGCTAACATCATAGCATGGGACAAAGGGACAGGTCAAGCAGCGCTTGTCGCACCGGCCAAGGGGAACGAGTTCCCTTGAGAATAGCGCCAACAAGCCAACAACACACCCATCCGGAATCTTCCCCCCGCCCTCTTGACTCCACTACAAAGAGTGTTATATACTGAGAGCGTGTTTGCGCTAACGGATTGTATCATTTCCTCAAAAAGCGGTTGGTCCGGACTGTCTGAGCACTCCTTTACCTGGAGTGTGAGTTTCTTGTTGCCGGGCCGCCTGCGTGCAGGAGGATGTATAAGCGTTCTGGAGCTAGTATAGACCCCTTTGACGTTCCGTGATTGGCAGTTCATCGCAGGGCATCGCCGCGCGCCAGCTCCAGAGTCACGCTGGCGAGTCTGGTGTGCTTCAGTCGGGTTAGGACACAAGGAACAATCGTACGGCAGTTGGACAACCAGAATGGGGGGGAGCGGTCGGATAAGCGGGCAAGACTGGCTCGCTCCACGAGACGGTCGGTTGTCCGGCAATTTCGCCGGAAACAAAAAGTACGTTTTAGTGTTTAGGAGGTTCTACGATGAAACGCCTGTTCCTGTTCGTCCTGTCCCTCACACTGGCTCTTGCTCTGCTCGCTCCGCTGCAGGGCAAGGCGCTCGCCCAGGGGAGCATCACCAAAGCCCCCTATGGGACCACCGCCGATGGTGTCGCTGTAGATGAGTACACGCTGACCAATGCCAATGGGGTAGAGGTCAAGATCATCACCTATGGCGGCATCATCACCTCGGTCAAAGTGCCGGATCGCTATGGCAACCTGGTCAATGTCACGCTGGGGTTCACCAACCTGCAGGACTACGAGACCAGGAACACCAACTACTTCGGGGCCATCATTGGCCGCTACGGGAACCGCATTGCCGGTGGCAAGTTCACCCTTGATGGCGTGGAATACACGCTCGCCGTCAATAACGGACCGAACCACCTGCACGGCGGCCTCAAGGGTTTCGACAAGGTAGTCTGGGCTGCGCAGGAAGTCGAGGCCGAGGATGGCGTCGCGCTGGAGCTGAGCTACCGCAGCGCCGACATGGAAGAAGGCTATCCCGGCAACCTCGATGTCAAAGTGGTCTACACGCTGACCAATAAGAACGAGTTGCGCCTTGACTACACCGCCACCACCGATAAGCCCACCGTTGTCAACCTGACCAACCATGCCTACTGGAACCTGAAGGGCGAAGGTTCTGGCAGCATTGATGGTCATATCCTGTGGGTCAATGCGGATCGCTACACGCCGACCGACGATCACCTGATCCCGACCGGCGAGCTGGCCCCCGTCGAGGGCACGCCCTTCGACTTCCGCACCCCCAAGGTGATCGGCCCGATGACGCGCTCGACTTATCCGCAACTGATGGGCGGCGACGCGCGCGGGCTTGACCACAACTTCGTGCTCAACCGGCCCAGCCTGGATGACAAGTCCATGATCATGGCGGCGGTGCTCTATGAGCCGGACCTGGGCCGCACGCTGGAAATCTGGACGACCGAGCCTGGCCTCCAGATCTACTGCGGCAACTACTTCGGTCAGTGGAGCGATGAAGCGCAGCCGTGGATCGGCCCCAGCGGGAACTTCTACCGCCAGGGCGATGGGTGCGCGCTGGAGACCCAGCACTTCCCGGACTCGCCGAACAAGCCGGATTGGCCCAGCACCGTCCTGCGGCCCGGTGAGACCTATCAGACGACCACCATCTTCAAGTTCGACGTAGACTAACCGTCAACTGGGCGGGGAGCGCCCGGCTGGTGCTCCCTGCCCCCATCACAAAGGAGAGAGGCCCGCGCATTGACAAGCATGGTAAGCGATCATAAGCTAAGGGTGACCGGGGGAAGGTAAACCCAGCTCTGTATGGGCGGGTTACCCTCCCAGGCCGGGAGGCCCTCCCAGAAGGAGGCCCCGAAAGAGTGAACCGTATCATTACAAACTACTAAGGAGGATGTTAAGATGAGGAAAGTGGGAATTGTTCTTGCTCTTGCCCTGGTGCTGGCGCTGATGCTGCCGACGGCAGTCTACGGCCAGGGTTCCAACGGGCCGAAGGAGAAGTGGTGCAGCGGGACGAAGATCGTCTTCTTCCCTGGCGGCCCGGCGGGCGGTGTCTTTGCGGTGAACGTCTACAACGGCGCGCGTCAGGCGGCCAGCGACCTGGGCGCGGATGTTGAATATGTCTGGTCGGACTGGGACCCGCAGAAGATGATCCAGCAGTTCTCCGAAGCGATGGCCATGAATCCCGATGGCATTGCCATCATGGGCCATCCGGGTGAGGACGCCTTCGAGCCGCTGGTGGACGAGGCGATTGCCAAGGGCATCATCGTCACCAGCCAGAACACGACCCTGCCGCGCATCGAGGCCAAGTACGCCGGGGTGGGCTTTGGCTATGTGGGCCAGGAACTGTATCAGACCGGTTACAACCTGGGCAAGGAAGCCGTTCGGCGCGCTGGCCTGAAGGAAGGCGACCGCGCCATGGTCTGGGGCCTGCTCTCGCAGCCCACGCGCGGCCTGCGCACCCAGGGCGTGATTGATGCCTTCAAGGAAGCGGGGCTGACGGTGGACTATCTGGAGATTGACGCCGCTACCAATGCCGATCCGCCCGCGGGCATCCCCACCTTCGTGGCCTACGTGTCGTCCAACCCCGATGTCAAGATCGTGGTGACCGATCACGGTGGGTTGACCGCCACGCTGCAGTCCTATCTGGAAGCGGCGGGCAAGGGGCCGGATGACATCTACGGTGCGGGCTTCGACCTCTCGCCGGCCACCGTACAGGCTATCCGCAGTGGCTACACCGACCTGGTCATTGACCAGCAGCAGTGGCTGCAGGGCTATCTGCCTATCCTGCAGATCTGCCTGACCAAGCACTTCGCCTTCTCCGGCCTGCACATTGACACGGGCGGTGGCTTCGCCAGCGCCGATAATGTCGATCTGCTGGCTCCGCTGGTAGAGGCAGTCATTCGTTAACATCGGAGGCACTGTTGTGACCTCAGGGGCAAGGGAGTATACTTGCCCCTGAGTGTACCTGGCATCTCCGAGGAGCAAGCGGCCTCGCCTGAAGTGTCCGCACCGCCCATAGCTTGCTCTGATGATCTGGCTATGGGTGCGTTTCACACTCCTGCGCCGCTTGCTCCTCTGGTTTGGAAAGGGAACGTGATCCATGGGCTACATCCTCGAAATGCGTAACATCTCCAAATCGTTCGGTGAGGTACAGTCGCTGAGCAACGTAGATTTCCGCGTTGGCGAAAACGAGATCGTCGGCCTGCTGGGCGACAACGGCGCGGGCAAGTCCACGCTGATCAAGATCGTCACCGGCTACTACCGGCCCGACAGCGGCGAGATTTATTTCCGCGGCAAAAAGGTAGAAAACCTCACCGTGCCCAAGGCGCGCGAGTTGGGCGTGGAGACCGTGTATCAAGAGCGCGCACTGGCCGAATTGCAAACCCTGTGGCGTAATATCTTCTTGGGGCGCGAGTTGTCCAACCGCCTGGGCGTGCTCGACATCCGGAAGATGAAGGAAGAGACGCACCGCCTGATGGTGGACAAGATGGGCTACACCTCTTCGGCGGTGAACCCCGATTCGGTGATCAAGACTTTCTCTGGTGGCGAAAAACAGGGCGTGGCCATCACGCGAGCGCTCTATTTTCACGCCGACCTGATCATCCTGGACGAGCCGACCATGGGCCTGTCGTTGCAGGAGACGCGCAAGCTGCTCGACTTCGTGCGCGATATTAAAGCGGCGGGCAAGTCGGCTATTTTCATTGATCACAACGTCTTCCATGTGTACTCTGTCGCCGATCGCGTGGTGGTGCTGGATCGTGGGCGTGTCGCTGGCGAATTCCAGACCAAGGACATCACGCTGGATGACCTGATGGAGAAAATGTACCGGGTGGCGCAGACGGGCAGCCTGGACTGAGACGTTTGGGGTGATCTCGCTGCATTTGCTTTGGCAACGGTGTTAAGGAAAGGTGCTGCATGACTGCACACGTACGGAATCAAAGCCAGGAAGTCCCGCAGAGCCTGTGGGGATCGCGCATTGTGCCCTTTGCCCGCAAGAACGGGCTGCAAATAGGCATTGTCGGCGTCCTGTTCGGCCTGTGGATACTGTTCATTGTTGGTGCGCCCGACACGTTCCTCAAGTCGGACATTTACCGCGCCCTGATGACCTCGACGCCCTACTGGGGTGTGATTGCCCTGCCCCTGACGATGGTCATCATCGCCGGCGACATTGACCTGTCGTTTATCTCGATCATGGCAGTGGGCATGGTCGTCTTCTGGCAGGTCTACGACTGGACGGGTAGCCTGGGGGTAGCCTTTGCGGGGTGTCTGGCGTCGGGCTTCCTGGTGGGGTTGCTCAACGGCATTATTGTGGTCGGGTTGGGTATTCCTCCGCTCATCGCCACCATTGGCACGCAATTCTTCTGGCGCGGTGTAGTGGAAGTGGTCCGCGAGGGGCAGGGCGAGTCGTTGGTGATCGCCAGGGGGACAGTGCTGCGCGATGTCCTGGTCGGCAAGATCGGTGGCTATATTCCCGCACAATTGATCTGGATGGTGCTGATCGCTCTGGCTGTATGGTTCCTGCTCAACCGGCACAAATTTGGCGCACATACCTACCTGATCGGCGACAACGAAGCCAGCGCCCGCCTGATGGGCGTCAATGTGGGCCGCACGCGCATGTTGCTCTTCGCCCTAGTGGGCCTGGCTGCGGCCTTTGGCGGGGTGGTGCAGAGCCTGGACGTGTGGTATTTCTGGCCCAACCTGGGCGAAGGGTACCTGATGAACACCCTGGCCGCCGTATTTCTGGGGGGGACGTCGGTCTTCGGCGGCACAGGCACCATCCTGGGCACCTTCGTCGGCTGCTTCATCATCGGCGCGATCCAGCCGGGGATCATCGCCATTGGCCTCACGGGCTACTGGACGAAGCTGATTTATGGTCTGATCATCACCGTGTCCGTCGCCATGCATACTGTGCTGCGCAAGCGCATCAGCTAGGCGACTTCCTGCGCGTCTGGCGCGCTGGCGAGCACAGCAACAACGTATACAGGGACAGGTAATGACGACCACGCAACAATCCTGGTGGACGGTCGAGCTGGAAGGCATGCCCGATTTCGAGGCGGCCATGAAACGAGTCTATGCGTGGTTCGAGGGGGAGATCATCGATCGTCCCCCTATTCGTTTCATAGCCCACAATGCCTTCGTCGAGCAGGCCAATCAAGCCTACCCGTCGGACAATCTCAAAGAGCGCTGGTTCGACGCTGAATTTCAGGTCGAGACGTTCCTCAAATCCATCGAGGGGCAGCGCTTCTACGGGGAGACCTTCCCCGTCTTCTGGCCCAACCTGGGGCCGGAGGTCTACGCCGCCTTCTACGGCGCGACGCTCGAATATGGCGAGGTCACCTCATGGTCGGTGCCTTTCGTGCGCACCTGGGACGACATGGCCCGCCTGAAGCTCGACATGAGCAACGAGTATTTTGTCGCGCTGGAAAAAATCACACACCTGGCCATCGAACGGCTGCGCGGCAAGGCGCTGGTCGGCTACACCGACCTGCACCCCGGCGTAGACTGCGCTGCCGCCTGGCGCGACCCGCAACAACTGTGCATTGATCTGATCGAAAGCCCCGAACAGGCGCGCCAACTGATTCACCTCGCCATTGACGATTTCGAGCGCATCTACGATCACTTCGACGCCATGCTCAAGGCTGCCGGGCAGCTTTCGGTAAGCTGGATGGGCATTCCCACCTTCGGGCGGATGCACATCCCCAGTTGCGACTTCTCGGCGCTGATCTCGCCTCGCCTGTTTGAAGAATTCTGCCTGCCGGTGCTGCAGCGCGAAGTCAAGACAAGGACGCACAACATTTTCCACGTAGACGGCAAGGGCGTTGCCCGTCACCTGGACATGATCCTCAGCGTGCCCGAAGTACATGCCATTCAGTGGGTGCAAGGGGTGGGCGACGATCAGCCAATCATGCAATGGGTGCCGCTCATCAAGCGCATTCAGGCACGCCGCCCTGTCATCGTTGACCTGAGCAAGCACGAACTGGACGACTTCATGGCCGCGGTCGAGCCGGAGGGCATCTTCCTGTGGGTGGCCGCCGACAGCGAAGAAGAGCAGCAAGACCTGCTGCGACGGGTGGCCCGTTGGGGCGGCAGGCGTGTATTTTGAGGCAGTGAACGGTTGTCAGTAGTCGGTGATCAGTCTTCGGCGATCGGTTGCAGGGTTGAACTTCGCCTGCACTGTGCACTATCCGCAAGACTGGGCGGCGGGGCAACCGCCCTGCTGATCACTGACGCCTGATTACCGAAAACTCCCTAACCGAAAGGAAAACCCATGAAACCGCGCGAACGTATCCTGGCCGCGCTGAGCCACGAAGAGCCAGACCGCTGTCCGATGCAGATCAGTTTCACGCCGGAGTTTGCCGAACGCCTGCGCGCCGACCTGCAGGTGAAGGGCCAGCGCGTGCACAACCCGCACGGCGGCGGCAATACCTACGAACTGGAGCGGGCGCTGGGCGAAGATATGCTGCTCACGTCAGTCGGCTGGGCCAACTCCTACTATCAGCAGGTCGGCCCCTATGTGGACGAATGGGGCGTGGGCTGGGATGCGCAGCCCTATGAGACGCCCTTCGGCACCGGCCACTATACCGAGATCGTCGCGCACCCCCTGGCCGACGACCGCGCCATCCTCTCCTACACCCCGCCCGACCCCAACCGCCCGGAGCTATACACCGAAGCGGCCCGCGTGGTGCGCGAGTTCAAGGATGAATACTGGATCGTCGGGGTGACGGTGACGACCATCTTCGAGACGGCCTGGGCGCTGCGCGGCCTGCAGCAGATGCTGATTGATTTCGTCGAAAACCCCGACCTGGCCGACGCCATCCTGGACATCCCCTACCGCTATCACCTGACGGCGGCGAAGAAACTGGTCGAACTCGGCGTGGATATGATCTGGACCGGCGACGACGTGGGCGCGCAGAACGGGATGCTGATCTCGCCGCGGCACTGGCGGCGCTTCCTCAAGCCACGTATGGCTAACTTCATCAGCGAACTGAAGGCGCTCAACCCGGCGATCAAGGTCGCCTATCATTCCGACGGCAACATCCTGCCCATCATCCCCGAACTGATCGAAGTGGGCGTGGACATCCTCAACCCGATTCAGCCGGCGTGCATGGACCCTGCCGAGATCAAGCGACAGTTCGGCGACCGGCTGTGCTTCTGGGGCAGCATTGACGAGCAACACACCCTGCCCTATGGCACGCCGGAAGACGTGCGCCAGGAAGTGTTGCTGCGCCTGCGCACCATCGGCAAGGGCGGCGGCCTGATCATCGGCCCGACCCATCACGTGCAGCTCGACACGCCCATGGAAAACTTCTGGGCGATGGTCAACACCATCCGCGAGACGGCCTACCGCGATCTATGAATGGCGTCACTGGCCTCTACCTCACCCCCAAAGAACGGATGCAGCGGGCGTTGCGCTACGAACCGGTAGACCGCCTGCCCACACAGATCAACTATACTGGCGCGGTGGGCGAGCGGCTGGCCGCACATTTTGGCGTGACACAAGCTGAGTTGCCGCGCCGCCTGGGCAATCACCTATTGCGCGTGGACATCAGCCATACTCCCCGCCTGAGCGCCGACGGGCGGGTTGCCTACGACTGGTGGAGCGTGGGCTGGGACACGCAGGAAGAGGGCTATTTCGTCCGGCACAGCCCCCTGGCCGAGACCCAAAACCTGGACGCCTTCCCCTGGCCCGATCCACACGCTCCCGACCTGCTGCGCGACGCCGAACGCATTATCGCCGAGGATGGCGGGCAGCACTTCGTCGCGCCCAACTTTGGCTTCGCCCTGTTCGAGCGGGCGTGGACGCTGCGCGGCTTCGACACTTTCCTGATGGACATGGCGACTGATCCAGACTATGCCGGGGAGTTGCTCGACCGCATCGTCGCCATTCAGGAAGTCCTGATCGGGCGTTTCCTGGCGCTGGGCGTGGACGGGGTCTACTTCGGCGACGACTACGGGGCGCAGAAATCCACACTTTTCTCCCCGCGTATGTGGCGGGCGCTGATCAAGCCCCGCCTGGAGCGGCTGTTCGCGCTAGTGCGGGCGGCGGGTTTGCCGGTCATCCTGCACTCCGACGGCGACATTGCCCCCATCCTGCCCGACCTGGTGGAGATCGGCCTGACGGCGCTCAACCCGGTGCAGCCAGAGGTGATCGATCATGCCTGGTTGCGGGCGAATTTCGGCGGGCGGCTGGCCTTCTACGGCGGCATTTCCACGCAGACGGTGCTACCGCACGGCTCGCCGGACGACGTGCGCGCAGCGGTGTGGGCAGCAGCGCGCACCCTGGCCCCCGACGGCACGGGCCTGATCATTGCGCCATCGCACCGCATGATGCAGGATATTCCCCTGGAGAACATCCAGGCGTTGCTGGACGCTTTCGCGGAGCTGGAGGGTGACTCGTGGAAGCTGTGAGTGAACGCGCCACATATGTCCGCGGGGCCTTTGCCGCGCTCTATGGCACAGAACCGACCCTTTGGGTACAGGCTCCGGGCCGCGTAGACCTGATGGGCAGTCACACTGACTACAATGAGGGCTATGTGCTGACCATGCCCATTGACCGCAATACCTGGATCGCCGCCCGTCCTCGCGACGATCGGCTGGTGCGCATCCACTCGCTGAACCTGGAGAGCGGCGAGACCTTCGGCCTGGGTGATCTTCAGCGCGGCGACGCCGCACCCTGGACGAATTATGTGCGCGGCGTGGCGAAGGTGTTGCAGGACGAGGGCTACACGCTGAGCGGCTTCGACGGGCTGGTGCACAGCACCGTGCCCTTCAGCAGCGGGCTGAGTTCGTCGGCGGCGCTGGAAGTGGCGACGGCGACGCTGTTCAACGAGTTGTGCGGCCTGGGCCTCGATCCGGTGCGGCTGGCCGTGCTCTGTCAGCGAGCGGAAAACACCTTCGTCGGCGTCAATTGCGGCATCCTCGATCAGTACACCTCGGCGGCGGGGCGCGCGGGACATGTCCTGTTACTGGACTGCCGCCATCTGACGCACACCGTCCCGCCCCTGCATCCAGAGGTCGCCATCGTCATCTGCGACACGCGCTACAAGCGCGCCCTGACCGGTTCCGAATATCCACAGCGCCGCGCGCAGTGCGAAGCAGCGGCGGCAACGCTGGCGCAGCGCTACCCCGGTGTGCGGACGCTGCGCGACGTGACCCTGGAGCAACTGAACGCCGCGCGAACCCTGCTCGACGACACAACCTACCGCCGGGCGCGCTTCATCATCCAGGAAAATCAGCGCGTCCTCGATCTGGCCGAGGCGCTTTCCTCAAAAGATGTGCCCTGCATCGCCGCGCTGACGGCGGAATCGTTCGCTGGCGCGCGTGACCTGTACGAGATCGTCGTGCCGCAGATGGAGGCGATGATCGCGGCCATGCGCTGCGCGCCCGGCGTGCTGGGCGCGCGACAGGCGGGCGCGGGCTTCGGCGGGTGCATGGTCGCGTTTGTCGAGCGCGGCTGCGTGAAGGCGTTCGGCGACCATGTCCGCGCCGCCTATCAGGCCGCGACAGGTATCGAGGGCGCGGTCTTCCCTGTCGAGGCAGCGGCGGGCGCGGGACCTTTGACAGTCGGCTAGTGGGGCTATGCATTAGCCACAAGCCCCCCCTCACCCCTCAATCCCCTCGCCCAACGCTGTGGGCGAGGGGACTTACTTTCTCTCGCCCAGGCACTCCCCTTCGCCCGCCGCGCGGGAGCAGGGGCCGGGGGTTGAGGGCCATCGGCTCAAGATGTGGGTAATGATAAGCCGACGCGGGGAGGGGGCGCGAGGCGCGCCAGCGCCGAGTGGGGGTGAGGTCAACCAGAAGTTCACACCTGGGCTTATTTCTGCTCATGATTCTGCTGGCTGGTGTTGATGCGATTACGCTGTGTATACACCCCGCTCCCTTACCGTTTGGTGCGATCCTGTGGTACTGTATCTGGTGTGTGGCACATCGTAACGAAGGAGTGAGCGGTGAAACTGGCAGTGATCGGCGGGGGCGGCGTGCGCGCGCCCCTGTTTGTGGCGTCGGCGCTGCGCCGTGCCAGCACTATCGGCCTGGACGAAATCTGTTTGATGGATATTGACGGCCCCAAGCTGGCCCTGACGGGCGCGCTGGCGCAGGGCGTGGCGCGCAAAGCGGGTAGCGCGGTGCGGATCAGCACCACCACCGACGCGCGGGCAGCGCTTGATGGGGCATCGTTCGTGGTGACGACGATCCGCGTGGGCGGCGACGAGGGCCGCGTGCGCGATGAGCGGATCGCGCTGCGCTATGGCGTGTTGGGCCAGGAGACGACCGGCCCCGGCGGTTTCGCCATGGCGCTGCGCAGCATTCCGGCCATTCTGGACTATGCCCGCCTGCGCGACGACCTGTGTCCCGACGCCTGGATGTTCAACTTCACCAATCCGGCAGGGCTGGTAGCACAGGCGCTGCACGAGGCGGGCTTCGGGCGCGCGGTGGGCATCTGCGATTCGGCTAACGGAGCGCAGCACGCTATCGCTGCGCGGCTGGGCGTGCCGCCCAATGACTTGCGGGCCGAGGTCTTCGGGCTGAATCATCTGTCGTGGACGCGGCGCGTGCTCTACCAGGGCGAAGACGTGCTGCCGCGCTTCCTGGCCGACCCTGCCTTTCTGCGCGAGACGCTGCTCAACGTCTTCGAGCCGGAACTGGTGCAGCACATGGGCATGTGGCTCAACGAATACCTCTACTACTATTACTACGCCGAGCGCGCCGTGCAGGCCATCGCGTCCGAAGAGCGCACGCGCGGCGAAGAGGTGCTGGCGCTCAACCGCGACCTGTTGGCGCAACTCCGGCAGGTTGATCCGGAGCGCGATCTCGACGCGGCCCTGGCCATCTACTACCGCTACAATCAGCGCCGCTCCGCTACCTACATGCACTACGCCCAACAGAACGCCCTCACGCCAGAAGAAGCCGATGCACAGTTCCAGACGACTTTTATGCAGGTCAACCCGGAAGAGGGCGAGGGCTACGCAGGCGTGGCGCTGGATATCATGACGGCGCTGGTCACCGGCGAGCCGCTCTACACGGCGCTGAACGTGCCCAACGGGGGCGCGATCGCCGCCATGCGCTCCGACGACGTGGTCGAGGTGAGTTGCGTGGTAGATAGGGACGGTGTGCGCCCGTTGCCCATCGGCGATGTGCCCGAAAATCCGGCCTTGCTGATGCTGGTGATCAAACATTACGAGCGTCTGACCGTGCGCGCCATAGCTGAGCGCTCGCGCGCGCTGGCAGTTGACGCCCTGATGGCGCACCCGCTGGTGCTGTCGTATTCGCGGGCGCGCGCCCTGGTGGACGATTATCTGGCCGCGCACGCGCCCTATGTAGGGGAGTGGAAATAAGAGACCGTTTGAAAAGCCCCCCTCAACCCCCGGCCCCTTCTCCCTCTGAGGAGCGAAGGGGAGACGGGCCAGGTTTTCCCCCTCGCCCCATTGAGGGAGAGGGGTGGCGCACCGCGCCGGGGTGAGGGGTTATCAAATGGTCTCTAACAATTGAAGGAGTTTGCCCTATGGACTTAACTCAACGCATCGCCGCCGCGCGCGGTCAGACCCCCGCCGACCTGCTGTTGACCAACCTCAGGCTGGTCAACGTCTTCACCGGCGAAATCTACCCGACCCAGATCGCCATCAAAGATGAGGTGATCGTCGGCGTGGGCGAGGGCTACAGCGCCGCCGAGACGCTTGACCTGGGCGGGCGCTACGTCGCCCCCGGTCTGATTGACGCGCACGTGCACATCGAAAGCAGCCTGTGCACCCCGCCCGAATTCAGCCGCGCGGCCCTGGCGCACGGCGTCACTACTGTGATCACCGACCCCCACGAGATCGCCAACGTGCACGGGCTGGACGGCATCCGCTACATGCTCGACACGGCGGAGGGTGGCCCGCTGAGCATGTTCGTCATGGCGTCGAGTTGTGTACCGGCCACGCACATGGAGACAGCGGGCGCGTCGCTGGACGCCGCCGCCTTGCAAACGCTGCTCGCTCACCCCTGGGTGCTGGGTCTGGCCGAGATGATGAACTATCCCGGCGTCGTCTTCGCCGATGCGGGGGTGCTGGCCAAGATCGAGGCGTTCCGCGGGCGCGTGCTGGACGGCCATTGCCCTGGCCTGAGCGGGCGCAACCTCAACGCCTACGTCGCAGCGGGCATCGGTAGCGATCACGAATGCACCACGGTCGAGGAGGCGCGCGAGAAACTGCGCAAGGGCATGGTGATCTTCATCCGCGAAGCCACCAATGCCCAGAATCTGCGGGCGCTATTGCCGCTGGTCACGCCGGAAAACAGCCGCCGCCTGTGCTGGTGTACCGACGACCGTCAGCCTGCCGACCTGCTCGACGACGGCTCGATCGATCACATGATCCGCGTCGCCATCGCCGAGGGGGGCCTGGAGCCGGTGACGGCGATCCGCATGGGCACGCTCAACACGGCAGAGTACTTCCGCCTGTACGATCGGGGTGCGATCGCACCGGGCCGCCGCGCCGACCTGTTCGCCTTCTCTGTGCTGGATGCGCCGCGCGCCGAGTTGGTCTTTGCGGGTGGCAGGTTGGTGGCGCGGGATGGGGAACTGCTGACAGATATCCCCGCGCCCCAGGTGACGCCGTTACCGCGCTCGGTGCGCGTCAACTGGGATGCGGTGGACTTCGCCATCCCCGCGCGGGGGACGCGCGTGCGTGTCATCGGCAGCCTGGAGAACCAACTGATCACTGAGCAGCGCATCGAAGAGGCCCGCATCCGGGACGGTCGGGCTGTGGCCGATCCCGCCCGCGACCTGCTCAAGATGGCCGTCATCGAGCGGCACCGCGCCTCTGGCAACATGGGCAAAGGGTTCATCCAGGGCATCGGCCTGAAGCGGGGAGCGATCGCCGGGACCGTGGCGCACGATCATCACAACCTGGTGGTGATTGGCGCGGACGATGTCAGCATGATGACCGCTGCCCGTGCCGTCGAGCGCCTGGGCGGCGGGTTGGTAGCTGTCAATGGGGAACAGGTGTTGGCCGAATTGCCCCTGCCTGTCGGCGGGCTGATGAGCGACCGGCCCATCAGCGAGGTGCGCGCCGCCCTGGATCGCCTGCTGGCGGTAGCACGCCAGGAACTGGGATCGCCATTGCACGACCCATTCATGGCCATGAGCTTCATGGCCCTGGAGGTGATCCCCAGCCTCAAACTGACCGACGTGGGCCTGGTGGACGTAGATCGCTTCGAAGTGGTAGACCTGTTCGTCAGTTGAGCGCAAGATTTCCCTCATCCCCAGCCCCTGGCACTCGCTTGCCGATCGGGGTGGGGATGAGGGCTGTTAATCACACGCCTGCTCAGGCTGCTTCGGCGGGCTTTTCCTCCAGGTGCGAGGTGCAGTTGGGGCAACGCACCGCCGCGATGGGAATCTGCGTGTGGCAGAAGGGGCATTCCTTCGTTGTCAGCGCGGCGGGCGGCGCGGGCTTCTCCCGAAACAGGCGATTCATCTGCTTGACCAGCAGAAAGACCGCGAAGGCCACGATGATGAAGTTGATCACGGCATTGAGGAACAGCCCGTAGTTGATCGTGGCGGCTCCCGCGTCTCTGGCTGCGGCCAGCGAGCTATAGTCACCGCCGGACAGATTGATGAACAGGTTGGAGAAGTCAATGTCGTTGAGGAGGTAGCCGATGGGCGGCATGATGATGTCGTTGACCAGGGAATTCACCACGCCATTGAAGGCAACGCCGATGATGATACCCACAGCCAAGTCAATCACATTGCCGCGCATGGCGAACTGTTTGAATTCTTCAAAGAACTGTTTCATGGCCCTTGCTCCCTTGGGAAATTTAATGCGCTGATAGCTATCTTTCTTACCAGGCATTATAGCACGGCTTCTAATTCCAGTTCGTCGCGCAAGGGGATGCCATCCAGGCCGGTGAGGGGGATTTCCGGCTTCAGGCGGCGAGCTTCGGTCACCGCGTCAGGATAGACAGCTACCAGGTGAAAGCCGCGCTTCTGGTAGAAGCGCAGGGCAAACACATTGTCGTTGGTGGTGATCAGCCACAGGCGACGGCACCCGTGTTCCTGGGCCAGTTGCCGGATGGCGGTCAGCAGGGCGGTACCCACGCCCTGCCCCTCCGGCAGGCTGTCCAGCGAGACGATCTCCCATTCCGCCCCGGCTGTCCGGTAGAGCAACAGGCCCGCGCGTTCGTCACCATACCAGGCTACCAACCCTGGTAGTTGAGTCAGATCGTGCGCGATGCCCCGCGTGACCATGCGCGTGCTGCCCCAGCGCTCTATCAGCAGGGCATTGGCCCAGGGACGATCGGCCTCACCGAGAGGGCGCACGCGGATTGTGGGAGCGGTATCGCCCGGCATCAGGAGCTAGGCGCGATACTGCGCACGCGCCATATAGATCGCCCCCACCAGCAGGATAGTGATCACGCCGACAATCACGATCAGCAAGCCATAACCTCGCTGATTCTCCGTTTCCTCTTGCTTCTGCTGCGGCCAGGTGCTCAGGTAGGCTTGCAGATCGGTTAGTCGAGCCTCGTCCAGCGGGCCGCCCTG
>Ga0116210_1000320_pt1 | contig 49833 bp, 40 predicted proteins | sample TshhotsprinmetaG_FD_94483 | JGI IMG/M metagenome (GOLD analysis project Ga0116210, IMG submission 94483) | Hot spring microbial communities from South Africa to study Microbial Dark Matter (Phase II) - Tshipise hot spring metaG | ecosystem: Environmental > Aquatic > Thermal springs > Hot... | reverse complement strand
TTCCTGGCAGATGGAGGGGCGAAGCAGCGCTTCGCCCCTACCCCCTCCCCGCTCACCGCTACCCTCACCGTGGGGCCTATCGGCAATCGCCTATCGGCAATCGCCTATCGCCTATCAGCTATCGGCTATCGCCTATCAGCTATCGGCTATTGATCCTACCGCAGAGGTCGCGGAGGTCGCAGAGGGCCTATCAGCTATCAGCTATCGGCTATCGGCTATCGGCTATTCCTGGCAGATGGAGGGGCGAAGCAGCGCTTCGCCCCTACCCCCTCCCCGCCCATCGCTACCCTCACCGTGGGGCCTATCGGCAATCGCCTATCGCCTATCGCCTATCGCCTATCGCCACAGGCGCGCTGGTCAGTGCTTGCTTCGGCCAGAAGACAATAATAAGCATACTCAACACCAGCACGATGGTCGTCACCAGACCGCCTTCGGGGCCGAACGCGCCGCCGGTAAACCAGTCAGGGCCAGTTTCCATCAGATTGAAGATCGTGCCCGGGTTGCCAACTAAATCCTGATCCTGGCCGCTGACAGGCATGCCAAACAGATTGCCCTGCGTCCAGTTCCAGATCGAGTGGAAGGCGCAGATACCCCATAGCGACTCTTCGCGCAGCGCGTACATGGCGGCAAAAGCTCCGTACAGAATGAGATTAATCATACTCAGCGCAGTCAGATTGGGGTTGAGCGCGTGCATGATCCCGAAGAAGATCGACGAGATCAGAATGCCTACCCAGGGGCGGTAGCGCGCGCCGAGCGCCGGAAGCATCCAGCCGCGAGTCAAGATCTCTTCGGCGGCTCCCTGAATCAGCCAGCCGGGGAGGAAGACCAGGATGACGCCGCCGAGTGCTGCCAAACCTACCCGCGTTGGGTCGCTCGCTTCAACGCTGACGTAGCCGAACGGCGCCATCAACCCGATGGTGGTAGTGAAAGCAAGTAAGCCGATGATCAGGCCACGCGCATACTGGAATAGCGCATTCTTGCGCTCAAAACCTAGCGTTGCGAACGAGCGCCGCTCGTAGAAGCGCACCCACAGCCAGACCAGCAGAATGATCGCGCCAAACGAGATCGCCAGGTTTAACCCGAGAAAGAGGCCGGCCAGGAGCGGCGGTGGCGCGACGTAGGTATCGCTTCCGGGCAGGCCGAAGAGCGCAATCTTTACCACTGTAACAAGGAAAGCGAACAACCATGAGCCAAATATCATCACGATGCCGAGCGGCAGCACGCCCCACCATGGCGTGAGACGTTGACCCTGGCGGGCCAGATCATACAGTCGATTGCGAGTCATCCAGTCTAGCATTGTTGCCTCTCTTGCGATGTTGAAAGCGATTGGTATGGAGGATTGAAAGATGATGATAGAGATACTGGCCGCGCGAACAACCTCCTTTGACGGAACACGTCCAGACTTCACAGCTATCGCCTGTTCGGCGGAATGGATGCCGGCGCGCAAGGCGGCAGCGCAGCGCGTGACCTGCCGTTACGAGCGCCAGCGGCTGAGCGCCGCAGGCATGATTGCGAACCATGCCGGACTGCTGTGCCGATTGTATCCGTTCTGCTGCGCCATGCCGGGATGTGGGCGAGCGGTAAACGCTGCGCGCAGGCGACCAGCGATGTCTCGCTTCAAGGGCAACCTTGCGATTGGCGGAAAGCGATGCGCTCTGAAACAGGCGAGAGTAGCCACGCCAGAGCTAAAGAAGCGGGAAGCAATGCGCTGATTGCGCGGCAGGCGCAGGTCGCGACCGATGGCAAACCGTTGGTGAGGCATAGCGCAAGATAACACTTTTTAGATCGTTATCATATCTTCTATTGTTATCAGTAATGATAACAAATAACTACAGAAAAGTCAAGATGGTCTGAAAAAAGCGCGCGCTGCTCGTTATCAGCGTTCCCCAACGGGGAGCGGAAACGACAATCACCCCAGCGGCGCGCCATCCGCTCGCGCGCATGGCTCCCGCGGCAAGCGGGAACAACGCCTGAGCGGAGGGGGCGCGGCGCGCCGCGCTCTTACCCGATGTCACGCATTGATCTCCGCAGAGCATGTGCGGCAATCATCCCGACGGTTCGCTCCCCGCTCACGGGCGCGCATTGTCGGCGCAAAATGGCGGGCATTGTTCACGCTGAGCGTGACGGCGTGTCACGCTCGTCGTTGAAGCGGCAAGGACAGCGTAGACCGAGAGGAACAGGCGCGCTCGAGGCCGGCTACTGTTGTGCCGTATCCGTTTGTCGCGTCGCTGCCGCGAATTGTACTCATTCTGTCATCACTGGACGTTGCGCGGATATGGTACGCTCGTGGCAGTCGTGCCTTTAATATGGAGCACATCAATGCATCACCTCCGCCTGCTTCGTCGCGCTCGCGCATTGACCCTGATTGATCTGGCCTTGTTGAGCGGTATTCCGGCGCGTGTCATCGCCGAAGCTGAGTATGGCATGCGCCGTCTCAACCCTCACGAAGCTGAGGCTATCGCGTTCGTGTTGGGCCTGTCACCGGCAGCGCTGCTGCCCTCAAGGCCGCCACAATCACCGCTTCCACAACTTGAGGGAACACCGCTGGTGTTGGTGGCTGGTCTGGCGGCAACCCTGGCCCTGTCTCTGCCGATAGTTGACGTAATGTCTGACTGGCAACGGCACGGGCAGGCAGTCATCCTGCAACAGGCCGGCGCGTTGGCGCGCGCAGTCTTGCCGGAACCGACTCAATTGCCGGTTGCGCCAGCGGCCTTGCCGGAATCGCCGGTGATCGATTCGCCGATGCCGGCTCGCCTCGCGCTGACCCCGACACCCGATGCGTTAGCGCCGCTGATTGCCCCTGCGCCGCGCAACCCGTTACCGATGGCGCCGGCTCGCTTTTATCTCGACGAGGCCGGCCCGCATGGTTGTCCGGTGCAACCGGTCAGTGGGCAGGTCGTGATCACGCAAGGGTATGGCGTGGGAACCCATGCCCCGGCTCATATCTGGGGCGCGATCGATCTCGCGATTGATAGCGATGGTGATGGCGTAGCCGAGCCGGGTGCGAGCTGGTATGCGCCGGTTGTGGCGACTCACGATGGCGTGGTCAAAGTGACGATGAACAGTTATCCCGCCGGTCATCACATATGGGTGCTGGCGCCCGATCAGGTCTGGCGCACGGGCTATTCGCATCTGGCCATCGTGACGGTAAGCGACGGGCAGCGGGTGCGCGCCGGCGAGACGATTGGCTTGCTGGGTAGCACCGGCTTCGCCAGCGGGCCACATCTTGACTATCAGATCTGGCGGGGCGACGTGAACATCGATCCCACCAATCTGGTCGGTTGTCAGCCAGCGTCGGACAACGGTGGTTAGCCTGCGGCAGATGGCGCTACATTCGGCGAGTTACGCCCGCAGCGAACGCTGAAAGAGTTTAAGCGCAAACGCCATGCTTGCGACGGCAAAGCCACTGAGTACCAGCGCGCTAAGCCAGAGCGGCAGCGTTGCTTCGACGCCGAAGGCCAGCGCGCGCACCGCATCGATCAGGTAGGTAGCCGGATTGATCAACACGATCACCTTCATCCATGCCGGCAATACCTCGAGCGGATAGAGTGCATTTGACGCAAACAGCAGTGGCAGGTTGAACAGGAAGATCATGCCGTGGTAGCCGGCGATGCTGCGCGAAATAGCTGCGACCCCCAGGGCCAGCCCGCTGAAGCCAATGGCGAAGATTGCCAGCAGGATCAGCGCGCCGATCCAGCCCGATGGTTGAAAGGCCAGCCGCGCCCCCATCAGCAGCCCCACTAACAGCATCAGTGCGGCCTGAAAGAGCGCTTTGGTCGCGGTGCTGGCCGCGCTGCCCAACAAAATGCTGAGCCGCGGGATCGGCGCCGCCAGATACTCCTTCACAATCCCGCGCAGGCGTTCGTCTAACAACACCATGCCGCCGCCAACGGCGCCACCCAATGCGCTCAGAGCAATGATCCCCGGCAGAATGAAGGACATATAATCACTGCCGCCAACATCACTGATCATGCCGCGCATGCCGACGCCAAAGAGCAAAACCCACAACACCGATTGCAACGCCAGGCCGACCAGCTCTTCGGTCTGGTGGACGAACTTGCGCATATGGCGCGTCCAGATGACATAGGTAGCGTACATAGCAACATTCCTTGCGAGCACAGTCTAGTATCAATCGCGCAGGGCCGTGCCGGTGTAATGCAAAAAGACATCGCCGAGCGATGGTCGGGCCAGGGTCACATCTTCGATAGTAAAACCGTTGTTGCTGATCGTGTTCAGGATTGCCGGCAGGCGACGGCTCCCGTTGTCGGCATAGATCAGCGCCAGCCCATCAGCCGGATCGGTTTCAACCCGGCTCACCCCTTCCAGGGTAGCGGCAATTGCGGCCACGTGATCGAAGTTGCCCTGTCCGCGCACGCGGATCACGTCCGAACCCATCGCAGCGATCAATTCGGATGGTTGACCGGAGACGATCAGGCGACCGTGGTCGATAATGCCAACCAGATCGGCCAGCGCCTCCGCTTCATCCATGGCGTGGGTAGTGAGCAGGATCGTCATCCCGCGCTGGCGATTGAGATCGCGCACATAGTTCCAGATATTGACCCGATTTTGTGGATCGAGGCCCTGCGTTGGTTCGTCGAGCACGAGCACCTGCGGATCGGTCATCAGGCCGCGGGCCAGCTCGAGCCGCCGTTTCATCCCGCCAGAATAACTCTTCACCGGACGATCAATCGCGTCGGTCAATTGTGCCAGCTCAACCAGCTCGGCGATGCGCTGGCGACGCATTGCGGCGGGCAGGCGGTAGAGACGGCCATGAAAGTCGAGGGTTTCGCGTCCGGTCAGCAAAGGATCGAGCACCATTTCCTGAAAGGTTACCCCGATTCGGCGACGCACTTCGGCGGCATCGCGACTGACATCGAAACCGAGAATGCGCGCGCTGCCAGCAGTGGGTGGTAGCAGAGTGGTCAAAATGCTGAGCAGGGTCGTCTTGCCGGCGCCATTCGGGCCGAGCAGCGCGTAGATGCGACCCGCCGGCGCTTGCAGGTTGACGTGATCGAGCGCGGTTAGCGTTCCATAGCGCTTGACCAGATCAATAGTTTCGATTGCCGGTTCATTCATTATCGTGCCTTTGTGATGAAGTATGCAATCCTTTCAGAGCATAACGCGGTCACGTGATGGTGTCAAGCGTGTCTGTGCAATTTGTCACAGGCATTGACTTTCAATGATGGTAGTGCTATGATCGCTCGGCGAGCGTCAATGACGATGCGCAGGTTGATGTTTATCGACCATGCGTCCGACAGCCGACGGAACGCCGACTGCCGCGCGCAGATCGCGTTCCGTTTTTTTATGTAAGTTTGAAAAGCTACGCAAACCGGCCTGACTGTATCGACGATTATCGATTGCATAAGCTCTCTACTGCACATTAGCAAGGAACACATGGCTATGTTCGCCCAGATCAAGCGCATTCTGGTTGGCCGACCGATTGCAACCGAGCATCAACACCAGGAGCGGCTCAACAAGCGGACAGCGCTGGCTGTCTTCTCGTCAGACGCACTGTCATCGGTCTCATACGCGACCGAAGCCATTCTCACCATTCTCATTCTTGGCGGTAGCGCGGCGCTTGGTCTCTCGTTACCGATTGCGGCAGCGATCGCGCTGCTGCTCATGATTGTTGGCTTTTCCTACCGTCAGACGATCAAGGCCTATCCGCAGGGTGGCGGCGGTTATATTGTCACTCGCGACAATCTGGGCGATCTGCCAGGGTTGATCGCTGCTGGCGCCTTGTTGATCGACTATGTGTTGACGGTAGCAGTCAGCATCTCGGCTGGTGTAGCCGCGATTACCTCGCTGGCGACCAACTGGGGGATGCCGACCTTACGCGACCATGCGGTTGAGATTGCGCTGGTTTGTATTCTCATCGTCACCATCACCAATCTGCGTGGCGCCAAAGAGAGTGGTGTCATCTTTTCGATCCCGACCTATGCCTTCATCACCGGTATCTTGTCGATGATCGCTGTCGGCATTGGGCATGACATCATGTTTGGCGCCGAGCCGGTGACGCATTCAATCGATCCTGAGATCCCGCCAACCGGTGAAGCGCTCTCGCTGTGGCTGATATTGCGCGCATTTGCCGCCGGCTGCACTGCACTGACCGGTATCGAGGCGATCAGTGACGGCGTGCAGGCCTTCAAGCCACCGGAGGCGCGGAACGCTGCCATTACGCTGTCGTGGATGGTGACCCTCCTGGTGACGATGTTTCTCGGCATCACGTGGCTAGCGTACACCCATCAGGCGGTACCCAACGAGTTTACCCACGAAACAATCGTCTCTCAGCTTGCCCGCACGATTTTTGGGGTCGGGCCGATCTATGTCTTCATTCAGATCGCTACAGCGCTCATCCTGGTGCTGGCCGCCAATACTGCCTTTGCCGATTTTCCGCGGCTGGCTTCATTTCTGGCCCGCGATCGTTTTTTGCCCCGCCAGTTTGCCTCGCGCGGCGACCGGCTGGTCTTCTCAAACGGCATTCTTGTGCTGGGCGCGTTTTCGGCATTGCTAGTAGTCATCTTTCAGGCCAATGAAATTGCTATGCTGCCGCTCTATGCGGTTGGTGTGTTTACCTCTTTTACCCTCTCGCAATCGGGAATGGTGCGGCGTCATTTGCGCCTGAAGCAGACCGGATGGCACTACAGCGCGGTGATTAACGGGGTGGGCGCGACGCTCACCGGTATTGTGTTGGTGATCTTGATGGTCACCAAGTTTATTCACGGCGCCTGGATGGTGATTACCGCGATCCCGATTCTGGTTGTCATGTTCCGTGCCATCAATCTGCATTATCGGCGCGTAGCCGAGCAATTGTCGCTAAGCGGCGCGATCTTGCCACCCGAATTGCGCCGCCATACCGCGATTGTGTTGGTGAGCGGCATTCATCGCGGCGTGCTGCCGGCGCTCCAGTATGCCCGCTCGATTGCGCCCGATAACGTCACGGCGGTCTATGTTGATCTCGATCCCGACGCCACCGAGAAGCTGCGCAGTCGCTGGAAGAACTGGGGATGCGAGATCCCATTGGTGGTGCTCGAGTCGCCGTATCGTTCGCTAATCAATCCGATTGTGCGTTATATCGAAGAGGTTGAGACGCGCTATGGCGATGATGTGGTGACGGTCATTCTGCCTGAGTTTGTGCCAGCGCGCTGGTGGGAGCATTTGCTCCACAACCAGACCGGTTTGCTGATCAAGACGGCATTGCGCCTGCGGGGAACGGTTGTAACCAGTGTGCCGTACCGGTTAGAGCGCTGACACTTCGCTGGCTAAAATCTATGGAGTTGTGTGGGATCGCGTCTGCCGCGTCAGTATGGGGTGGAAGGAGAGGGGGCTACCGCTACGGGCAGACGGCACCCGGCTGAATGTGTGGGTCGCCGCGTCAGTATGGGGTGGAAGGAGAGGGGGCTACCGCTACGGGCAGACGGCGCCCGGCTCGCCGATGTGAGAGATCGCTGCGCCGTTGATCGGGTGTCGCTAGTCGCAGATGGAATCCAACCGTTCTACGGCGTATCCGGTCGGCGACCTCCATCTACCCTTGGGTCGCGCCATTTGCAGCCATCCGTTGCGCAATCTGCGCCCGGTTGGGCAAAGCGGCGTCGCCGGTTGCTTCAACAACGCAAGCCGCTGCTGCGGCAGCAAAACGGGCAGCGGCAAACGGATCGCCAACCTCCCAGAGGCGGATCAAAAACGCCGCAGTGAAGACATCGCCAGCGCCGGTTGGATCGGATTCGCGCGCCGGGTAAGCGGTAATATGATGCGGTTTCCCGTTGAGAAACATCGTTGCGCCGCGAGCGCCGTGGGTCACGATGCCAATCGGCGCCATCCGCGCATAGCGAGCGGCCAATTCTTCATCGCCATCAACATCTTCGTTGCTCAGCGTGAGCACGTGCAGGCGAGCCAGTTCAGACGGATCCGGTTGCCAGCGTCGTGGTCGGATCGGCGCCGGCAGCGAGGCTTCCCATGTCCGTAACCATCCCTGCGCAGTTGCGCCGATCAGCGCACCGGGGAAGGCGGCAGCCAGAGTTGGCGCGCATTCGTGCAATACCGGCCCGATCAGTACAATGGGTGCGGTGCGCCAGCGCGGCGGCACGGCCTCGGCAGGGATGGCGGGGGCAACGGCGTGCAGCCACTGGCGACGACCAGCAGCGGTATAGCGGTTTTCAAAGGTCGAACTCACCGTGGTTGGGATCGTTTCCCAGGCCACTCCTGGCGGCGCTGCCTCGGCGCTGGCAGTCAACACTGCCGCGCGCAGGCCCAGTCGTTGCGCCAGCAGCGCAGCGAAGCGGGCAGTGCCGCCGGGCGCGGTTGTGCTATCTGACAACAGATCGCGGGTAACGTGGCCGATAGCAACAAAATCAATCATGGTGCGTAGCGTCGTACAAACATTTCAGGCAATAGTTGGCCTGTCAGGAGTGGCGCGCTTCTGATCAAGCCAGTATCGCCAGACCAGTCATCATTGCCGTTCCCGGAAATCGCCGGTATTCTCTCTACATGCTGCCACAGACCGGGCCGGTAGCGCAGCCGGATGGCGGGCAAGACAGGCCGAGAGATCAGGCTTCTACGCCAGAGCTATTCTGGCAAGTGGCGGGCGCCGCTTACGGCTACCGGCATGCAATTCCTGTGGGCAGATGGCAAAAGTAACTACCACGAGTGCGGCAGATCATCTGCCGCACTCTACACCACGACCGGCGCCCGACAAAGCTGTTCAACTACGGCTTGGCAGGATAAATCACAATCTTGCGATTCTCGCCTTCGCCAGAACTTTCGGTATAAATCGTTTTATCGTCGCGCAACGCCAGATGGACGATGCGTCGCTCGTAAGCAGCCATCGGCTCTAGCATAATGGGCCGACCGGTCTGGCGCACCCGTTCGGCCATGCGGCGAGCGAGGCTTTCCAGCGATTCCTGGCGACGCTGGCGGTAATTGCCAACATCGACCACCACTTGCGGCCAGACCTGCACCCGGCGGCTCACCAGCAGATTAAGCAAAAATTGCAGCGAGCGCAGCGTTTCGCCGCGGCGCCCGATCAAGAGACCCATTGCTTCTTCATCGGCGCCTTCGACGTGCAACGTAATCGTGGCTTCAGTGTCGCCTTGCGGGCCGGGAACGCGCGAAATCACGGCGGTCACATAAGCCTGGATATCCATTCGTTCGAGCAGATCTTCCAGAATACGCTGGGCGATCTCACTCACCTTCTCAACGGAAGGTCGTTCTTCATCATCTTCCACGACGGTGACGCGCACCAGGGCTTCATCACCATTCTCACCGGGATCGAGAACTTCAATCGCCACCTCGTCGCGATCGCGACCCAATTGGGCCAGTGCCAGTTCGACGGCTTCGGCGACGGTGCGCGCGCTGATTTCGATGCGCTTCATAAACACCTCTCGGTCACGCTGACCGTCTCTCAACTCCTGTAGACCTGCTAGCGGCGACGGCGCGGGTTAGGTTGCTGGCGGGGCGCGCGTTGCTCTTCACTGGCCGATTCGCTCGATTCAACCGGCGCTTCAGTCAACGGTCGCAGCACCGACCAGAAATCGACTTTGGGCATCTCTGGCTGCGTCTCAGCAGGCTGACCGGCGGCTGCCGGGGCAAGGGTCAGGCTGGGAACAGGGCGATTGTCGGGCGGCAGGAAGCGCAGGTAGTTGGCCAGCGATCCCCAGCCTGAGGTGAAATATTGTTGAATGACGCCGATAACGCTGCTGATCACCCAGTAGAGCACCGCGCCAGTGGGGAAGGTAAAGGCAATATAGCCGAAGACGAAGGGCATGATCAGCATTGCCTGTGTAAACGCCTTTTGTTGTGGATCCTGCACTCGTGGCGTTGCCATCAACTGCTGCATCAATTGCAACACAATCGAGAGCACCGGCAAAATGAGATAGGCAAAGCCGGCAAATCCGTTGGGGCCAAACGCTGGCACGCCAAGATCCATGCCAAAGAAGGGCGCAGCCAGAATCTGGGCCAGCCGTTCATCTTTAAGCATTTCGGCGGCAGCGGCGCTCAGGTTGACGCGCTGTTCCGGCACCATCAGATGATAGACAGCCTGATAGACGCCGAAGAAGATCGGCAATTGCAAGAGCAAGGGCAGACAGCCGCCAACTGGATTAATCTTATGCTCGCGGTAAACGCGCAGAGTCTCTTCTTGCAAGCGTTGCGGATCTTTCCCGTATTTGCGCTGGATCTCTTTCAGGATCGGCTGCACCTCTTGCATGCGACGGCTCGAGCGCAGTGAGCTGAGGGTCAGTGGGAGGATAAAGAGGCGGGCAGCAATGGTAAAGAGGACAATCCCCAACGCCATGTTGCCAGTCAATGATGAGAAGAAGAGCAGCAGTTGTTCAAGTAGACCAACAAATGCCGACCAGATATTCATTGTGATCCCCGTTCGTCAAGTGGATATAAACTTTGTGAGGCTGGAGCGATTGATGTTTGCTCCGGTGCCGGCAGGAGACCGGCTTGTTGTAATAGCGCGACAATATCGGCTTGCAACTGGCTGAACGGCGCATCAATCACTTCTGGCGACCGGATGACGAACACCAGATCGTAGCCGGTGGCAAGGGAAGGAATGAGCAAGCGCACTGCCTCGCGGACACGTCGGCGGGCGCGATTGCGTTGCACAGCGCCACCGATCCGCCGTCCGACGATAAACCCACAGCGGACAAGGTTGCGCCGCCCGGCGGCGACGGTCAGCGCCAACCATGGCGACAGCAGCGCGCGCCCTTCGGCGCGAACGCGGCGAAACTGATTGGGCCGGCGAAGCCGATTTGCGCGTCGCATGGATGTAAAACAAACGGGCTATCGACCGTTGATGGCGCGTTGGCCAGCCGCGCAGAGCGACTTTGTTGGCGATAACCCGTTCCATTTACGCTTTAGCGATGCCCGCGGCGCACTGCTCGCCGCTCATCACTGACGGTCAACTTCCAGCGCCCCTTCAGGCGCCGGCGGCGCAGCACTTCGCGCCCATCTTTGGTGGCCATTCGCGCGCGGAAACCGTGCTTGCGGCGGCGCGGAATGCGTTTCGGTTGCCAGGTTCGTTTAGGCATTGTATGTACTCCTCAAAGATTGTCTATTTGTTAATAAAAACTGCTGTCATTATACTCGTCGCGCCGGATTGATGTCAAACCGCTGCGGCGTGACTGGTCGATGCGGCATGCCAGACACGCGCGCCAATTGCCTGCACCTGCGCGCCACCAATGCGCTTGCGCGCGCCAGCGCGACTCTGGTCATTAAAAACGGGCAACGCCGTATCTGGCGTGACAGGCTATCTGCGCCGATGAACGTTGACAAATAGCATAGCGCAGCCTGCCTTTGGGTGCCATTGCGTCACATCGCAGCTACGATGATCGAGTAACGAGCGCTTGCCTGCCGGCAATCGCGCCGGCAGGCAGCCCATCCTGCCAGAGCGCTATTATTCGTCGTAACCGATTTGCTGAAGCGTGCGCCGAATCGCATCACGCTGGCGGCGATTCGCCGGACGCTCTAGCTCGTCGTCGTCATCGTCATCGCGGCGGCGACGGTCGCGGTCGCGGTCGCGGTCGCGGCGGTTACTCGACCCACCGAATTTCGTCAGCAGATCTTCAAGGGTTGCGTTCCCCTCGAACGTCTCATCGTCATCTTCGCCGACCACATAGGTTTCTGCTGCTGCGTTTGCCGCGCGCCGCTCACGGCGATCACGACGTTCGCTGCGTTCGCTGCGCTCGCCGCGTTCGCTGCGCTCGCCGCGTTCGCTGCGTTCGCCGCGCTCGCTGCGCTCACGCGCTGCCTGAGCAGCGGCAGCGTAGCGATCAAAGTTACGGCGACTATCGCGGGCCGGCGCCTCAGATTCGACCGTTTCAGTCGCTGCGGGGGTGTCGGCTGCGGTTGACGGCTGCTCTTCTTCGAGGCGCATCGTCAAACTGATCCGCTTGCTCTGCTGATCAACGCCGAGCACTTTAACGGTCACCTTATCGCCAACCTTGACCACATCCTCAACCTTGGCTACTCGATGCGGCGCGAGCGCGGAGATATGCACAAGACCATCGCGACCGACACCAATATCGACAAACGCGCCAAAGGGGGCCATACCGCTGACCGTGCCCTCGACAATCTGGCCTGGTTCAAGCTGCTGCATGCGCTGCGAGCGCAGGGCGCGGCGCAGACTCAAGCTGATGCGCGCAGCCTCGCCGTCGATCTCGAGCACCTTAAACTGGTAGCGTTCGCCAACCTTGACGGCATCTTCCGGCTTTTCAACCCGACCTTCGGCCAGCTCGCTGACGTGGATCAACCCATCTTTGCCGACCCCAATGTCGGCGAACGCGCCAAAAGGCGCGAAGCCGGTAATCACGCCTTCGACCACATCGCCAACGCGCAGGCTTACCAGCTTCTCGCGGTCAATCTCCTGGCGGCGTGGTTGTGGTGGTTGCGGCTGGCGCTGGCGTCGCGGCGCCTCGACCTGAGCCGGATTGCGCATTGTCAGACTGATCCGGCGGGCATTGCTATCGACGCTCTTGACCCACACCTTGACGGTATCACCGATCTGCACCACTTCCGAAGGCGTTTCGATCCGACGGTCGCTCATCTCTGAGATATGAACCAGACCATCGCGCCCAACGCCGATGTCAACAAACACTCCATACAGCGCGATCGATGTTACTTTGCCTTCGAGTTCCATGCCGGGCTGCAAATCCTTCAGCCGGCGCGGCTTTTGCGGCTGATCGCTCACCGGGGTGAAGCTAGCGCCGGTTGCCGCGCTCTCGTCGGCGCCGGTTGCCGCGCCATCGTCCGCCGTGGTAGAGGCCGCGGCTGCCGGCGCGTCAACCTCCCCTGCGGCGACGGGCTGATCCGCCTCCTGTTCAGGGGTAGGCGTCACCGCCTCTGCCGACTGTTGTGATGCGGCGACGGCAGTTTCAGCCGCCGGAGCATGTGCTGCTGCAAGAGGCGTGTCAGGCAGCTCGCCCGCAGCGACCTCATCCCTACGTACCTGATCCGTCATTGCCTACCTTCCTCCTCGCGTAAAAGGTTAACCAAATATGTTTGCGGCGCCCGCTCTCCGGTTGTCGAGCGCACACTGACCCGCGTCATACGCGCATTTGCTGTCGCACAGCCCGGACAAGGCCATCATCATGCAGATCTTCCAATCGGTAATAGACTCCGCGCAGATGTTCGGCCAATCGTCGTGACAAACCGCGTTCGAAGCTCGGATGCTCGGTATCGATCACAATTGCATGAATCTGGTGCGCAGCGATCATCTCGGCAATCCGATACGCTTCCTGTTGCGGTGGCAGGTCAGAAATTGCAACATTGGCCTGCCCATCAGTTAATAGTACCATCAACGGTACCACTTCAGCATCGCGTCGGCGAGCCCGTTCCAGCAGCTCGAAAGCGGTGAGCAGGCCGCGTGACAGCGGCGTTTTGCCGCCGGTGGGCATCGATTGCAACCGGCGCTGGGCCAGCTCGACGCTGTTGGTCAGCGGTAGCAGGATGCGCGCATAGTCGCGCTGGAAGCTGATCAGGCCGACCTGGTCGCGGCGCTGATACGCATCACGCAACAACGAGAGCACAGCGGCTTTCGTGGCCTGCATCCGTTCTTCGGCGGCCATACTCCAGCTCGCATCAACCACGAAGCAGACGGCATTGCGAGTGCGGCGGACGCGCACCTTCTGGCGCAAATCAGATCGTTTAATAAGGATCTTCGGGTGACGGCGGTGCGGTATCCCAATGGTATGCCGCAGCTCGATACGTCGTTTGCGCTGATAGATAGCCGCTGCGCGTAAGGTTGCGTCAAGCGCCAGATCGGTGACGCGCTCGGCGCGGCGACTGGTGATATAGCGACCCTGTTTGCGTTTTGTTCGCGTGCGCGACCGGCGTCCGGGGGCGCGACGTTGGGCGCGATCTGGCGTCGCTTCAAGGCGACGCGGCTTGAAGATCTCATTCGCCTTATACTCGGCGCCGCCGGTCTGACGCTCGTCGGTAGGGGTTGCCGTTTCTGGCATGCCGGCGCCGCCAACCGGAACGGTTGTGCTGCCACCACCGCTCTCGTTGCCGCCCTCATCGTTATTATTGCCGACATCATTTAAGTCAAGGTTTTTTTTTACCTCAGCCTGAGCGCTGATCTCCTCGGCCCGTTTGCCATATTGATCGAGGATACTGGCCATCCGTTGCTCATCAAGTTTGACCTCGCCAAAGGGCTGGCGCCGCATTCGATGGGGAAGCGCCAGCTCAGCGGCCAGGCGAATATCTTCGGCTGCCAGTGTCCGCCGACCGCTCCAGGCGGCATGAGTGCGCGCCGTTTCCAGGATCGTTAGATCGGCCCGATGGCCATCAACGCTCATCTCGATACAGAGGCTGGCGACCACCGCCATATCGGTGCGGTCGATACGTACCTGCGGCAAGAGGGCGCGAGCGGCAGCGATCCGTTGCGCCAGCGACTCTTCGGCTTCATGCCATTGTCGGATGAAGCTGGCGGGATCGGCCTCGTAAGCCATCCGGCGCTCAATGACGGCCACCCGATCATTGACATCGGTCAACCCGACAACCTCCACTGCCAGCCCGAATCGATCGAGGAGTTGGGGCCGAAGCTCGCCCTCTTCGGGATTCATGGTGCCGACGAGGATAAACCGGGCCGGATGGGAAACGCTGACCCCTTCCCGTTCGACGGTGTTAACACCCATCGCCGCCGCATCGAGCAACAGATCGACCAGATGGTCATCGAGGAGATTGACCTCATCGACGTAGAGCACGCCACGGTTGACCTGCGCCAGCAAACCAGGCTCAAACCGGCGCTGACCTTCGGTAATTGCGTGTTCGAGGTCAAGCGAACCAACCACCCGATCTTCCGATGCGGAGACCGGCAATTCGACCAGCCGGGTTGGTCGCACCATCGTCGGCAAGAGGCCTTGGGCAAGCCGGGCCTGGCAATCGGCACACAGCGTTGCGGGCGCGTCAGGATCGCAACTGTAGGGGCAATCGACCACGACCTTGATCGATGGCAGCAGGCGCGTCAGCGCGCGCACCGCAGTTGACTTGGCTGTGCCCTTCTCGCCGCGTATCAAGACCCCGCCGATGCGCGGGTTGATAGCATTGAGAATCAGGGCGCGCTTGAGCCGCTCTTGGCCGACAATGGCGGAAAATGGATAAACCGGTCGTTGTGGAAGGTTTACGATGTTCACGACAACAAAAATCTTCTAGCTCAGCGTGAGCCAGAAGCCATAGCAGCAATGCCGCGCAGTATTGAAAAGCAGCATTTTCATCATCCGACGGGCGAACTTGACCTACGGCAATGCTCACAGCGAACACATCTGCCTGCAACGAAGCAGCATAGCAATTGTGTCATAAAGCTGCCGAAAAGTCAAATGACGCGGCGCAGTCTGCTACCGCGCAGGCCTTTTCCCATCGCTTCTGACCGGTATGCTATAATATAGCGATTCAATCCGGGCAACCGGAACCAGACCCCTGTGCTGGTCGAGCTGGTAGTGACAGCAATGGGCTGTCGATGCGGTGATACACGGAGTGTGCTTGTGGGTTTCAACCCCTTCAATACAATTTTTGGCGCATTTAGTCGCGATCTGGGGATTGATTTAGGCACTGCCAACACGCTGGTGCATGTGCGTGGCAAAGGGATTGTGATAAGTGAGCCTTCGGTGGTCGCGATCGATACCCGCACGAAGAAGGTGCATGCGGTCGGGGCCGAGGCCAAGGCGATGGTGGGCAAGACACCGGCCAACATCGTGGCAGTGCGACCGCTCAAAGACGGTGTGATCGCCGATTTTGATGTGGTTGAGCAGATGCTGGCCTACTTTATCAAGAAAGCCCATGCTTACGGCGCGCTGCCGCTGGTTGATCCGCGTCCGCGGGTTGTGGTTGGCGTGCCTTCGGGTGTGACCGAAGTTGAGAAGCGCGCTGCGCGCGAGGCGGCGTTGAATGCCAAAGCGCGCGAAGCTTACGTCGTTGAAGAGCCAATGGCGGCGGCCATCGGGGCCGGCTTGCCGGTCGAAGAGCCGATCGGGTCGATGATCGTCGATATTGGTGGCGGTACAACCGAGATCGCCGTGATTGCGCTGGGCGGCATTGTAATCAATCATTCGATTCGGATCGCCGGAGACGAGATTGACGAAGCAATCATTCAATTTGCTCGTCGTGAGTATAATCTCTTGATCGGCGAAAGAATGGCTGAAAAGGCAAAAATTGCGGCAGGGTCAGCCTATCCGCTTGATGAAGAGATTAGAGTGGTGCTGCGCGGGCGCGATCTGCTGACCGGTTTGCCGAAGGCGATTGAAGTTAGCTCGGTCGAATTGCGTGAGGGGATCGCCGGCCCGGTCAACGCGATTGTGGCTGAAGTGCGAGCTGCGCTGGAAGAGACGCCCCCGGAATTGGTAGCCGATATTATGGAACACGGGATTATGCTGGCCGGCGGCGGCTCGTTACTCCATGGCCTTGACAAGCGGATTGCCGCTGAGACAAAGATGCCGGTGCATATCGCGCAAGATCCGCTTTCGTGTGTGGCGCGCGGCGCCGGCAAGATGGTGGAAAATTTCGATAACAGCGTTTATCAAGACATCTTGATGCGCACCCAGGCCACTCGACGGGTGCGGAGATAACGCATGCGCGATTTTCTTGATGATCGTCCACTCAAATTACGGCGCGAACGACCCGGCGATCGTGGTTACTGGCGGGTCATACTGCTGGCGATAGGATTGGTTCTGGCTGGATCGCTCTTGATCGTCCTTGATCGCCAGGGTGTTATCACCCCGGCGCGGCTTTCCGCGCGCGAAGCCTTGCAGCCCCTTATGGGCTGGTTGATGGCGCGCCGGATTGAGCTTGAGACGTGGTGGGCCACGCCGCGCGACGTGGTGGCGATGCAGAATCGGATTGCCGAGCTGGAAGCAGAAAATGCCCGTCTGACCGGCGAAGTGCTGCGCCTCGAGCAGGCGCGAGTTGAGAATATCTTTCTGCGTCAGCAGTTGTCAATCACCCGCTCTTACCCCTGGAAGGTACTGGGCGCAGAAGTGATGGCGCGCGCGCCTGAAGCAGCGCGACGGGTATTAACCATTGCCCGCGGCACAGAAGATGGGGTGCAGGTGGGGATGGCTGTGATCGGTCAACAGCCGGGTGGTCCGCCGGCTCTCGTCGGGGTTGTTGAAACGGTTGGCGCGCGCACAGCCGATGTCTTGATGATCACCGATATTAGCAGTCAGCTTAGCGTGCGGTTGTTGCAGCCCGACGGCGCTCCACTTGGCTTGATGCAGGGGCAGTGGCAGCGTGGCTCGCGGTTGCGGGTTGAATTGATCGACCGTAACGCGGCGCTACGGGTTGGCGATCACGTGGTCACTGCCGGCCTCAGCGGCACCCTTAACCTCCCGCTCGATCTGGCGGCGATGCCGGCGGCAGTTCCGATCGGTTCGATAGAAACGGTGCAACAAGAAGGGCAACGTCAGATTGGCGAGATTCGGCCATTTGTCGATCCAGATCAGGTGCGCTACGTGTGGGTGATTCTCAGCCAAGACGAATAGAAGAACGGCTGGCGCGCGAGCTGGGGTTGGCGCTGATCTTGCTGGCGCTGGCGCTCGTGCAGGTGACGTTGCTGACCGGGCCGAGTGGTTTTAGTGTGCCGTTGTTGCTGGTGCTGGCGCTGGTGCGCGCGCTGGTTGGCGCAGGTACGTCAGAGCCGGTGCGTGGCCTGATGCGAGGGTTGTGGTGGGCCTTTTACGGTGGGCTGGCACTTGATCTGTTGAGCGCGTTGCCGCTTGGCAGTCATGCGGTTGCCCAACTCTTGGCGGTAGCGGTTGTGGGTCTGGTGGCGCGACGGTTTGCCGTCGAACGCCCGCTGGTGCCGTTGCTGGCAGTGGCCGCTGGCACAGTCATCTATGAGGTGACGCTCTATCTGATCGTTTTGCCGGTTGACAGCGATTGGCAGGCATATGCGCTGGTTGTTGTATTGCCCTCGTTGTTGCTGGCACTCATTCCCACCCTGCCGGTCGTAGCGATTGTGCATTGGCTTACCCGGACGAACCGGTAACCAGACGATCCGGCGCGGTTTGGCAGGCTGCTTGACCGGTTTGCGGCTTACCATCAGAAAGGTTGACCTCCTGCTATGGCGAGATTAATAGCGTTGCGAATTGCGCTTTTGCTTGCGGTCGTGGCGCTGGTAGCGCGCCTGGCGCAGTTGCAACTGGCGCAGACCGATACCCAACGGTTTGGCGCCGATATTGAAGTGACCACGCGCCGCTATCTCACCAATCAGCCGCGACGGGGCGAGATCTTCGATGCGCGTGGTTTGCTGCTGGCCGAAAGTGTGCCGATCTACAATCTGGCAGTGGTGCCCGGTCAATTGCCATCGGCCAGTAGCGCGCCAGAGCAGCGCCTGATGACGCTGGCCCGGCTGGCGCAAATTGCTGAATTACCGTCAACACTGATTGTTGATCCGGCCAGCGCGATTGTAACCAATCCCGGTTTGCGCGCTGCATTGACCGACCTGGGGCCGTTGCCAGAGCCGATGCCGGCAGATGTCTTAACGCTAACTATTGCGCCAGCCGAGACCTTGCGCGCGTTGACGGTTGCACAGGCCTATCGCGAGGTGGTAACGCTGGTGAATCCGGTAGAACGACTCTTGCAGGAGGTGAATGCGCGCAATTATCAGCCGGTTGTGATCAAAGAGGATATTGCTCCGGAACTGGCCCTGGCCTTGCGCGAAAATGCCAACTATCTGCCTGGCGCGCGCGTGATCGAAGGGTTTCGCCGTCGTTATCCGCTGAGCGGCGAAATCCCTTCCCTTTCGCATCTGTTAGGCTATGTTGGGCGGATCAACTCGTGTGAACTGGTGGCAGTCAATCCGGCCAGTTCATGGCTGCGTGGTTTTATTGATATTGTTGCCAATGCGCCAACTTGTGGCCTGATCACGAAGCAGATCGATCCCACCAGTGTTGGCCTGCCGCCGTATTTGCCCAGCGATCAGATCGGGAAGGATGGTTTAGAGGGCGCTTACGAGACCATCTTGCGCGGTCAGATGGGAATTGACTCGCTGCTCGTCGATGCCTTGCAACGACCGGTCAGCAATGTGACGACGTTGCGTGCCGTAACCAATGGGCACAATTTGATATTGACCATCGATGCCCGGTTTCAGGCTGAAGTCGAGCGCATTCTGCAACGCTGGATCAATGTGGGTGAAGAGCGGCGACGGACTGCCCGCGAGGCCTATAAACGCGAGTATGAGCCGATTGTAGCTGGGGTAGCGGTGGCGCTCGATCCGCGTGATGGACGAGTGCTGGCGATGGTCAGTTTGCCCGATTACGACAACAATGTGTGGGTCGATCCGGCGCGGGCCAATGAATTACGCGACTTATTGGCGCCACCGAGCGCCGAAGCGCAGCGCGAGTTGCAGCGCCTCGCCCCCTTTACCAATCGGGCAATTGCCGGTCTGTATCCGCCCGGTTCGACGCTGAAGCAGTTTGTCGGGGCGGTGGCGTTACAGCAAAATATTATTACTGCTGATACGAGATTGCGCGATCCCGGTTTGCTGCGCCTGATCGAGCGGAGTGGCGCCGAGTTTATCCTGCCCAATTCGGTGCGCAACCGTGACAATGGCCTGATCGACGTTCGCGATGCCTTGCGCCTCTCGTCAAACGTCTTTTTTGCCAGTCTGGCCGGTGGTAACGATCAGGCAACCAATCTCGATCAGCGCACGCTGCGGATAACCGGCCTCGGTATCGATCAAATGGTCGAAGGTCTGTCGTGGTTCAACTTTGGCCGAACAACGGGGATCGATCTGGTAGGTGAGGCCAATGGTCGGGTGCCGACGCGAGCCTGGAAGGCGCAGGTCTTGCGTGAAGCGTGGACGACGGGCGATACCTACAATACCGCCATTGGGCAAGGGTATCTTGAGGTTACGCCGTTGCAACTGGCCGTGGCGGCTAGCGCGATCGCTACCGATGGCACGCTCTATCGCCCGCATCTCGTTGATCGAATTGTTGACGAGAATGGTCAGCTCGTGCAGCAGATCCTCCCAGAACCGCTCGGTCGCGCGCCGATCGATCCACAACATCTGGCTGTGATTCGCCAGGGTTTGCTGTCTTCGATTACCGACGGTCTCGGTGTGGCGGCGCGCGAGGCTTGTTCGGGATTGCGAATCGCCGGCAAGACCGGCACCGCCGAGTTTGGGCCGCTGCTGACGAACGCTGATGGCCGTTTGGTGCGCCAGAGCCACGCCTGGTTTGTGGGTTTTGCGCCGTATGACAATCCCCAGATTGTGGTGGTGGTGCTGGTTGAGGGTGTGGGCGATTTGAACGACGGTTCTTCAACAATCGCAGTGCCGGCGGTCACGCAGATCATGCAAGCCTATTTCGGGGTCACACCGCCAGAAAATCCACCGGCATTTTGTCCAGTGTTGCCAGGGTAGTTGCAGCGGGTTTGTCACATCTCTGCCTGGCAACGGTATGCGCTGGCGCTACAGGGCGTCAATGGCGCTTTTCAGCACGTCACCTCACCAGCGATAGATTGGATATGTCACGCGCTCAAGCTGTGCATGCCAACGTTATAACCGGGCGCCGAGGGGCATTGGTGGTCTTGAGCAGGGGGCGCCTTGCGTTCACCGGTTACCGGCGTCTGGTAACGATCTGGGCAGGGGTTGCGCCTGTCACGCCTATCCTCTTGGCAACGTCAACGTAAATGTGCTGCCCTTACCGACGCCGGCGCTGGCCGCGCTAATATCGCCACCCATTGCCCAGGCCAGATGGCGCGCAATGGTGAGACCGATACCGCTGCCGCCGCTGGTGCGGGCGCGCGACGGATCGGCGCGATAAAATCGCTCAAAGATATAGGGGAGATGTTCAGGGGCGATACCGATGCCGGTATCTTCCACCTTTACCTGCACCTGTTCGTCAACCATAGCCGAGCGGATGATAATGCAGCCGCCTTCGGGAGTATAGCGCACCGCATTGCCGAGCAGATTGAGCAGAATCTGGGCAACGCGGTCGGGATCGGCGCGGGTGAGCAGTGGTTGTTCGGCGCTTTCGCAGATCACCTGCAAGCAACCGTCAAGTACTTGTGGCTGGATCTGAGCAATAACCCGGCGAATCACTTCGTTGATGTCGAAGGTTGTGAAGGTAAGGGTAATCTGACCGGCCTCAACCCGCGAGAGAGTTTGTAAATCGTCAACCAGCCGGCGCAGACGGCGTACCTCTTGCTTCATCTCGAGAAAGGTATCAGTTTCAGCCGGCATGACACCATCAATCAACCCTTCAAGATAGCCTTCGATACCGGCCAGCGGTGTGCGCAACTCGTGGGCAACATTGCCGATCATGGTGATCCGGTGTTGTTCGATCTGTTCGAGCGCAGCGGCCATTTGATTAAAACTTTCGGCAACAACCCGTAATTCATCGCTGGCCGGCACGGCCACGCGCTCATCGTACCGTCCGGCAGCGATCCGCTGACTGCTATACGCAAGGCTGCGCAGTGAGCGCAGAATGGCTTGCACGAGCAAAATGCTGGTGGTAAGGCCGGCAATAGTGGCAGCCACGGCGGCGAGTGCGAGCGCCTGTATTACGGTAGCCTGGACAGCAATGAATTGATCGGGCGGAACTGTCCGTTCGAGCAAGGCGCTGGCAGCGAAGCTGAGTGTGACCACGCCAACAATGACGACCAGCATCTGCGCGCCGATGATTTGCCAGCGAAGTTGTCGCCAAAAGCGGATCATGGTGTTGTATCCATCAACGAAGGTACGGGACGCCTTACAGCGGGGTGTCAACGAATCGATACCCCACACCGCGAGCAGTGCGAATGAGATTTTCGCCCGTGAGCGCTTCTATTTTGCGGCGCACCTGGCTGACGTAGACATCGACCACGCGGTCAGTGCCGTAAAAGTCGGCGCCCCACACCTTCTCGATCAAGTCTTCACGGCTGAGCACGCGGTTATGGTTGCGGGCGAGGGCGAGAAGCAAATCGAACTCGGTTGGCGTCAGTTCAAGGAGCTGGCCGGCAGCGCGCGCTTCACGCGCATCGGGATCGATCTCGAGGTGCGTGAAGCGCATCAGTGAACTTTTGACCGGTTTACCGCGTTTCCGGCGCAAGATAGCCTCAACCCGAGCCACCAGTTCACGTGGGCTAAATGGTTTGGTCAGGTAATCATCGGCGCCGACGCGCAACCCGGCCACTCGATCCATTTCATCGCTACGCGCAGTGAGCATGAGAATGTAGACATCAGACCGTTCGCGCAGGCGGGCAGCGATCTCCATCCCATCCATACCGGGCAGCATCAAGTCGAGCACGATCAGGTCGGGCTGCTCTTCAAGCGCCATTTGCAGGCCTTCGGGGCCGGTAGTTGCGCACAAAACGCGATACCCGGCATGTTCGAGGTACGCTTTGGCGACATTGCGAATGCTGGCTTCGTCATCAACGACGAGAATGGTCGGTTGCATAATACTCCTCACCGGTGGTGTAGGGATGCGCCAAGACCCTGACTTGAGTGACACCGGCGCGACGCATCTGTCACGCCGGTTCTGAATCTCTTGCCGGGTGGTGGCGCGACCATCACGTGCGCGCGCCGCTGAGCACTACCCCAAGTACATTTGCCTTGACCTTTTCCAGCTTCTGACGCGCTTCACGCACCCGGTCGCGCCGCGACCGACCGGCTTGCACCACCAGCAAAACGCCATCAACGCGCGTGGCCAGCACGAGCGCATCGGTGACATTCTGTACCGGGGGTGTGTCGAAGATGACGATGTCCGCAGTCTGGCGCAGGCGCGCGAGCAGATGTTCCATGCGGCGCGACCCGAGTAGATCGGCAGGACGCGGTGGGAGTGGTCCGCTAGGCAGCAGACTGAGACCGGCCACCTCGGTCGGCTGGATGGCCAGCGGCGCATCCTGATCAAGGATCGAACTGGTGAGACCGTGTTCGTTCGAGAGGCCAAAAATAGTGTGTAGCATTGGTTGGCGGAGATCGCAGTCAACCAGCAAGACCCGCTGCTCGGCCTGCGCCATTGTAACGGCCAGATTAGCGGCGGTCAGACTCTTTTCTGGGGTTGGTTCGGCAGCGGTCAACAACAGCGTATGGATCGGTTTGTCGAGACTGGAAAAGAGAATATTGGTGCGCAAGGTGCGGTACGCTTCGGCGGCAGCGGAAGCCGGCTCACGTAGCGTGATCAGCACCTGCTCGGGCGACGATGTCACGAGCATCACTCCTGCCTGTCTTTCAGTGTTGGCGCGAAGGCGCCAGCGTATCTGAGTCATCGGTATGACAGTGCGCGCTACCTGGCATGCATACCCTTGTTGCGCTGCGCACTGTTGGGCCTCAGCCTACCGCTCGGCCAGTGGAATGGCGCCCAGGGTTGGCAGACCAACGAAGCGTTCTACATCTTCGGACGTTTTCAACGTATCGTCAAGATATTCGAGCGCGAAGGCCAGCACGATGCCGATCACCAATCCCAAAATGGCCCCAGCCAGCATGTTTATACGGGTGTTCGGGCGAATCTCAACCAGGCGAGCCGGCTGAATCCGGGTGACATTAATGCGCGCAGTGCCCTCAAGAGTTGCGTTGATCCGGTTCACTTCAGCCACGATCCGTTCGCCGACGGCGTCGGCCAGCGCCTGCGATTGATCGAGCCGGGGCAGATCGACTTCGATCACGATCTTCTGTTCATCGGGGCGGGGTTGAATATTGACATCTTCCATCAATCGCTCGCCGCTGATGTCAAGCCCGATCTGTTGACTGATCTGGTCAAGCACGCTTGGCTGCATGACCAGTTCGCGGTAACTGTTCATCGAATTGCGCAATACAATGTTAAGGCCATTGTCGGCTTGATTGGCCAGCGCCAGATAGACAGCCTGCGAGCGAAACGTTTGCGGGAGCAGTTTACTGATCGCGTAAGCGCTGGCAACTGCGGCAATTGCTGTCAGGGCGATTACCCACCAGCGCTTGACCAGCACATTTACATAGTCGCGGATTTCCATAATCCTTCCTCCCTGGCCGACGAGAACAAACTGGCGGTAACCGCCAGCGCGAATCCGGCCACAATACCTAATGCAGCGCGCAGGGCGGCATCGATGAGCATAGCGCGCAGGGACGTTGTTGGTTGAGCAGTGTCAGGACTATCGAGCACGACGACATTCAGCTTTCCGCTCCGTCCCCAGAAAGTTAAACCGTCGTTGTGTAACAATTCAATGGCAGCCTCGACAAGCGCGCGCGCTGCCTCTGGCGATGTAGCCTCACCGCGCAAATCAACGGCGCGGTGAAGCGGTGTCATCCGCAACCCTTGCTGAATCTCGGTGAGCGTCAAATTGACATTGCGCGCGCTGAGCAACGGCTGCGCTCTGGCCGCAAAGGTTGCGCTGCTCAATACCTGTGGTAAGTCGTCGATCAGATATTCGATGATCTGCCAGTTCTCAACAGTATCAGTAGTATCTGTTACCGGGTAAGATAACAAAAGGCGAGCGGTTGCCGCATAGCGAGTCGGCTGTTGCAGATCAAACCACAGGCTGAGGCCACCGGCAGTCAGTGCTGGAATAATGATCAGCCACCAGAAGCGACGAGCAATGCGTATAAAGGTAGTAAGTTCCATAGCGTAAGTTTGTTACCTGCCGTACAGTCGGCCTGATCGTTGGGCGACAGGAGGCAATGCTCCTTTCGCTGAACATCTTACTATACTTCACGCCTCACTGTTACGCAACTCTGCCCTGTCACCATTCGGCTACCCGACTGCCAGAATTGCAAGGTCGTGGCAGCCGACCGGCAATCGGGGGCAGATAACCGGAAAGGGGCTTCTTAGACGATGATTGGGCGTTGCCCGCCGAGACTCTGCTCAAATTCAGCCAGGCGACCGGCGCGTTGGGCTGCCAGCGCTTCATCGATAAATGAGCGCATTGCGCTGAGGAAACGTTCGCGACCAAACCTCTCGGCATGCTGGCGTAGGGCGAGCGTATCGACCGGATCGGTGCGCGACAGCGCGACGGCGGCAGCCAGCGCAGCAGCGGTAGGCTGGTAGAAGAACCGGCCAGTTACCCCCTCGATCAGGGTTTCAAGTGCGCCGCCAGCAGCGTAGGCGATGACCGGTCGTCCGACGGCGAGTACTTCCAGCGGTGTGATGCCAAAATCCTCTTCACCGGGAAAGATGAAGGCGCGGCAGCGAGCAAACAGGTCAAGTCGGGTCGTTTCGTCAACCCAACCCAGAAATTCGATGTTGGGACCAGCCATGCGTTCGAGACGGGCGCGATCGCGTCCATCACCGAAGATCTTGAGCGGTAAGCGCAGATGGTTGAATGCTTCGATGGCCAGTTCCAGCCGCTTATACGGGATCAGTCGTCCGCCAGCGAGGTAGAAATCTTCGGGTGGTTGCGGTTCGTATGGCGGTAAATCGACTGGCGGCGGAATCACAACTGCCGGTCGGCGATAATAACGGGAAATTCGTCCGGCTACTTCGCGCGAGTTGGCAACAAAGAGATCAACTCGATTGGCGCTGACTGTATCCCAAATCCGCAGGTAATTGAGCAGAAATGGCAACAGTTTGGCCTGCATGCCGTTAATCTGTTCGCGAGCCACATAATCATCGGTGCGCCAGGCAAACCGCATGGGTGTGTGGCAGTAGCAGATATGGAGCGCGCCGGGTCGCGGGATGATCCCCTTGGCGAAGGCGCTGGAACTGCTGATGACCAGATCGTAGTCGGTCAGATCAAACCGCTCAAACGCTGTTGGGTACAGAGCGACATAACGGCGAAACTGAGTGCGCCACGCCGGCAGGCGTTGCATAAACGAGGTGCGAATATCCCACGCGCGGTATGTAGCCGGCATCGTCGCCGGATCAAAGATCGAGGTGTAGATCGGCGCGGTAGGGAAGAGTTCGTGCAGCGCTTCAAGCACGCGCTCGGCGCCACCGTATTGATTAAGATAATCGTGAATCAGAGCGACCCGCATGGTCATTGCTTATCCTTATAATCCGGCCTGTTATTGCTGCCGGACAGGATAGCACAGATAGAACGCAGAGGCGCAGCGCGTTGATGCCTGTAGCGAAACACGTTGCGCCTCTGCGGTTCTGCGGCTATTTGCTGTACTGACGGCGCAGGGCAAGACTGATCACAGCCATGAGTGCCATTGCGCCTGCGCACACGAGATAGGCTGTTGTTAGATCAAAGCTATCGGCGATGCTCGCCATGAGAGCCACGGCAATCAGCGTGCCAATACTGATTGAGATATTGATTACACTCTGCGCGACCCCGCGATCGCCGGCAGCGACCTCTTCGAGCACCAGCGCGCGCAGCGTACCGCCGACCACAATCCCTAAACCGCTACCCATAATCAGGGTAGCCACCACGAAGAGCCAGAAGGGAGCTGACGGTAGACCGAGCAGCGCCGTGCCGATGGTGAGCTGCCCGTAGCCGGTGAGCATGGCCATGCGCCCGCCGATCCGCGGCAGCATACGACCGGCAATGATTGATGTTACCGAAGCCAGGAAGACCAGCGGCAGCAAGAAGAATCCGGCCTGACTGATCGGGACGCCAAAATTGACTGCCACCGAGGTGATGAAGATGATGCTGCCCATCGCGATCCCAGAACCGGCAGCCAGCAGGTAAACAATCTGCAATTGCCGATTTGTAAACAGTCTGGGAGGCAGCAGTGGTGATGGCGCGCGCATTTCACGCCAGGCCAGAATCGGGGTAAGCACGGCGACCAGCAAGAAGAGCCACGGCCAGATGGTGATGCCCAGCAATCGGTCGAGAAGCTGATTGATACCGAGAGTCGCGCTGACCAGGATCAGAACGAGCAGCGCGAGACCCTGCCAGTCGAAGGTGGTGTTATCTTCACTTCGGTGTACGGATGCTCGCGGGAGCGCCCGCCAGCCGAGAAAGATCACGACGGCAGCCACCGGGAGATTGAGTAAGAAGATCCACTGCCAGTCAGCGACGGCCAGAATCAGCGAAGCCATTACCGGACCAACGAGAAAAGCCATGCCTGATGTTGCGCCGATCAGACCGAGTGCCTTCGCGCGTTCGGCTGATGGTAGCACGTCACCGATCACAGCGCTGGCGGTCGGGGTAATACCGCCGGCGCAGACGCCTTGCAATGCGCGCCCGAGCAACACCATCGTCAAATCATGCGAGAGGGCGATGAACAGTGAGCCGATGGCAAAGCCGAATACGTTGAGGAGATAGACGTTCCGCCGTCCGTAACGGTCACTGAGGCTGGCCATCAATGTAGTGCTGCTGAGCGAACAGAGGGTGAAGATGATCGAGACCAGCACGACCTGTGTATTGTCGATGGCAAAGGCTGCGCGCAGCGCCGGTACGATTGGCCCGATAATGGCCGAATCGAGCGCCGACATGAAGACGCCGACAAACAGCACGGTCATAATTGCGCGGCGGGTATCAGTTTCGGGCACGGCCACCGAAGCCATGAGACCTCCTTCATCGCTGATCACCAGCACTTCTGCCGTGAGCGTAAAGCCTGGTTATTATAACGCATGCGATGACAATATCGTTGTCACAGCCGAAGTAAGTGTGGCGACAGTAAATGGTTTGGCAAGAAAAGAGACCCTGCCGCTGGCCCGCAAATGCGCCGGTATTTCCTGATGCGCAAACCCACTCATCAAGATAATCCGTAATGCAGGGTAGTGTTCGACGATAATGGCAGCCAGTTCATCGCCGGTAATCCCTGGCATGGTCAAGTCGATTAAGGCCAGGGTAATCTGCTCACTATACTGTTCAAGCAATTGCAAGGCCTGTTCACCATTGCTCGCTTCATAGACCGTGAAGCCTATTCGCCGCAGCATGCGTTCGGCTACCCTGCGCACGTCCGGTTCGTCATCGACGATCAGGGCAGTACGAGCTACATCGATCGTCACTGAAGAAGTCGGTTCTACTTGCGGCGGCGATTCGGTTGGTGATGGGGCTGGTTCAACGACGCGTTCTGTTAGCGGCCAGAAGACGGTAAAGGTTGCGCCTTGATCGGGCACCGTTACAATCTGTAACGCGCCGCGATGCGCGCGCACGATCCCGTTGACCGCGGCCAGACCCAGGCCGCGACCGGTGAATTTAGTGCTGAAGAAGGGATCGAAGATGCGCGCTTTGGTGACATCGTCCATGCCGTGACCGGTGTCTTGCACGATCAATGCCGCGTATCGACCGGGCGGCTGCTCAGCGCCGAGATCCATTTGTGCCATGTCTTGCTCGTTTAGATCGCGCTGGTCGGTGGCAATGGTGACAGTGCCAGATCCGGTAATCGCTTCCGCGCCGTTAATGGCCAGATTCATCAACACCTGGCGGATTTGAGCAATGTTGCCTTCGATCGGCAAGGGCGTCGGCGATGGCTGGACGATCAAATCCACTCGACGCGGCAAGAGGCTGCGGAGCAACGTCTGCATCTCTTCCACTATGCGCGCCAGATCGAGTTGCTGCATATCAATTTGATGGCGACCAGTGTAGGTCAATAATTGATTGGTCAATTCGGTAGCCCGCTGCGCTGCCTGTTCAATCTGGATTAGTAGATGATAAGCAGGATGATCGGGTAGAAGCTCGTTGAGCGCCAGCGATACATTCCCCAACACGCTAACCAGCAGGTTGTTGAAATCGTGCGCGATCCCGCCAGCCATGACACCTAAACTCTCAAGGCGTTGAGTCTCGCGCAACTGCTGTTCGATGCGCTCACGTTCGCGCTCCATACGGCGCCGTTCGGTGACATCGAGCGCAATGCCGGCAATGCCGTAGATGCGACCCTCATGATCAAACAGGGGGAACTTGATAGTGGTAAACGCCGTTAGCCCATCAGCCGTCCAGCGATCATCATCGCGTTGAATTGGTCGGCGCTGGCGAATGACTTCACGATCGAAGCTCACGTAGTAATCGGCCAGCGCCGGAGGAAACAGCTCGTCATCGCGCTTGCCAATCATTGCCGACGGTGTATAGCCTGAGAAATGAGCCAGTCGCTCATTGACCATCAAGTAGCGTCCCTCAGCATCTTTTACAAAGATCAATGCCGGAATCTGATTGATAATGTCCTGCAAGAGACGACGGCCCATTTCCAGATCTGCTTCAGCTTTGCGCTGAGCCGAAATATCTTCAACCAGGCGAATCAAGAATGTGATCTTGCCGGCTTCATTACGCACTGCCGAACAGGTCATCCGACCGTAGATGATATGACCATCTTTGTGCAGATAGCGCTTTTCCAGTGTATAGCTATCCCGTTTGCCGTCAAGCAATTCTTCCCACAAGGCCAGATCACGTTCACGATCGTCGGGATGGGTACGGTGCATGATCATCTTGCCAATCAGCTCATCGCGCTCATAGCCCAGCATAGCGCCAAGCGCCCGATTGCAATCGAGAATCCGGCCACTTTCTTCGAGAATGGCAATTCCAGGGGTGAGTTGATTGAACAACATAGCCAGGCGTTGCTCGCGATCGCGCAGCTCGCGCGCAAGGTGTTGTTCTTCTTCACGAATCCGCACCCAATCGGTCACGTCGCGGTTCATTTCGCCGATCAGGACGAGCCGGTGCATGTGATCGTAGATCGGAAAGTAGGTTGTTTCTGACCAAAACTGCTGATCAATCGTTCGCCCTTCCAGCTCTGCTTCAGCGGTATCGTAGGGGGTTGGCGGCATTGCAGCCACCTGGCCGCGGCGAGCCGCTTCAAAAGCGGCGACGAAGCCATGTTTTTGAGCTGCCGGATCGTGATAGATGTTGTAGTTCCCCACCACTTCATCAATCGGTGTGGCCACCAGTTGCTCATTCGCCCGGTTCATGGCTACGGCCATGCCATCAGGCGCGAAGAGCACCATCGGAATTGGCAACTGGTGGAATACGGCATCGAAGGGGATGTCGTGGGCGGCCAGACTGGCAGTGAACTGTGCGCGCAGGATGGAAAGTTGCTGACGCAAAATTGCATTTTCACGTTCCAGAGATCGCAATCGCTCGTATATATCCATAGCTGTGTCCTTGGCGTATTGCGGAATAACTGGCCGCCCCTGTAGTATCAGCGTCCACTAAAATGAGGGGCGCGCTTTTCGATAAATGCCTGCATCCCTTCTTTCTGATCGGCGCTGGCAAAGAGAAGATAGAAGTTGCGTAGCTCGATGGCCAGACCTTCGCGCACGGTCGTTTCGGCGGCGTATCGCACCGCCTCTTTGGCTAACTGGACAGCGAGTGGCGATTTTGCGGCAATCGTTTGCGCTATTCGACGCGCCTCATCGAGCAGGTTATCAGGCGGGCAGACACGACAGACCAGGCCGTGCGCCAGAGCTTCCTGCGCGCTGATAGTAGCGCCCGTTAAAATCATTTCCATTGCCCGGTATGGGCCAAGTGCGCGCGTCAGACGCTGCGTGCCGCCAGCGCCGGGAATGATGCCCAGGTTGATTTCAGGCTGCCCGAATTGCGCTGTTTCGCTCGCCAGAATGATGTCGCACATCATCGCCAACTCGCAGCCGCCGCCAAGGGCGAAGCCGTTAACCGCAGCAATCACCGGTTTCCGCACCGCGGCGATTCTGGCCCAGCGCGCAATCATCCCGCTGGTAAGCATATCGATAGGGGTGGCGTTAGCCATCGCCTTAATATCGGCTCCCGCCGCAAAGGCGCGCCCTGCCCCGGTGATAATGATGACGCGGATAGACTCATCGGCGTCACACATCTCAAGATGGCGAATCAGATCGTCGATCAGGGCGGGGCTGAGCGCATTCAGTTGCTGGGGTCGGTTGAGGGTGAGAATGGCAATCGGACCTTCAATCGAGCTGATGACCAGTGGCGCTTCGCTCATATGCTTCTCTCCTTTGCCCAGGCGGTAATCCTGGCTGCATCTAGATCGGGCTTTGATGAGATGTAGCTACTCCGGCATGTATTCCCGATTGTACCACGCCCGTTGCAGGAACAAGCCGCTCTATGGTACATTGAAGCCTGTAAATGTTGGGTTTTGCGCCGCCAGAAGGAGACGCGCCTTGACCCCAATTGACGATCCCAATCTGCCGAATCGGATTACGCCGGCAATTGAAGATTATCTGAAGGCCATCTATTTGCTCCAACAACAGGTGGGGGCGGTGACAACTACGTTGCTCGGTGAGCAGCGCGGTTCGCGCCCGGCCTCGGTAACCGGAATGATCAAGAAACTAGCCGAGATGAATCTGGTGCAGCATACTCCTTATCAGGGAGTGGTGTTGACGCCAGCCGGCGAACGGATTGCGCTTGAGGTGATCAGGCACCATCGTTTGCTCGAACTCTATCTGGTTGAGGCGCTCGGTTATAGCTGGGATGAGGTTCACGAGGAAGCCGAGCGGCTCGAACACCATATCAGTGAAAAGCTCGAAGCGCGGATTGCCGAACGGCTAGGCTATCCCGATTTCGATCCGCACGGCGACCCCATCCCCGGAATTGATGGGGTGTTACCCACTACGCGCGCTATTCGGCTGGCCGATTTGCCGCTCAATCAGCCGGCGCGGATCGCGCGGGTGCGCGATCAGGCTGCCGAACGATTGCGCTACCTGGCCGATCTGGGGCTGGTGCCCGGCGCGCGGGTGGTGGTGACGGCAAGCGCCCCGTTTGATGGGCCGCTGACCGTGCAGGTCGGACAGTCAGGACCAACGCCGCTTGATCGACGATTGGCGCGCACTATCGAAGTCGAGACTGGCGACCCTCCTTCAACGAGCTGATTCTTCGGCAGTAACAAAGATCGGATTGGTAAAGAGCCAGGGTTTGCCACCCCAATACGCTTCAACGCGATAAATACCATCTTCGGCAACAGTCTGCCGGATGCGACGAATGCCACTGGTCATGACCTCGCCGTTTACGATCAGCCGCGCATATGCATCGGCGCCAACATCAACCTCGACCAGTAATGGCCCTCTGTCCAGACTGATGGTGTCACCCATTTCGACAATTTCGCCTGGCCGGCTGAGGCGGAAGATGATTGATGGCGCATCACCATCGAGCCGGTTGACAACATAGCAGCGACCAGCCGTGAGCGCAGCGTAGACCTGGTTCGTGGCTGTGGTTGCATCGCGACTGAGCGGTTCAGCGAGCAAGATGTAGTTGGTTAACGTGCGGAAAATCCACGGGTAGGGAAAGACTTCAATCTCTCCCCATGGCGCCCGGCGTTTAAAGCCGTGGGCATCTACGCCGCCAATTCCAAAGGTGCGGCGTCCGGCCATGTTGAGCCGATCCCACCACGATAGCGTCGCCAGAGTCGGCCCGCTTATTCCCAGACGCGGATTGAGCACGAGCGCCAGCTTGTTGCGCTCGGTCAGATGTTCACCCCAATCACTCATCAGATTCCACAGTTCGAGGCCAACGACCCGGCCCTCGCGCTGGCTCGGCCCGTCGATTGTCCAGTCATCCCAGCGGTAGATGTCTTTGAATGAATTTCGGACTCGTTCATCGGGATGGGCAATGATGCCAAAACCGCCACGTTGATAGACTTCGTCGATGAATTGTTGCGGTGGTAGTTGATTGCTGATCACCGTGTCAACGTTGAGGGCGAGGAAGTGATTGTGATCGGGAGTGATTTCGTGCCCGACAATGACCAGCACATCGTCGTGCCAGCCGGCGAATGGCAAGCCTTCGAGCGTATCATGGTCGGTGACGATCACCCACCGAAGGCCGGCGTCACGGGCTGCCGCGATGAGGTGGGGGAAAGTAGCCGAACCGTCTGAGTACGTTGTGTGCATGTGAATGGCGCCAGGATATATGAAGGGATAGTTCATGTTGTGCTCCACGCAAAAATGTCTGTCCTTCTCTATGCTACCATAGAGCGGTATGGTGATGATTGACATTGATGCCAGTCGCGTGACAGTTGCGCAACGAACCGGCACTGAACGGTATAGTTACGAAATTATTGCGGCGCTTGATCGGATTGCGCCAGCCGATGTGACGTTGCGTCTCTACATCAACGGCCACCGTGAGCGGTTGCCGCCGCTCAGTCAGCGCGCTCACACGCGCGATATTCGCCTGCCGCGTCTCTGGACGCACCTGGGGCTGGGGCCGACCAGTTGGCGGGCGCGGCCCCATGTGCTGTTCGTGCCGGCGCATGTAGTGCCGCTGTTGCATCCGCCGACAGTGGTAACAATTCATGATGTCGGGTATCGCGTCTTTCCAGAGGCGCACACCGCGCGTCGCCGGCTCGAACTCGAATTGACGACCCGCTGGAGTTTGCGGGCTGCCCGCCATGTGCTTGCCATTTCCCACGCAACCAGGCGCGATCTGGTGCAGTGGTATGGAGCCGATCCCAACCGGATCACGGTGACGCATCTGGGGCTGAGCGCAACGTTTGTATCGCCCGTTGATCCGGCGCGGATCGCCGTTGTCCGCGCTCGTTACGGTTTGACGCAGCGACCGTACCTACTCTACATCGGCACAGTGCAACCTCGCAAGAATCTTGGTCGGGTGATCGAGGCGCTGGCCCATGCCATCGCTGCCGGCTACGATCTCGATCTGGTGATTGCCGGCAAGCGAGGATGGCTGAGCGAGCCGATTGAGCGCCGCTCTGGCGAGCTGGGTATCGATCACCGGGTTCGTTTTATCGGCTATGTGGCGGAAGAGGATCTGCCGGCTTTGCTATCCGGGGCGCTGGCGTTTATCTTCCCCTCGCTCTACGAAGGTTTTGGCATGCCGGTGCTAGAGGCAATGGCTTGCGGCACACCGGTGATTACCAGCGCCATCTCTTCACTGCCCGAAGTCGCTGGTGATGCGGCGTTGCTGGTTGATCCTCGCGATACGCATGCGATTGCCGCTGCCATTATGCGACTGAGTGATGATCCCAACCTTCGCGCTGAATTGCGCGCTCGTGGCCTGGCGCGCGCGCGTCAGTTTACCTGGGAAGCCTGCGCGCAACGGACGCTCGAGGTGTTGTTAGATGGGTGAACGTATGGCGCGGAAGGTCAGCGGATATGGCTGATGTGGATGAGTTAACCTTCGAGATGGATCACTTTGTTGCCGGGATTCAGCTCTTCAATGCCGGCGCATACTGGCATGCCCACGAGCAGTGGGAAGACTGCTGGCGAGTGTCGCAAGGAACTGACGCCGAGTTTTTCAAGGCATTGATCCAGACCGCAGCGGCCCTGGTGAAATGGCAGCAGGGTAATCGACGGGGGCTTTCGCTGAACTGGCGCAAAGCAATGCGCCGGTTGAATGGCTTGCCGGGAGTGTACCGCGGGGTTGACCTGACAGCGCTGGCTGCGGCAATGGATGCGCTCCTGCTCGATCCGGTGGGCGCGTCGGCGCCAGTCCTGGTCATGCTCGATCCGACAAAGGGCACGACTAGCGCGTACTCCGGTAAAGCATAGCAATGCAATCGCGGTTTAGTCATCATCGTCGTGCCGACGAGGGATAACACGCGGGGCGCGGCGCGGCTCTTTGGGTGGAGGTGGTCCCAGCACCAGATCCAGCGCCTGTTCGATGCGGTCGATCAGATGAATGGTCAACTGTCGGCGCAGGACAGCCGGAATTTCGGCCAGATCGTGCTCGTTGCGTTTGGGTAAGATGATCTGGCGAATCCCGGCCCGATAGGCGCCAAGCACCTTCTCTTTCACGCCGCCGATCGGCAAGATGCGTCCGTGCAGTGTAATCTCGCCGGTCATTGCAATATCGTGGCGCACCGCGCGCCCGGTGAGCGCCGAGATCAGCGCAGTGGCGATAGTCACCCCCGCCGAAGGCCCGTCTTTGGGAGTCGCGCCTTCCGGGACGTGAACGTGTACGTCGAGCTTGTCGAAATGGCGTCCCTCGATGCCCAACCGGCTGGCATTGGCGCGCGCAAACGAAAGCGCCGCCTGCGCCGATTCCTGCATCACTTCGCCAAGCTGACCGGTCAAGAGCAGATTACCCTTCCCCTCCATCAAGGCCACTTCCACCGGCATAATATCACCCCCGGCGCTGGTATAGACCATACCGATGGCAACCCCAACCTGATCTTTTGGATCGATCTTGCCGATCTCAAAGCGAGGTGGGCCGAGTAGCTTCGGTAAGGCGCGCGGCGTAATCTGGCGCGGATGGCGCTTTCCTTCGGCGATACGGCGAGCCACCTTGCGACAAATGGCGCCAATCTCGCGTTCGAGATTGCGCACACCGGCTTCGTATGTGTAGTTACGAATAATGGCGTGGATCGCTTCATTGCCGAAGCGAAGAGTTGCCGGCGGCAGGCCGCTATCGGCCATCTGTCGTGGAATGAGGAATCGCCGGGCAATGTGCAACTTCTCGTCTTCGGTATAGCCGGGCAACTCAACCAGCTCCATCCGGTCAAGCAGGGCATCAGGAATGGCATCGGCCACATTGGCGGTCGTAATAAAGAGGGTCTGGCTCAGATCATAAGGGAGATCGAGATAGTGATCGCTGAAGGTGCTGTTCTGTTCGGGGTCGAGCACTTCGAGCAGCGCTGCCGCTGGGTCGCCACGAAAATCGCTCCCCAGCTTATCGACTTCATCGAGCATAAAGACCGGGTTGATAGTGCCGGCAACCTTCATGCGCTGCAAAATACGGCCTGGCAAAGCGCCAATGTATGTGCGACGGTGACCGCGAATTTCGGCTTCGTCATGCACGCCGCCGAGACTGAGGCGGACGAAGCGGCGACCAAGGGCTTCGGCGATACTCTGACCGAGGCTGGTCTTACCGACACCGGGCGGACCGACAAAACAGAGAATGGGCGCGCGGCGAGCCGGCCCGGCAAGCTGCCGCACGGCGATGTATTCGAGGATGCGATCCTTGACTTTCCGTAAGCCATAATGATTGCGCTCGAGCACGGCAGCCGCCGCGCGCAGGTCGCGATTCTCAGGACTGGCATTACTCCAGGGTAGCGAAATGAGCCAGTCAAGGTACGTGCGCAGCATCCCATGCTCAGGCGACATTGGCGAAATCAGCTCAAGGCGGGCCAATTCCTCCTCGAAGCGAGCCATTGCGTGAGCAGGCAAGCCGGCTGCGGCGGCGCGTTCGCGCAAGAGCGCCAGCTCGCGGCGCGATGGATCTTCCTGACCGAGTTCGCGCTGGATAGCGCGCAACTGCTCGCGCAGGAAGAGTTCGCGCTGACTGCGATCGACCTCTTGCTGCACCTGGCTGTGAATGCGGTTTTCCAGTTCGAGCAAATCCAGCTCTTTCGCCAGCAGCACTTCGAGATGGCGCAGACGCTGCTCAATATCGACCAGTTCAAGGATCTTTTGCCGATCCTCCACCGAAATGGGCAATAATGCGGCGATAATATCGGCCAGTTCGCCAGGTTCAGCGCTGTTAAGGGCCGAGAGGTAAGCATCGTCGGGCAAGTTGCGCGATAGCCGCACAATTTTTTCGAAGGTAGTCAAGATGGTGCGGCTCAGCGCTTCGACCATCAACGCCGAGTCGTCGTCGAGCGGTGGCGTTTCCAGCGGCGTAGCCAGCACGCGCAACGCCGGATGTTCACTCACCGCACTGACAATTTGCATGCGTTGGCGCCCTTCGAGCACGATACTCAACGTGCCATCGGGCAGGCGCCGCATCCGCTGCACGATCGCCTCAACGCCAACCGTATACAGATCGTTTATCCCCACCGAAAAGTCTTCGGTTGGGCCGCGAACGGCTACTGCCAGCACGATCCGATCGCCAGCGACAGCCTGCTCGACCGCATTAATCGCCCGTTCATCACTCACGAACAGGGGCGCCAGCATCTGCGGAAACAAAACGCTGTCGAGCAGGGGTAACACCAGCCGTTCAATCAGAGTAGTGCCGGTAGCAGGTGGTCTTGATTGTTGGTTGGCCGGAGTCGTGGTCATATCTCGCTCCTGCGCAGGGTTGGGAAACCGATGAACGATGCGCCTGCGCATTGTCATGATTGTACGTTCAGTGTAGCATAGAGTGATAGATTGCGCGTTATCAGTTCATTGTAATGTTGAGGAATACAGTGAAGATTTCGCTCGCCGATCTTACGTTTCAGGTTGCAATAGACGGTTCAGGACCACCGTTGCTCTTGCTCCACGGATTTACCGGTAATGGCCAGACCTGGCAACCGTTAGTTCCGGCGCTGGCGTCACAACGAACACTGGTTATCGTCGATCTGATCGGGCACGGCGGCAGTGAAGCGCCGCGCGATCCGTCTCGGTATGCTATTGAACGGTGTGTCAGTGATCTCATCCAGCTCCTCGATCATCTTGGCATGACCCGCGTTGACCTCTGCGGCTACTCGATGGGTGGAAGGATCGGTTTGTTGCTAACGGTCAACGCACCTGAGCGAGTTGGACGACAAATCTTGATCGGATCCTCACCGGGGATAGCCGATCCGGTCGAACGCGCAGCTCGCCTGGCAAGCGATGAAGCGTTAGCCGAACGAATCGAGCGAGAGGGGCTGGAGTGGTTTGTTGACTACTGGGCCGCGCAACCGATCTTTGCCTCGCAACAGCGGCTACCGGTGGCGGCTCGGGCAGCGCAGCGAGCGCAACGCTTAGCCGGCAGCGCTCACGGCTACGCCAACGCACTGCGCGGGATGAGCGCAGGTCGCCAGCCATCGTTGTGGGAGTCCCTGCCGCTGATTGCCACACCAACTCTGCTCATTACCGGCGAACTCGACACCAAATATTGCGCTATTGCTGAACGCATGGTGGCGCAGATACCGCGCAGCCGCCACGTCATTGTGCCCGAAGCCGGTCATGCCGTTCATCTAGAGCAGCCGCAGACAGTCGCAGCACTGATCGGTGAGTTCTTGCGTGAACGATAGAAACGGCTACGGCTCGCGGCGCGCAGCGAATTTGAACCGCCACGCCGCGCACCGCGCGCGAAGTGGGCGCAGCACCGCGCGCGAAGTGGGCGCAGCACCGCTGCGCCCCTACTATCGCCTCTCGCCTCTCGCCTATTCCCCTACGAGCCAACCACAAGGTTATGGTACATTATTTACAGGCTGATTACACGAGAACAGCGAGGACTACTATGCCAATCGAGTGGGTAAAGGTTCACGACTACACTGACATAATCTACGAGCACGACGCGGCTGGCGAGGGGATTGCCAAAATTACCATCAATCGGCCAGAGAAGCGCAATGCGTTTCGGCCTGAAACCGTTAATGAGTTGATCGACGCCTTTTCGCGCGCGCGCGACGATGAGCGGATCGGTGTCATCCTGTTTACCGGTGCCGGCGACAAGGCTTTCTGCTCTGGTGGTGACCAGAGTGTGCGCGGCATCGGTGGCTATGTAGGCAAAGATCAGATTCCGCGGCTCAATGTGCTCGATCTGCAACGTCTGATCCGCATTATTCCCAAGCCGGTCATCGCGCTGGTGGCGGGGTACGCAATTGGTGGCGGCCATGTGCTGCACGTGGTCTGTGATCTGACCATCGCCGCTGACAACGCCATCTTTGGGCAGACCGGGCCAAAGGTCGGTAGCTTCGATGGCGGTTACGGTTCAAATCTACTGGCCCGCATGGTCGGTGATAAGAAGGCGCGCGAAATCTGGTATCTCTGCCGACAGTACAACGCTCAGCAGGCGCTCGAGATGGGCCTGGTCAATGCGGTTGTTCCGCTCGAGCGATTGGAAGATGAGGGGGTACAGTGGGCGCGCGAGATTCTTGAGAAAAGCCCGCTGGCCATCCGTATGCTGAAGGCCAGTATCAATGCCGCCGCTGATGGTTACGCCGGTTTGCAGCAGTTGGCCGGTGATGCCACTCTGCTGTACTATCTGACTGAAGAAGCTCAAGAGGGCAAACAGGCATTTCTGGAAAAGCGAAAACCAAACTTCCGTCGTTTCCGGCGCTACCCGTAATGCTGACCTCTAATCCAGCGACGCGCGCTGACACTATGCATTGCCACTAAAACAAACAACTCCCCGTCATCCACCTGTTTAGGGTGGATGACGGAAAAGCCAGTTTCCCAATCAAAAGAATGTTGCTATTTCCGGTAAAACGTTGCCCATTGAGACTCCAACTAGTAAAGGAGATGAAACATGACCACTAAAGCAGCTCCGGCGGCGCCGCCGTCGCGGCTGAAGGTCTGGTTAATGGCATCGCGTCCGGCTACGTTACCGGCAGCCGTTGTGCCGGTGCTGGTCGGTTCGGCGCTGGCTTTTAGCGCCGGCATGTTTCAACCACTGGTGATGCTGACTGCGTTGCTGGGAGCGCTCTTCATTCAGATCGGTACCAATCTGGCAAATGACTATTTTGATGCCAGGAAAGGGGCTGACACTAGCGAACGCCTCGGCCCACCCCGCGTGACGCAGAGTGGTCTCTTGCCGGCAAAGACGGTGCTAACAGGGGCGCTGGTCAGCTTCGGTCTGGCAGCGTTATGCGGTGTATACCTGATCGTCGTGGCCGGCTGGCCGATTCTGGTGATCGGACTGATCTCGATTGCTGCCGGCATTCTCTACACTGCTGGCCCGTTTCCGCTTGGCTACAATGGTCTCGGCGATCTGTTCACCTTCGTCTTTTTCGGGTTGGTCGCCGTCATCGGCACCGATTACGCGCACACCGGCCAATGGCGCTGGGTAGCGTTGTGGGCAGCATTGCCGGTCGCAATGCTGGTAACTGCCATTCTGGTCGTGAATAATTTGCGCGATGCGCCGACCGACCGCAAGGCAGGCAAGCGAACCCTGGCAGTAATATTTGGCGAACGGTTTGCGCGCAGTGAGTATGCGGCGTTGTTAATCGGCGCGTTTGTGCTGCTGCCGCTGGCCTGGATGTGGGGCGGAGAATCGCCGTTTACCTTGCTGGCCTGGCTGACAATACCAATGGCTCTCAACCTGATCGATTTTGTCAATCGTGAGCGTGGGCGAGCGTTGAATAAAGCTCTGGCCGGCACCGCTCGCCTCCATCTGATCTTTGGCGTATTATTTGCGCTTGGCTTGCTATTGGGCTAGCGGCCCAATCCACTTCACAACCGTGATCCCTCTGGCTGCTCTCTTGCCGCCAGGTATTGTTGGGTCTACCTGATAATGACAACTCTCATCCCTGACTGGCTGGCGCGTCAGGCCGCGCTACATCCGCAACGACCGGCGTTAATCAGCGCTGAGACAAGGTATACCTTTGCCGAACTCGACCGGTGGACCGGCGCAGTGGCAGCGCGGCTTAGTCAACTGGTACCTAAAGGTGGGCGGGTAGCAGTTCTTGCGCGCAATCGACCAGCTTATGTCGCGGTTGTGCATGCGGCGCCGCGCGCGGCCATAACGCTGGTTCTGCTTAATACGCGCCTCACTGCCGCCGAACTGGCCTTTCAAATCAACGATAGCGCACCGGATGCCCTGGTGGCCGAGCGCGAACTACTCGCTGTGGCGCGTGAAGTAATCGCTCAGAAGCCGGTGATTGCCCTGGAGGACCTGGCCGCGCCGCCGGGTGACGAGGAGCTACCGGCAACGCTGATCGATCTGTCAGCGCCGCACACCATCATCTATACCTCGGGTACGACCGGACGGCCCAAAGGCGCAATCCTGACTGCCGGCAACCACTGGTGGAATGCCATCGGCTCGTTACTCAATCTGGGGTTGCGTGATGACGACCGCTGGCTGGCGGTACTGCCGTTGTTTCACGTTGGTGGGTTGAGCATCCTGCTGCGTGGCGCGATCTACGGGATGCCGGTCGTATTGCGCGAACGGTTCGATCCGAGTGCAGTATGGCGCGATCTGACCGAACAACGCATCACCATTGTCTCGCTGGTGGCAGTGATGTTGCAACGACTGCTCGCGGTTGCTCCCGAACCGTTTCCTCATCACCTGCGCTGCGTCTTGCTCGGCGGCGGCCCGGCTCCGCAGGCGCTGCTCGAGCAGTGCGCGCAGCGTGGCATTCCGGTAACGCAGACATACGGAATGACAGAAGCCGCGTCGCAGGCCGCAACGCTCTCGCCCGCCGATGCGTTACGGCGGTTAGGATCGGCGGGCAAGCCACTGGCGCCGGTTGAGTTGCGCATCGTGACAGCGAACGGTCAGAATGCCGCGCCGGGTGAAGTGGGTGAAATCAGCCTCCGCGGCCCGACGATTTCACCGGGGTATCTGGGCATGGCGCCAAGGCCTCCCACCGAGTGGTTTCATACCGGTGACCTGGGCTATCTCGATGCGGAAGGCTATCTCTACGTCGTTGACCGGCGGAGCGACCTGATCATCGCTGGCGGCGAAAACATCTATCCTGCCGAAGTTGAAGCAACGCTGCTCAGCCATCCGGCGGTGGCCGAAGCAGGTGTCGTTGGCTTGCCCGATCCGGAATGGGGTCAGCGTCCGGTGGCGGCGGTAGTCACGCAGCAAACGGTAACGGTGGCAGAATTGATCGACTACTGCCGCGCGCGTCTGGCCGGTTACAAAGTGCCAAAGGCGATCATCTTTCTGCCAGAATTACCGCGCACCGCTGCCGGAAAACTTCGTCGGCACGAACTGCGCGAATGGCTGATGAGTCGAGTCGGCGAATGAAATATCGCCTGACTCAATCATTGGCTCCCTGAGGAGGAGCGGGGTAATCACTCGTGAGCTGCAATCCACGTGACTCGATCTGCTGCGCTACCGCGACAGAAGGTCGGGTCAACCAGAAGCCAAGCGCGCTTGTCAAGAGCACTGCTGTCCACATCGCGAAGGCCGGCGTCACCACCCAGGTCAGCGGGGGGTGGAAGCCAAAACCGTAATCAACCAGGATCGACAGGCTGAAGAAGGCGGCGACCAGCGCGCGCGCAGTAATACCGAGCGGGCCGATACGGGTGGCGAGCAAAATACCCTCGCAGGTCAGACCGATATGCGAAACGAAGAGCATTAGCTCAAGCGGTTCGATGGTGCCGGCGCCAAGCCAGTGACGAGACCAGAAGGCGAGAGTCCACAAACCGTACTTGATAGAGGCGAAGGCGGCGAAGGCCGTAAACCAGGGCGTGGCTCGCCCATAGCGGATCAAGACGAACGCGATAGTCGCGTAGAGCGCTGCTGCCGGGCAATCGGGGATGAAGATCCAGGCCCACGGCGGCGAGGCAATCAGCATCGGCCCGTACCAGACAATCCCACCCCAAACGACGCCAACCAGATTGATGGCCATGCATGTCCAGAAGAGCCACGGATGGCCGGTAATAAATGCGTATATCCAGTCGATACTCTGGCGGATGTGGCGCATACAAACCTCGTGTGTCCAGCCGAAGAGTCGCGCGATACCGTGACTCTCCTTAATTCAAGATTCCGTTGACAGGCTAGCTGAGTTCACCGATCCAGTCGTCGGATGGGCACGCCACCGACGAATGCGCCTGGTGGCACATCGCGATTGACCAGACTCATCGCCGAGACAGTTGCGCCAGCGCCGATGCGCACGCCGGGCAAGATGGTGCAATTCGCGCCAATGGTGACATCAGGGCCAACGACCACCGGGCCACGCTTCCATTCACGACGGGTCACCTCGTGGCACAGGATAGTGGTATTGTACCCGATCACACAATTTTCGCCGAGTGTAATATCTTCGGGGAAGAAGATGTCAAACATCACCATCAGGCCAACGCTGGCATGGGGAGCGATCTTCGCTCCGAGCAGGCGATAGATGGCGTTCTTGAGCGGAATGCTCGGCGTATAACGGGCCAGTTGGATCAGAGCAGCGTTGCGAATGATGCGCGGATAGCCGCCGGCCAGTTGGGGAAAATACCAGAGGGCGTTGTGAGGGCCGGGTAGTGGTACGCTGCGCAGGCGCGCCTTCCGATCGGCGGTGGAGCCGAGGCCATCAAGCGGAGCCGGGTCAGAGATGATGTTCATAGGATGGGTGTCCTGTCAGATAAAAGAGCGGTTACGGCAATTGCGAGAAACCGGGCTTGATTTGTGTCGGTTGTGACCGGTTGATTGCGATCCGGGCATACTGGCAAAAAACGTCGCTTTCCCTTACACTAGTATGGAAAAATGTTTTGGATTACGGAAAGTATATGGTACAGTCAATCGATCGCGCCTTTGACGTGTTAGAGACCCTTGCGCTAGCAGATGATGATCTCAGTATTTCCGAATTGAGTGAACGGCTCGATCTACCACTGGCGACCGTTCATCGCCTCCTCTCTAGTTTAGCGGCGCGCGGCTATGTCACGCAAGAAGCAAGCACGCGGCGTTACGGGCCGGGGCCGCGCCTGCTGGAAATTGCCGCGCGTGCCGCGCAGAGTCGTCGCTTTGATCTGATTCGGATTGCCCGGGCCGAGCTGATCAAACTGACTGCTGAGACCGGTGAAACGAGCAATCTGATCGTCCGTCAGGGCGACGCCGCAGTCTACCAGGATCAGATCCCCAGTCCACATATGGTACGGATGTTTACCGAAGTCGGCCAGCGCGCGCCGTTGTATTGCACCGGTGGCGGGAAAGCAATTCTATCGGCGTTGTCACCCGCCGAGCTTGAACAATATCTGGCCGGTAGTCGACTCGAGCAGTGGACGAACAAGACGATTACTGATCAGGAGCGGTTGCGGGCCGAGCTAGCCATTGCGCGCGCATGCGGTTTCGCCCTCGATGATGAAGAGCGCGAGGAAGGGGTCTGCTGCGTTGCAGCGCCCATCTTCGACCGGCGAGGGCAAGTAGTGGGTGCGATCAGCCTCTCGGGACCGTCCAATCGGCTCAGTCGCGCGCGCGCCGAGTCGCTGGGGCCGCGAGTGCGGGCAGCGGCGCTGGCGTGCAGCCAGCAATTGGGGTATCGTGAACCGGCGCAGGACGCTCAGCAGTGACGTAGCGAAGCTTCTGCACCTGACAGTTGCAATGTGTACAAGGGCGTTTGAGTGGGGCACGGTAGCGCAAAGTTGCCGTGCCCTAACGGTTGACTTATGCTCATCTCATGGCTTGCTCTGGCAATCGTGATTGCCACAATTTTCGGTGTAGCAGTGGGCCGCTGGCCACTGCTACGGGCTGATCGGACAACGATCACATTAATTGGCGCGGCGCTGCTGCTCGGCATCGGCGCAATGTCACTGGAAGAGGCCTATGCGGCGATTGACTTTGACACCATCTTACTTCTGTTCAGCATGATGGTCATCAACGGCAGCCTCTTTCTGGCCGGATTCTTTGGCATTGTCACGCAACAAGTCGTGCAACTGGCGCGCGGTCCGCGTTCGTTGCTGGCGCTGGTGATCATCGCCAGCGGCGTTCTCTCGGCCCTCTTTCTCAACGATACGATTGTGTTGATGATGACCCCAATCGTGCTCGACGTAACTCGCGCTTTACGCCGCAACCCACTCCCCTATCTCATCGGGCTGGCAGTTGCGGCCAACATCGGTTCGGCGGCGACCATCACCGGCAACCCTCAAAATATCATCATCGGCAGCGCTTCACAGATACCCTACCTGGACTTCGCCGCAGCGCTCACCCCAACCGCGCTAATTGGACTAGTCATTTGCTGGATCGTCGTCGCGCTGGTCTACCGTGACGAGTTTCGCAGCGGGCCATTCACGGCGCCCAACGTCTTGCGCACCCGGGTCTACCGACCGTTACTGCGCAAAGCGGCGCTGGTCATCGCGCTGATGTTAGGAGCGTTTCTGATCGGTGTCCCGGTGCCGCTGGCGGCATTTCTGGCGGCCAGCGCGCTACTGGCGACCCGCCGCATTCGGCCTGAGCGCGTCTTCAAAACCATCGACTGGGGTCTGCTCACCTTTTTCGCCGGTCTATTCGTTGTCACCCATGCTCTGGAAACACAGGGCTGGACTGCGCTCCTCTTCACTGCGCTGGCGCCGCTGGCGCAAGCTGGCATGGCGCCGTTTGGTCTTGTTTCGGTGGCGCTTTCCAACCTGATCAGCAATGTGCCGGCAGTTCTGTTACTGCAAGGGTTGATTCCTGCTTTTGCCGATCAAGAGCGAGCCTGGCTAACACTGGCAGCCACTGCAACCCTGGCCGGCAATCTCACCCTGCTCGGATCGGTCGCAAACCTCATCATGGCTGAACTGGCGGCGCGTTGGGGAGTGCAGGTAACGTTCGGCGCCTATCTCAAAGTGGGGTTGCCGGTGACCATCTTAACGGTAGCGGTGAGTCTCTTGCTTGTCTGAGCCAGCAGAGCAGGAATACGCTCATCTTGCGCGCTCATTCAGAGTATGGTAGACTCGAGGCGACAATGCCCTCGTAGCTCAGGGGATAGAGCAGCAGTTTCCTAAACTGCGTGTCGCGCGTTCGAGTCGCGCCGGGGGCGCCAGGAAGGTTGGAGCGAGTCGCGACTCGCTCCGATTTTTTCGTTGCCGGCAGGTGGCATTACTACGCTGCAAGTCTAAAGTGTACAATGCGGAATAGTGCGCTGATAACAGGTCAAACGAAAACATCCATCTTTGGCTGCTTTTCCGGCATAGTATTTCGCGTCAAATCAGAGTTAGAACTTTGACCGCTCAACTGTATAGTTCGTAGTAGCGATATGTGGGCACGCATTCAGGTTCCGTTTTAGCCAGTGGCTACAATGCGATGATTCGCCATGACCTCCCTTGTTATTCGTGATTGTCAGGCGAATCATCGGTTCGTCGCTTGACATACATTGGTAAGATGTTGATTTCAGGTCAAAATCTTACCAATCAGCCAGATCAAGGCGCTGAAAAACATGATTTTCCCAACCAAGAAAGTTAAGGAAAATAAGGTCTTAAATAAAACAGTAACTGTTTGCACGAAAGCTACAATCAATTTGAACAAAACATATACGTTGAAGCAAATTGTTGCGAATAGAATTAGTTCGAACATTGTCGTCCTCCTGTGCTGCCAATTCCTGATAGCGCTTGCGTACAGTTTAGCCTGACAGAAGGCCTGCTAATCTTCAATCTACGTCGCCTGTAGCTCTTACCGGCTCTTTTCAATCTCACCAGAATCTCTCCTGTTCCCATACGTTGGCACTTATGAATATGCGCGCCGAGAAGGTGTGTCTGCGGTAAGTTCAAATTGCTCAGGTCTGACTAAAAGCCTGTTACTGTAATCAACGAATGCGACGAAGCTTGTGATTTTTTTTGTCAAATATTTTCTCGACAGGTATGCAGGTGTATTTGCCAAATAGTTATCGTGTTATTTAGTTATAGACAACTACGCGGAATAGCAGTATAATAAGAAGCAGGTTGCTATTTCTCGTTCATCTAATCGGATCGATAATAACTTTACATAACACACTTAAGCTATTACAGTCTAGATCATGGTGTATATTATTGATCTGATTAACAACATTTTTGATTTTCCTTTCTTTACATCATAACTAACACTGAAAAGAGAAGGGAAATCGCTGATGGATGCGACCAATCGTACAAAAGCTTCAACCACCCCGATTGTTTTGTGCTCTGCTGATCTAGATTCAGTTGATGGCCACCTGACAACTGACAGGGAATTGCGTCAGCCGGAAACGGATTGCGCCTGCGCTGATGAACGTGTAGTTACCTCGCCTCCCCGTTATGAAGATACTACTCTGGTTTCCGCAACGCCAGCACTGCACATCGATGATTTACCCGGAAGCTACAAACTGGTGTCCAGTCCGCGAAGTCAGGCTGGTGTGGTTGTTCTGAATCAATCGGCCTGGACGATTTTCACACAGTTCCACCAGCCGGCGCCGCTCAACAGTGTTGCTGCAATGGGAGGCAGCGCGCGTGAAGTGGCCAAGCGGATGGTTGAACTAGGAATTTTGCAGCCGGCTGGTCAACCTCTGGTGACCGAACGCGCTCTGTCGGAGACTCTCACGGTCTGGCTGCATGTGACGAATGAGTGCAATCTTCGTTGTGACTATTGCTTTGTCAGCAAGACTCCTGATGAGATGGACTTTGAACGCGGTAAGCAGGCGATAGATGCTGTCGCGCGCTCGGCAGTGCGCAATGGCTTTCGTCGGATTAAATTGAAGTATGCGGGCGGCGAAGCTACGCTAAACTTTCCACTGGTAGTGGCGTTGCATCAATATGCTGGCGATCTTGCCGCGCGCCATGGTCTGAAACTGGAGGGTATTGTACTGAGCAACGGTGTAGCCATCGGTTCTCGCGTGATACGCGCGCTGCGCGCCAGTGGAATTCGTCTCATGATTTCGCTCGATGGAATTGGGGAGCATCACGATACCCATCGTCGGTTTGCTAACGGTCATGGTTCGTTTTCGCGCGTTGCCCGCGCGCTCGACCGGCTGGCTCAACATGGGATCAAGCCTTCGATCTCTATCACGCTATCGCGTCGCAATTTGAGCGGTCTGGCAGCGACAGTCGAATATCTGCTGGAACGAGAATTGCCGTTTACGATCAACTTTTATCGTGAAAACGATTGTTCAGCGAGTTTTAGCGATCTTGCGTATCATGATGAGCAGATCATTGCATCGATGCGCGAGGCATTCGCAGTAATTGCCCGTCGCCTGCCACCGTACAGTCTTCTTGGCGCGTTGCTTGATCGGGCGCGGCTTGATACACCGCATGATTATCCTTGCGGCGTCGGGCGCTCGTACATGGTCATCGATCATCACGGTGGTGTTGCGAAGTGTCATATGGAGATTGAGCGCACTGTGACGAGTGTTGTTGTAGAGGATCCGCTGCGGCTCATTCGGGAAGACAGAGAGGGTGTGCAGAATCCTGCCGTTGCTGAAAAAGCCGGTTGTCGCGAATGTGCCTGGCGCTACTGGTGCGCTGGCGGTTGCCCATTGTTGACCTATCGTGTTACCGGACGCTATGATGTCAAGTCGCCCAATTGTCGCATCTATCAGACCCTGTTCCCGGAGGTGGTGAGACTGGAGGGCTTGCGGTTGTTGAAATATAGTGGTCTTGCGGGAGGGTAAGCATTAGATATAGGTGTGGTAACCAGGTAAGAAGCGTTGCAATAATCCAAATCTGTGTTTATTCTTGGCGCGACACGAATTTGATAAGATGCTTCTAACAGCAATCACTGTAGTATTTGAAAAATAAAGAGAGGCGCTATAGCTGCGTCTCTCTTCTTCACTTGTAATGTAATGGGTATTGGGGCTTAGAGCACATATCTATGAGTGTCGATGTGCTCTAGCCCTCTTCGGTGTCTGATGTCTCCAGACCTTCAAACGTCTTCCTCGTTGAGTAGCAGAGTCCTTCTTTGAAGTAGATGTCGCATGAACGAATTGCGCAGTTTGAATTCCTTCTCGACGCTGCTCACTGCTTCCGCGACAGTTCTCAGATTCTCGAAGTCAAACTCCTTGATCTGCTTGAGCAAGCGATCTTGCACCGCCTGGGACCGAACATGGTATGGATTGTACAGGTCATCATACTCGAAGGCGAGGGTATAATGGCGGATTGCCAGGTTGAGTATATCGCTTCTGCCTTTGATTTCAGTCGCGGCGTAGGAGCTGAACCGCGCGGGAAGGTCTCGATAGTGTTCTGCCAGTCGTTTAATTTCTTCTTCTGTCTGCGATGCAAGGAGATAGTCACCGATCCTGATATGGCTTCGGGCGAGCTGCCAGAATAGGGAATGATCATCAAACTTATTCCGGTCGGGTTTGCCTTGGGTGGTGATCTGATAGTCAACCGGAATCTCCGCCTCAACCCGCTTCAGCCATTCGGAGAGCAGTTTGAAATCTTTAGCCACAATTCCGATGGCAGCCAGCGTAACGTATGCATCAATGGCTTTGCTGAGCTGCTTTCTATCTTTCGCTAACTCTGCAGCTCTACTCAGTACCCGCTTGCTTTCCTGCAACAGTTCTTCCCAGTTTTCGACACTCTCCGAACTCTCGGATTGACTCCGGAGAATACTTGCCATGTCGCGTAGTGTGCATCCTTCTTCAATGAGCGCTTCTATCAAGTGGGGTTGGTTATTCATTTCTTCAAAAATACTGGTAGCTTCGCGCGCATAGCTGAGAGCCTCTTGAAGTTCTCCGAGTCGTTTTTCTGGCGCCTCCTCACGGATAGTTGATCGACGCTGAATCTCAGCTATGTTGCGCAGAGCGAGGCCTTCGCCGAGCTTGTAGTTGACAGCGCGACATAACCGTAACCCTCTGTCGGCCAATTCTCTGGCCTGTTTGGGATTTCCGCTGTGAAGATGTGCGAGCGACAGAGTTGCGTAGCCAATTCCAATCTGAGCGCGTTCACCGATCTTCTGGCGGATCTCAATCGTTTCTTGAATCAGAGCCAATCCATCTTGTAAGTTACCGGAGCTGATGTGAGCAAAACCCAGATTGTTGAGCGTCCACGCTAACCCAATTGGAATATCGACGCGCCGCCAAAACTTAACTGCAAGCTGGTACGCTTCTATTCTCCTGGTGGCAGCGTTGGAAGCGTATCCTTTAGCGTGATAGAGAAGGGCTAATCCCAACCTGGCAAGCCAGGATTGTAAATCTGAGCCTTCCTTGCTAGAAGCTGCCAACCGCTTCAGGCATGGCTCGACCTCAGCAATCAACGTTTCGATATTTCCCTGGCCTGAACTTGCTAGCGCCAGTATTTTCCAAACTTTGGTCATTGCTTGATCTATTTCACGTCGAACGTTTTGCTGGAGCAACTGTTCTGCTTCGTTCACAACCTCCTCATATTTTTGGACGGCATAAAGCTCAAACAGTCGTCTACGCTGGATAATCCCCTTTATCAGCTCGATGTCATCATCGCTGAAGTTGGAAAGCTGGTTTGTATGCTCTCGTTCATGAAAGAATGTCAGAACTTCGGCTTGCGCATGAGTGCTTAGCAAGGGGTTCGCGCCAAAAATAGACAGGAATATCAAGCGTACAAATTGGTAAGATCCTTCTAGAGGGTTCCTTCGTAGATAGTAGTAGAGTTGATCAACGAGCAGTTGATTGATATTTTGTTGGATCCGTGCAATCTGGTTGAAATCCAGCCGCGGCGTAGTTGAGTCGGAGCGGTTTGATTGTTCAACTGGGGTGAAACGTTTGTCAAGTTGCTGGCGATATTGTTTAATTTGTTTATCGTACCAGTTAATTAAGACAGTATTGACACGTTCAGCCTCTGGAGCGTCTCCTGGATCGCTGTAGACTTGCCGGTGGAGAAAGGCGTACATCTCGTCGTGCAGAAAGAAGAGATTGTTGCGCGTTTTAACAAATGAGAGACGCTGGATGCGCTCAAGCCGCCTTTGTGCTTCCACCTGGCTAATCTCAAGTAAATTAGCCAGCAGTTCTGC
>Ga0116210_1000319_pt1 | contig 49941 bp, 33 predicted proteins | sample TshhotsprinmetaG_FD_94483 | JGI IMG/M metagenome (GOLD analysis project Ga0116210, IMG submission 94483) | Hot spring microbial communities from South Africa to study Microbial Dark Matter (Phase II) - Tshipise hot spring metaG | ecosystem: Environmental > Aquatic > Thermal springs > Hot... | reverse complement strand
GGCGACGCCGGGGCCAATGCCATATGCCACCTGCGGGCGCTGTACCTGAGTGAACGCTCCTGCTGGGACAGCTTCTGGCACCCGCCACCCCAAAACGCCTACCTACAAAACTGACGCACACACAACTGCTTGCATGCTTGCAACGAGTTGTGGGGCGCTTTTACTCCGAAAATACCGGGAAAAGGTAAGCGAAAAGACGCGAATTGACACCTTTTTGACCCGCGATCGCGCCATTCGCGCTGAATGATCGGGTCAGATCGGCGCGGATATCAAATCCTTTTGTTTTGTAGAAATCCGGCGCGGTAGATGGTGGTGCAGCAGCCCCCGAAAATGGAAAGGCAAACGGGCTGATAATCCCCGGCAATACGGCGGCATTTTCGCGAGTTGAATTCTTGAAGACCTGCAGGTTTACTCCCCATTTGGCCGCGCATTAACAGGTCTTATCTATTTGAAGGCTCCAAGCTAAGTTGATCGGTGGCAAACTTAGGGGGTATGGGGCATCCCCCGGCAACACTGGCATCAATTGGTTAAGCTGAGGCATATTCGCCGAGGGATGTTGCCCGTAAACGTGGACGCCTGTGTTTCCCGGCATCAGAATGAGCTTCAAAATGAAAAGCGGCATTCGTGGCACTGTCTTTTGACAGATGGCCACACCTCGGTAGTTGGTTCCTGCCGGCTTTTCCCCCCTAGGGAGATAGAAAGCAATCGCGCGTTGAGGTAGATGGAATCGTAAGAAAAGGGTGGTGAAGTTAAGTAACAATGCACGGCGAGCTTGACGAGAAAGTCGCAGTAATCGCAGGAGGAGGAACATGAGGACGAAGCTTTCCGGGGTTCACCCCCAACGAGTGCCGTACATAGATACTTGCCTTACAGCGAGGGATCTCCCTACGTATAAAAACCTCCGTGTCTATAAAACGCTGGGCCGTGGCAACCGGAAGATTTGGCAAATCGCTATTTTTGCGGCGGCTTTTACCGTGGGTTTTTCCGGGTTGGGGACCTCGCTTTTTGGCCAGAGAATGGTGCAAGTCATTCCGGAGCAAACCGACGAAATCTTGGCCAATCCCGGCATGGGATGGCAAACGTTCCACCGCACGGCGGATAAAGACAAAAGTTTGCCCAGTTGGATTCCCTCCACGGTGCATTATTCCCGGTGGGGTTGGGACGATCTGGAGCCGGAACCGGGGCGAATCAATGTGGAGTACCTCGATCGAATTTTGGCCGAGACATCCAAGGCGGGCCAAACGCTTGCCTTCCGTGTGATGTGCTGCTCGTCCCGGGCCGACGATCCCTACCATCCGGCATGGCTCCGGGATAAGGGGGGACGAATCCTGAAGACTCGTTACCAAAGTGGGCCCGAGTTGGAAGTTCCTGATCTCGACCATCCCGTCATCCTCCGAGCGCATCTGGATTTCATTCGCCGTTTGGGCGAGAAGTACGATGGGCACCCCGCTTTGGACCACGTGGATATCGGCTCGGTGGGTTGGTGGGGCGAATGGCACATGAGTGGGGCCGTCGGCGTCTCGATGCCCAGCGAGGCCACGCAGCGGGCCATCGTCGATGCCTACCTGGCCGCGTTTAAGAAAACCCCGCTCCTGATGCTCATCGGCGGTGGACCAGCTCTGAGCTATGCCATCTCGCGCGGGGCAGGTTGGCGTGCCGATTGTCTGGGCGACCTGGGAGGCTTCTCGAAAAATTGGAACCACATGCGCCAGTTTTACACCCAGGCTTTGACCAAGGCCAATGCGGGGGACGCATGGCAACGGGCGCCTGTGGCCTGGGAGACATGCTGGGATATGCGGAAGTGGGTGGAAGAGGGTTGGTCCCTTCGATACATCTTCAACTATGCCCTGGCTTTGCACGGTTCTTACATCAACAACAAATCCGCTCCGCTTCCTACGGGGGCGGAAGTCGAGCCAGAGTTACGCCGTTTCCTAAAGAGGCTGGGTTATCGATTCGTCATTCGCCAACTGGAGCATCCGCCCCGGGTCGCACCGGGAGGAAGGCTTGCGATCCGAACGGAGTGGCAAAACTTGGGCTCCGCGCCCTGCTACAAACCCTACCGGGTCGCCTTTCGTCTGCGGAACGCCTCAAGGCAGCAAATTTTCGTCGGCAAAACGACGGTGGACCGCTGGATGCCCGGATCGGTCGATATCTTCGCTCCGGGATTTCTCGACAATCCACCGGACCTTCCTCCCGGTCCGGTTTACAGGGTTGTCGAATCGTTCACGCTTTCCAAAGACCTTTCCCCCGGCAAGTACGAGCTTGCCGTCGGAATCGTCGGTCTGCTGGACGAGGTGCCGGTGGTTCAGTTGGGAATTCGCGGCCGGGCCGAGGACGGGTGGTATCCGTTGAGCTCGATTGAAATCGAGCGATGAGCGATTGGCTTAATCGGGATGGATCGCCTCTTACCGCAGGCACCGATTGGGGGCGACATGAAGACGAACCTTTGCCCTCCCCGTGGCTAGGGGTTCAGGCGCTCATGGGGGGAACTAAGGGTACCGGGGACCCAGCAACCTGCCGGGGGAAAAGTGTCCGAGGGCGTTCGTCCGGCTTGCGGGGAGCCTCGTTTGACTAATCATCACTGGGCTTCAGTGCTGGGGTATGCCTTCCCGCGGAAAAGGCCATTTTACGAGCGGGATTTTGGGCGGTTTGTTCTGCCGCGGCCGCCAAGTCGTCCGAGGGGAAACTGGTAACCTCGCGGGATCCAAGCATCCTTTGGTCCCGGGCCATGGTAAGACTGGGTGAATCTTCCGCTAGGACTATCAGTCCCCGTAGCGCTCGCCGAAATACTCAAAGATCCAAAAGCGCACGGATGATCTAAATCGATCCCCCAGCTAATAGCTTAGCGAAGCCAACGACGATATTGTCGCAGAAAATAGCACAGTACTCATAAAACCTATTTCAAATTCCTACTTCAAAATTCTTCATCGATTACAAGCGATTATTATAGCGGAGAATATAAAATAAACTTATAAAAAGCGGAAAAACCACAAGAAAGGAGACCAACATTGCCCCGGCAGCACGGTTATGAAGATGCCCCGTCTCCAAAACGGCCACAAATATGGTAAAAAGAAATGGACACTTCCAGACCAAAGGCCCATAGAACAAGTATTATAGTCCAGTACGGAAAGTCGTCACGATCTTCCTTACCATCTTCCTCCGGCGACGGGGTCTGAGGAGTGTTTTGAGCTACTTGCGGGATGGCACTTTTTTGTCTCAACGCTTCGGAGAGTTTTTTGACCCACTCGCGGGCCCCTTGCTGTGGACGAGCCGCCGGATCGGCCGCCAAGGCCTGCCGTACCACAGCCGCCTCCGCCGGGTCCAAGCCGTCTAAGATTGGATCTCCCGCCCTTTGGCGATCGAAAATCTCCTGCGAATTGTTGCCAAACGGCTCTCGCCCCGTTCGCAGCTTCACATAAGTGCCCGCCAGAGCGTAAAGGTCCACGGTAGGCGAAAGGCGGCCAAGTTGCGCCTCTGGGGGTAAATACCCGAACGTTCCTCCCCCGGTGTGCGAAGCGGTGGAGGCCCCCACAAACTTCGCCAACCCCAGGTCCCCCACCTTCACCTCATTGAAAAACACCAATAGATTGGCCGGCTTGATGTCTCGATGGTATATCCCCTGCGTGTTCAGAAAATCGATCGCCTCGGCCACATCCCGCATATACCGAAGCAGCTCATTCTGGGGTATTCCTGGCTTGCCCTCTCGTTGATATCGGGCCAGCACATCCAAAAGATTCCCCTCCGGCGCCAACTCCCACCGGGTCACCAAATACCCCCCCACCACCCAATAATCCAAAAGGGATACCAAACGGGGATGGCCCGTGAGCCGTTTGAGCATCTCGAGGTTTTCCAGCTCCTTTTGCACGGCAGGGTTATCTTGGTCTACCGGGTCCAGGGAGATCCTGATGGCGCACGGAATGCCGCCCGCGGTGGCGACCTCGTACACCTCGGCAAATCCCCCCACCCAATCCGACGCCCAATCTGAAATCCCTTTTCGTTTTCCAGGAATGCGCGAATAACTGCGTCCATCGAGCCACTCTTTTACCGTTGTGCTCGGGAATCATCGGGCCAGGACCGGTGTTCCCAAAAACAGGATCCTGGTTGACTTTTCCCGGACTGAATTTTCTGGATGGTGCCAAACCCCCATCGATGGATAATGTATGAAGGGAGTTTTCTGCCTGGACAAGTCGCTGAGTTTTAACCACCCGGTAAAGTTCGTTCGTCCAAGTTTTGCCGTCTTTTTCGGCCCGCCCCGCCCCAGCAGAAAGCCCCATCTTAGCCAGACTTGAGTTTATGATACCTTGGCTCCGTATGCCCGACAAGAATCGGCGCCAATCCCCTGGAATCGGCCAGGTATTAGGGTTGTAAAGCCGTGGGACAGAGCCGAAAAAGCGAGCCCGCCGGCTGAACGCTCACATCGCCGGGTAATGTGCCGGCACCTTCTCCAGGGGAATCGGCGTAGATTTGACCGATGAGCACACCGTGGGGACGATCGTGGCCCAAACGCTTCGTCAAATCCTCGTTGAGCTACACGGTGCGCAGCCCGAGGCAGAATTTACGAGAGACCGCCGGTTGGGCGTCAGCTTCGCTTACCATCCCCAGGAAGGGTAAATAGGTCGCGATGAGAGAAGTTACGAAGTTACAAGGGCTCGCCGGAAAAATCGGACCCACTGACATTGCGACCGGGTTCTTCTAAAGACCGGCCGCCAAGGCCGTGATGCGAGTGCTGCCTTCACTGGCTCCTCCATAGCTATAAGGGGCGCTGCCAAAAATGGTTCAACTCGGTTGTGTGCGCCTGCTATGGAAAAGGGGCACTTCACAGCTTCACACTCAGCCCTTCAAAAAATACTCGGCCTCGATTGCTCAAAACCCCTTGTACCAAAACCCGGTTACACTTCGGCGTCCTGTCGCGTAACCAATTCGCCCGGCGAATTAATCGTGCCTTACTTTATAGTTCGTGCTGATTGAAATAGTTTGTGATGATTGATGGTCGAGCACGACGATTCTCAGAACCTCGAGTTTCGCAAGTGCTTCGATTGCGGTTTCGACGCCATTCAACCATCTAATATAAACTTCATCCAACAACCTAATATAAACTTTAAGGACAGGACTTCGCACAAGTGCCACCGTAAAACTGAAACCGCTAGGCCAGTGCGTCGATTGCTCGGGAATGCAGGCTATGGAGAACTCGGTTTTAACAGCCGATGACTTGCAGTGGACAAAAAGACCGGGTGTTGCCGATTCTGATAGAGCACTTATCTGCTGATGGAGGTTAGGTCGGGGCATCGTGCCAAATATGGGTAGGCCTAGATTAGGAGTCGAACCTAATTCCCTTTTACATGAAATGTTTAGTTGCTACACCCGAGACCTTTGCAAAAGTTGCGACACAATATCGTCGGATACCGCCTCAAAAATGCCGCCGACCGAAACCGTAATGCAATATTCAATGAGTGGATAATCATTTGCTGTCGTCCTTCGCCACGGCTTCTGGCGAATCTGGTCCTGACCGCACAGCTTTGGCGGTTTTCTACCTCCGAAAAACGTAGGTGAACGTCGGCAGTTCTTTCTCACAATTTAGAAATTTTCTCTTGCCTAAATTGTGTTAAAGTGTAAAATTCGACAGGATGATTGGTTTAGCAAGAAAGTTTCGGTGGTATTAGGGTCTCGTAAGGAGCCGCACTGAGGATGGAGCGCCGAAAAAACTTTCGGATTTGGTCGCGCCGTTGACGTGAGGGGATCGACTCATGAGCTGGAGTCCTCTGCCCGTAGATCCGGAATTGCTTGAAGTGCTCCGGGAGCACGGTCCGACAGGAGTGCGACAAATCGCCCAACACCTCGGGGTGACTGCTACGGCCATTCGGCAGCGTTTGGGCCGATTGCTTGCCCAGGGGTTGGTCTCCCGACAACTGGTACGAGCGGGCCGAGGACGTCCGCAGTTTAGTTACGAGTTGACCCAGGAAGGATTGCGGGCTGCTGGTACCAATCTGCCTGATTTGGCGGTCGCGCTGTGGGAGCAGTTGAACAAAATAGCCGATCCCGAGCTGCGGCGAGAATTGCTCAGACAAGTGGCCCGAAGAATGGCCGCCCAGTATGCCCCGAAAGTTGCTGGGCTGGCACCGCAGGAGCGATTGGCTGCGATTGCCCGCCTTCTGGAGGAGAAACGAATACCGACGGATTTAGATCTCAACAACGGGCAGGCGGCTTTAATGGCCCACGCTTGCCCGTATCCAGAGTTGGCCCAAAAAGATCGCACGATCTGCGAATTGGAGCAAATGATTTACTCTCAGTTGCTCGGTTCGGAATTGAATCTGGCGGAGTGCCGTCTCGATGGACGGCCGACGTGCCGGTTTCAAATCGGGAATTCTTCAAGTATACTCTCTAGCTTGCCGGATCGGTCATAGGAGAAGGCAAGCAGGAGATGACTGATGGTCAAGTATCCGTGGATTGAAGCTCGGTTCGAAGAGAACGTTATCCTTACGACGATTGAGGAAGTTCTAAATTGGGCGAAAAGTTCCAGTTTGTGGCCGATGACTTTCGGGTTGGCGTGCTGTGCCATTGAAATGATGGCTACAGGAGCTGGACGATATGATTTGGATCGCTTTGGTGCGGGTGCCTTTCGGGCAACCCCGCGGCAAGCGGATTTGATGATTGTGGCGGGAACCGTCACTTTCAAAATGGCCAGTCGGGTTCGGCGGCTTTACGAGCAAATGGCAGATCCGAAGTATGTGATTGCCATGGGAGCTTGCACAATTGGGGGTGGTCCCTACTTCGACTGGGGTTACCACGTCGTGAAAGGGGTCGATCTGGTGGTGCCGGTCGACGTATATGTCCCCGGTTGTCCGCCGCGTCCGGAGGCTTTGATTGAAGGGGTCATGCGACTCCAGGAAAAGATTCGCGGTCATCATATCGCGCGGCGGCCTGTGGGTGACTCGCCACGTCGTTGGTGGCAGTTCGGCCGAGCGGGGATTAAACGGGAGGATGAGCTACCGATTCCGAGCCACTCGGGATTCGTTCGCGTAGAGGAAGTGAAACTGGTGTTTCGACACCAGCAGGTGCAACCGAAAAAGGGTTCAGGAAGTTCTGGTTCGGGGGAATAGGGAATCACAGATCAACGATTGCGGCGGCTTCCGCAAAGAACGGGGTTTTGTGCAAGCTCATGTCACATCCCACAGGCGTAAACCGATTTTTGAAGTCGGCCCGTTGCCATCAAAAGGCCCCGAGTGAGAAAAACCGGTGCAAGGCGCTTGCGGCTAAAAGAGGGGTCAAAGAATCGCAGGTTTCCATAGGCGCCGTTCAAATTAAGCGAGGCAACGAATTAAACGACTCAATGCTGTACATAAGTTTACATTAGAAGTGACTGACCGTTTGTGGAGAAAGTTGAAAGCCGTCGTTTTAATTTGGTCGCTACCGGCTAGTATGAGGTAATGATTTTTTGTGATTGCATGCGATTCAAAGGTTTCCAGGAGGCATCGGCAAATTTACGCCGAGCATTCCTAGGCGAAACAAAGGGGGCCTCAAATCGTGGCTGGTTCGCTGGGGGAAAATTCATGAGCAATGTCCCGCCGGATTTAGATTTAATCGACTTAGCGCGGGAAACTTTCAAAGAATCGTGAACATAAATTTTTTGCCCAATAAAGGCATATATCTCTGGCGCAATAGTGGAAAGTGCAGAGCGTGTTTTGCGAGATGAAAAGAGATGAAATCGGTCTCGCTTTTTTCGACTGAACTTCCACACCAGTGTTAAGCGGTGATCCTTGACCTTTGGGTCGTGTTGACGCGGCAATTTCGTAATTCAAATGACCATTTAATCGGTTTAAGGATCTGAGCAATAAACTCAGTTTAAGAATTGGAACGGAAAATTTGAGGAATTGAATCGCCGGTACTGCATGGCCGAAGGAGGCAGCATGAGCGACGTTCTCAGGATTGAAGATTTGCATGTGAGCGTCGGTGGGAAATTGATTTTGCGCGGGGTAAGCCTTGAGATTCGCCGCGGGGAAATTCATGCTCTGATGGGCCCAAACGGCTCGGGGAAAAGTACCCTGGGAATGGCGATCATGGGTCATCCCGCTTATGAGGTCACTGAGGGGCGAATTGAGCTCAATGGGCAAGATATCTTGTCCATGGATCCGCACGAACGTGCGCGGGCGGGTCTTTTTATGGCATTTCAACGTCCGGTGGCCATACCCGGGGTGAAAATGGTCGATTTCCTTCGCCATGCCGCTACGAATATCCGCCGACCAGACCGAAAAGAAGGTGAAGAGTTGCTGCCGCTGCGAGAGTTCCGCAAGGAGCTTCGGGCTAAGATGGAACAATTGCGGATCGATCCGGAATTTGCCCGACGTTATGTCAACGATGGGTTCTCCGGGGGCGAGATGAAGCGGGCTGAAATCCTTCAAATGGCGATTCTTCGGCCCAAATTTGCCATCCTCGATGAGACGGATAGTGGGTTGGACGTGGATGCTGTACGTCTGGCCAGTCAGAGCATCGCAGAAATCGGCCGTCGGGAGATCGGTCTGCTAATCATCACCCATCACGAGCGGCTCTTGGAATACAATCGCCCCGATTTCACGCATGTGATGCTCGGCGGGCGGATTGTAGAAAGTGGTGGTCCGGAGTTGGCCGAACGACTCCACCGGGAAGGCTACGACAGTATTCGGGCCAGCTATCCGGAGGCGGCTGCCTACGGCGATTCGCTTGTCAAATCGGCCAGTTAAAAGTCCGGTAGCATTAATTGGTGGTAGTCGCAGGTGACAGTAATTGAGCATCGAGCAATGTCGTGAAAGTCCTGTACGAGTAGCTGGATAAGGTCGCCGTAGAAAGGCGCAGGCTAACTCCCAACAAAAGCTAAAAAAGCTCGGGCAAATTAAGGCAAGAAAAATCAGACGAGCAAGAAAAACCTCGGCCCAGCGGCCGCATCGGTCGTGGGAATTCTGGCGACGGACCTTCGCAATGGATCATTATCCCGAATCTCAGCAACCAGATGGAGCGAACGAGGAAGCACCTATGACGCACGCCATCACCGATCCCATCGGCGAAATTAATAAGTTCGATTTTCGCAACGAGGAGCGTTATGTCTACAAGGCGCGAAAGGGCTTGGATGAGCAAATCGTCGCGGAAATCTCGGCTCTCAAAGGCGAACCGCAATGGATGCGGGAATTCCGTTTGGAGAGTCTGAAGATTTTTAAGTGCAAGCCAATGCCTCAATGGGGCGGGCTGATCGACATCGATTTTCAGGAAATTTATTACTACATCAAGCCGACCGATCGGCAGGGACGCTCTTGGGACGAAGTTCCCGAGGAGATCAAACGCACCTTCGACCGTTTGGGGATCCCGGAGGCTGAGCGGAAGTATTTGGCCGGGGTCAAAGCTCAGTATGAAAGCGAGGTTGTTTACGGCTCGCTGCGGGAAGAATTGGCCCAGCGAGGGGTCATTTTCACCGACATGGACACCGCTGTCCGCGAATATCCGGATTTAGTGCGGCAGTATTTCGGCACGATTATTCCGCCAGCGGATAACAAGTTTGCCGCTCTGAATTCGGCGGTGTGGTCTGGCGGCTCGTTCATCTACGTCCCCCCGGGGGAGCAGATCGAGTTTCCGCTTCAGGCGTATTTCCGCATCAATGCGGCGAATATGGGTCAGTTTGAGCGGACGCTGATCATCGTCGATGAAGGGGCTTCTTGCCACTATGTCGAGGGCTGTACAGCCCCCATGTATAGCAGCGATAGTCTTCATGCGGCGGTTGTCGAGGTGGTGGCCCATCGAGGAGCCCGGGTACGTTATACGACGATCCAGAACTGGGCGAATAACATCTACAACTTGGTGACCAAACGGGCGGTGGCTTATGCCGATGCTCTGGTGGAATGGGTCGATGGCAACCTCGGAAGCCGATTGACCATGAAATATCCGTCGGTGTACATGCGGGAACCCGGAGCCAGGGCGGAGATTCTCTCCGTCGCCTTTGCGGGGCCGAAGCAGCATCAAGATGCCGGGGCAAAAGTAGTGCACTGCGCGCCCCATACGGCGAGCCGAATCGTCTCCAAGTCGATTTCCCGAGGTGGCGGGCGGTCCAGTTACCGCGGTTTGGTTCGCATCGAAAAGGGTGCCCATCATTCCAAATCAAACGTGGTGTGCGACGCCTTGATCCTCGATCCTCAAAGCGAAAGCGATACCTATCCGTACATTGAGATCGAGGCGCGGGATGTTGCCGTGGGCCACGAAGCCAGTGTATCGCGAATCGGTGAGGAGCAATTGTTTTACCTGATGAGTCGCGGGCTGACCGAGCCGGAGGCCAGTACCATGATCGTTTCCGGCTTCATCGAGCCGCTTGTGAAGGAGCTTCCGATGGAATACGCGGTTGAAATGAACCGCTTGATCGCTCTGCAAATGGAAGGATCGGTGGGTTAATCGGTGTGTAAGTTCGCGGGGATCTGCCGTTAAGCAGAAGCGAATCGTGGAAGCGACTGAAAAGTGGGGGATTCTTCGAACATGGCGAATCGGGGCCGCACGGTGGCGAGGTTGAATGAGTTTTCAGCTTAGAGCGACCGAACAATTATTTTTGGTGACACGCGTAGAAGTCAGTGATCGACCCGAACGGTTCTACTAATGACGCAAGATCTCACATACACTCGGGGGTTTACGCCCCAAAACTTTGAGCATTTTCTCACGAAGCGTGCGGAGCCGGAGTGGCTCGTGGGCCAGCGGGTCGCCGCATGGCGAGTTTTCGAACGGTTGCCGCTTCCGAGTCCCCAGCAGGAGGATTGGCGGCGGACGGACTTGCGTTTGTTCAAATGGAATGCGTTCAGTCTTCCGGAGCGGGAGGCTGAAGTTTCTTTGGAATCTTTGAGTGCAGAGGGATCTGAGTTTGTCGATCCGGCGATGCCGCTTCTGGACCATGTCCTGCTCCGACAAGATGGCTCGTTGGCGGGCGAAGTTCTGTTTTGTGGTGACCGAACTTTGAAACACACGCTTTCGGATCGTTGGGAGCGCCGTGGGGTGCACTTCCAACCGTTGGATCAAGCCATCGGTAGTCGGGGTGCTCCCTCGCTGATCGAAAAGTATTTTGCCGACGCTTTGGTGGATTTTTCCCGGGATAAATTTTCGGCATTGGCGGCCGCCGCGTGGGCGACGGGAGTTTTTCTGTATGTGCCACGCAATGTTCGGGTCGAAGAGCCGTTTTATGCAGCCTCGGTGATGCTCCCGGGAAGCTCCGATCTGACCCGCTCGTTGATCATCCTCGAGGAAAATAGTGAAGCAACCCTTGTTGTGGAGACGGCGAGTTCGCCGGTTGTGAAGGTTGGTCCGGGCGGACTGCATTGCGGTCTGACGGAGGTGCGTGTTGGCCCCGGGGCACGCTTGCGACTGGTTACCCTGCAAAACTGGGATCAAAACGTTTGGCACTTCGCTCAGCAACGGGCTCAGGTGGCGGAGCAGGCATCGTTACAGTGGACCGTCGGAGCGTTGGGGGCCCGCTTGGCGAAAGTGGATCAACATGTGCTTTTGACCGGTCCGGATGCCCAGGCCGAGGTTAATGGCGTAATGTTCGCGGAAGCTCGCCAACATTTGGCCTATCACACGCGACAACACCATCAAGTGGGACATACCAAAAGCGACTTGCTCTATAAAGCAGCGCTTCAGGATCAATCGCATCTGGTGTGGCGGGGTATGATCCGGGTGGATCAGGATGCCCAGAAAACGGACGCTTATCAGCGCAACGACAATCTGATTCTTTCGGATCATGCACGCGTGGATTCTATACCCGGACTTGAGATCCGCGCTCATGATGTGCGTTGTACCCACGGTGCGACGACGGGCCGAGTGGACGACGAGCAAGTATTCTATGCCGCAACACGGGGGCTTACCCCGAATGAAGCTGTGCAAGTAGTGGTGCTCGGCTTCTTCCAACAAGTACTGGATCGAATTACGATCGACTCGGTCAGAGAGGCGCTTTCCGCGGCTATTACTAGACGGATTCGCCGCTGCTTGTAGCGGGACATGCGGAGCGGTTGAGAGGTGGCGGCTTATGGTCCCATTTGGCCCTGATCAAAGCTTGCGAACTCTTTGACGCAGGCGGCGAGCGTTTTATTCGGTCGGGGCAAAATGGTTGAGGCCCTCTTGTATGTTTCCGCCATGGTTGAAAGCTTTGGTCGCAAACGAAATCAAAGCAACTAAATTTCCCGGGTACGCTCGATCTTAAAAGCCTGATTTGAGATGGGTCGGTCGCTAAGAATCGATTGAGCTGATCATCGGCCTTGGTTCGCTTCAGGCTAACACGCATCTAAGGGCCAGGCTCAGACGCACAAAAAGATCGCAGTAAAATGTTATTCAACGAAGTGATGGGCTGCGATAAAATTTAAGCTGACTCCGAGCGTGTTGAGCTGAGTGTAAATCGCGGAATTTCAGCACACGGATTTGCCTTCCAATCTTAGTTAGCCAGGCGATTGGAGAAGTCGGTGATGAAGGATGATGGCAGCGATTGCCTCGATGGTTTTGTAGCGGTATGTCGTGTAGGGGACATCGCAGACCCCGGCAAGCGCGTCGTAGAGGTGGGCGATAACATTATTGCCTTGTTTCACGTGGGAGGGCAGTTTTTCGCCATCGACGATATTTGCACCCATGACGGGGGGCCTTTGGCGGATGGCCAATTGGTGGGTTTCCAGATCATTTGCCCGCGGCACGGGGCGCGATTTGACATTCGGGATGGCCGGGCGCTCACCATGCCGGCTACTCGGGGCGTTCGAAGCTACGAAGTGAAGGTCGTTAAGGGGCAAGTTTGGATCCGGGTACCTGAGTAGCCTTTGCGAGCAAGACGCTGCTGGTAGCAAATCAAGGGACCCACTGCCGTTAAATCGTCGCGATGGGGATTCATACAGTGGTTCAATTCGTCGGCCTCGTATTTCACCTCGTAAGCTAGATGAGTCGGGGAGAACTAACGGTAGGCGGGACGTTCGTATGCCGGCTTTTGGGTCAATTGGCCGGGTAGTCAATCAAATAAATCAAATAAAAACAACAAGTGTGGATTCTGATTTTGTGGTCGATTTGATAGGAGCCGATCAAAAGAGGCTTCCCCCGCGGACAAGAAGGTGGTGAGAAAACGATAAACGCGTGCATATTAACGCGTGCATACTAATAGATTTAGAATGTGCGAAAAATAGGAAAGGGAATTGAATCGCAGCGGTTTTGATTCGCCGGTGGAGGTGAAGCGAAGCGGTTACGATTGCATTCCTTTCTACGCGGTTTGGTGGAAATGGCGTACTGGTAGTTCGGCTGGATTTTGATGTATTTCTGACGGGTTCAAAATTAACGCTCGTCGGGTTTTCCCATGCGTATCACCGAAGAAACTGTGCTTTCGCTTTTGCGGAATGTTTATGACCCGGAGCTTTACGTCAATATCGTCGATTTGGGGCTAGTGTACGAAGTTACACTGGGCGAGCGTAACGGAAAGACTGATATTGCGGTCAAAATGACGCTCACCAGTCCCGCATGCCCCGCCGGGCCGCAACTGATCGAGGAGGTAAAGCAAACCCTCCGCGAGTTGGGTGAGGAGGTTGGTCAAGTGGATGTCAAAATCGTCTTGAATCCGCCGTGGACCCCCGATCGCATGACGGAGGAAGCGCGGGACGAATTAGGAATGTATTAAGGGCACAGGTTTTAGAGCCGGGATCGTTGAAACGCTTGACGGACTGCTGGCCGAAACAACGGTTAAGCGCATGCTACTCGAAAGCATTCCGGGCCATTAGCCGAAAAGGATCGCAAAGTATTCGATCCCAAGTGGAATTGATGAAGCGATCCTGGCGGACAGCGCTCTTCTTTCCGCCATGTCTCTTGTTTCTATTTCCAACCTGAGGAGAAGGGAGCCACAAGCTCGGTTAAAACGGATTAGAGCAGAATTCCAAGCCGGGCACTCTGTATCTTAGGGGCGGCGACTGTTGATAAAGCCGTTACCTCGATAGAAAGCCTTCCGCTCAAGCGAACAAGGTTTGCTCTTTCGTTTTAAGCATCCGTATCGACTGGTCTATGTACCGGCCGCATCTTCGGGCATTTGTGGGGGTTCGCAGGGCACCTGAGAATTCTACCCGTAGATTTCGCACATAAATTGTGCGTCTCGACTTTTTGCATCTTAATTTTTCAAACGATTTTGCGTTTAGGTCTTGCGTGTAGATTTTACCTTTGGATCTTACGTGCTGATTTTGCGTGGGGCTCAACTGTTCCTAGCTCAGACACGTGTCAGAGTTGGTTCAAGCACGCCTTGCCCGTAAGCTAAACAGAGCGTCTTTTGCGAAGCTTCTCAATGGTTGTAAACGAGTGGACCGGCCCGAGGTTGCAGCCCGGGCAGCGTGAGGCGGTCTCGGCCCAAGCTTCGGGCGACTGCAAATTCGAATCCCAGAACGGAAACGTTACGCACTGTGTTGGGCGCACCGGGTAGACGCGGCAGCGGCAAGTATTGGGATCATAGAACACGCAGTTTCCATTTTGCAACTCGATCAGACTTATCCGACCCGAGACATTTCGGGTATAGCGAACGTGGAACTCATTTAGACTAATGTCGAGGAATTCGGCAATCTTTTCTGCCTCCTGAGTTTCGACCCAAACGTAGCCCGGCTCCCCCGTGCAACACTTTCCGCATTGGGTACACTCAAATCGAAGTCCGGCCCGGTACCACTTCCCGTTGGCAGCCTCGGCGCGAGAGCTCCGGGATTTGTGCCGCGTTTGACGTGGTTTCTTACCACCCATTTTCAGCTCGCTTTGATGAACTTCAGCCCGTCGGCGCGCTCGGGCTCATTTTTCGCCATGCTCTGAGGTACGAGCAAATGTTACGTTTTGGACTATACAATTCTATTCGGTTCTATTCGAAAATTTCCAAGTATCCGTACGGCTTGAGGTGATTTTACTACGCGGATTTCCAACTCGGTTCTAAGTCGCAAGTTCCTTTATCGATCGGCTAAGTTAATGGGTTGATTCTTGAAAGTCGATTCCCTGAAGCCTCTTCGATTATTCCGCGAAGTGTATTATTCCGCGAAGGCTATTTGTCTCGATTGTTCCCCGAAGTCTATTCGTCGACGATGCAAGTTGATTCTGAACGGCAGCCTTTCAAGAAGAAAACCCGAGACGGAGCTCGAGAAGAAAACTCCAGAGCTGAGATAGCAAAAACCCTGCGCTGCGTGCTGAGTTAACGTTCAACGGCGAAAATTGTTCGGGTGTTTGCGAGACTTGTTGCTTAGTCAGAATTATTGCTGAGCCAGCCGCAACAAAGAATTCGTTCCGGGAAGTACCCAATTGGGCCGCTAGCAAAGTCGCAGCCGATTTTCCGCGGCATTTGGCAAATTGCTCCTGCGGGACGCTAATTATTCATTTCGAGCCAGAGTTTTCCAAAGTGGTTGAGTGAGCGCGTAAGTAAGTGAGTACGAAAAAAGATTTGGGCTTTTCTCATTTGCCCAGAATGCCCAAACTGAAAGAAACAGCGGTTAACACTTTTTTCATAACGTGGAGATGCTCCCGCGGATCAATCCCCCGATAATATCCCGATTGAGATTAATATCCTCGTGGTGACTTGCTGGCTTTATCCGTCTCTTATCCAAGGGATTTCCTTCTCTTTTGCTGTCCGACTGTCGCTCTCTGTCTTTCTCTTGTTGTGCAACCGACTGTCGCTTCGATCTTTTTTTGCAAGCGTCTTTTGTGTTTTGCAATTGTGTTTTGCAATTGTGTTTTACAATTGTGTTTTGCAATCGAGAGATATTTCGCGATTGTGAGATGTCTGGCAGTCGAGAGATGTCTTGGAGGCGTTAATGAGTAAAGGCCTCCGAAATGAGTAAAGGCATCCGATGACTTACGGCACCGGATTCAACACGCGAGCATTTTGCCATTAAGCTGGAAAATTTTGGCGTACGACCGGCAGGAACGGCTGGATACGAAATCGCACGGCGTCCTCTGAAGTTCTCTGATGACCCACATTCGATGGATTCAGAGGTGGATTCACATCTGCATTAAGATTATGCGTTAATATGGGTACCAAGCTTATAGACACGATTTTGTTTTCGGCTTAAGCTGGCCGCCGGCTTACGCAGGATAAAGAACGAAATCCGGAAGTAGAAAACCAGTAGAAAAGATGGCTCGAAAATCTTTCAGAATTGGCACAAAATCCTGAAAACCTGCTGAAGGGGCATTTTGGGGTAGTCTGTCGAGGAGAATGGAGCTAAGATTACTTATGTTTCCGGGTCCGCCGGTTGCAACTGAAGGTGCCCGGGCTTGGGTGCCAGAGGAGCGAAGCGACTCCTACCATTTGCCTTCCCCGCGCTTAACATGGAGAGCTTTAACACGGAGCAATCGTGGGCCTATCCGCCCCGGAACTGGGCGCGCCTTTTGGTCGGCATGCCGCATTCCCGTTTGTTTGGCACGGCCGATTGCGGTGGCGATCGTGCCTTTTAGAGCTACATGCCTTTTGAGGTAGTGAAAGAAGACTGAGTGCGTAACCCCGTGATAACGTGGGTGAGTGCCCCCGCGTTAAGCGGGAAAGTTTTTTTTGGTCGATCCGGTGGTTGGGGGGGCGAGCTTTCACTCACCGATCCGCACCCTGGAAGACCCCCGCAACATTAGTCCGCTTTGGAGCAGTTGAGCAAGTTTTTTAAGGTGTTGTTTGCTGCCTACCGACCAGACGGCTTGCAGCGAACGTTTGTACAGTAATGAACCTTGTGAGGAAAGGTAGTCCGATGTTTTGTCGCAGCATTCTTGTTTTTTGTGTCGTTGGTTTGGCCGTCTTGGTCGGTTGCAGCAAGCAGGGCGGACAAACGGAGCTTGGTTCGGGCAAACCGCAAATTGGATCCCGAACTTTGGCGCAAGATTCGTATTCTGTCCAGCCGGAGCAGCCGTCAAGCTCCGGACCACAAGCCCCTTTACCGCCGAGCGAAACGGGCAGCCAACCGCGCGGCTCTCAAACCCCGGCAACTCCCAGCGGCGGTGCGCCGGCGTTTCCGGGATTAACCCCGGCTCAACCGCAGAATGCAATGGCAGCCGAAGATCCATTTACCGTCCCGGACGGCCCCCCGAGCGAACTCTTGAACTACCTGGAAAAGTTGCGTGATGCTCGGCCCGCGGGGGACGATTTCGCCTCCATCCAGGAATTCCGCCATAAGCTCGCTAGCACCTTGGTCACCGTGGCCAATAAAGTACTGGCTCAGGCGAACGTCGCCACGCCCGAGGAGATGCAGATCGGGGTGCGGCTGAAAATGGTCGGCCTGACGATCTTGAGCGATTTAGGGGATCAACAGGCCCAGACGGAACTGGCGGGTTTGCCGGACCAATTGGAAAAGGAAGGTAAGACCGAGTTGGCGGATGTTGCCCGCGGTTTCGCCCTGGAGCGTCGGGTGGATCAAGCGGCCGAACTCGAAGAGGCCGATCTACTGCAATTGGCCGCAGACGTGAAGGCGTTTTTGAGCTCCGGCCCTGTTGAAACCGAGAAGGCCCTTCTCGCTTTTAAATTGTGCCAGGTACTTGAATCGCGAGAGCTTTCGGAGTTAGCCGCCCTGAATTACGAGGAGTTGGGGAAGCTTCTGGAAGGTAGCCAGGATCCGCAGGCGAAACGCATCGGCACCCTCATGCTGGGGACCAGTCGCCGGATGAAGCTCGTCGGCAATCCGCTGGAAGTCACCGGCGTAACGCTCGAAGGTCAGTCGCTGGATTGGAGTCAGTACAAGGACAAGGTGGTGCTGGTAACCTTCTGGGCCACCTGGTGTGCGCCGTGTCGGGCGGAAATCCCAGGGATTTTGAAAAACTATCAGGCTTATCATGATCGCGGGTTTGAGGTCGTCGCTATCAGCGTGGACCGCGAGCGCCAAGACTTGGTAGATTTCTTGGGCCAGAATCCTTTGCCTTGGACCGTGCTATTCGACGAGGCTTCCAGCGAGAAAATGGCCGACAAGCTCGGCATTTTCTCGATTCCTCAGATGTTCCTCGTGGGTCGGGACGGGAAAGTGCTGGCGACGGATGTGCGGGGACCCAGGCTCGATCAACACCTGGAAGAGCTCTTCGGGCCTGCCGAAAAACCGGTGACCGCACCTGTACAGCCGGCAGCCCCCGCGACGGCACCCCCCACAGTTAACGAATAATGCACGCATTTAAGGATTAGCTCGGGTATCGGAGATCGGGTAAGCAAGTGCCCCTTGTTTAGCGAGAGCTCCTCATGCGGCAAAGCGGAAAAAACGCGGAAGCCGGCAGCGCGTCATCCCCGCGCGATCCTTAAAGTCGCGGCCTTTTGCGGGATGCATGCAAAGGGATAGCGGAAGGCATTCAACCGGATAACAGCATAACCGACGAATTGAATTCAGCTTCGAGGCACTTCGTTCTCGGAACCAGGAGTGGGCAGCGGTGCTCCGATCGCCAATTCCCACCCTTGGACCCGGCGGACAGCCTCCTGCCAACGTCGGTAAATTTGCTCGCGCTCTTCGGCGGAAATTCGCGGCTTGAACTCGCACTCCAGGCTCCAGAATCGGGCGAGCGAGGCGGGGCTATCCCAAATACCCGTGGCCAGTCCGGCCAAGTAGGCCGCCCCCAAAGCGGTGGTTTCCCGGACCGTAGGCCGACGAACCGGGATCCCTAACAGGTCGGCCTGGAACTGCATGAGTTGATTGTTGATTGCGGCTCCGCCATCCACCCGAAGGCTGCCGATGGGGGTGCCCGCGTCTCCCTGCATGGCCTCGATCAGATCACGAGTTTGATAAGCCATCGCCTCCACTGCGGCGCGGGCGATGTGGGCGGCGGTAGTCCCGCGGGTCAATCCCAGAATGGCTCCCCGGGCATAGGGGTCCCAATAAGGGGCGCCCAAGCCTACAAATGCCGGGACGAAAAACACCCCTCCTGAATCACGGACGGTCCCCGCCAGCCGTTCGACGTCGGCGGAGCTTCTGATTATCCCCAGGTTGTCCCGCAGCCACTGCACCACGGCCCCGGCTACGAAGACCGATCCTTCGAGGCAATACGTCGGCTGCCCCTCGCGGTACCAGCCGATCGTGGTCAGAAGATTGTTCTGGGAAAGGATCGGCTTGGTTCCAATATTCATCAGGAGAAAGCATCCGGTGCCGTAGGTGTTTTTGGCGGTTCCGCGCTCGAAGCACACTTGCCCGAAAGTAGCTGCCTGCTGGTCCCCGGCAATGCCCGCAATCGGAATGGCCCTGCCAAAAAGTTCCGGGTGCGTTTCGCCGTATACTTCGCTAGAAGGGCGGACCTCCGGAAGCATACACCGCGGAATTTTGAGGATATCCAGCAACTCCTCCTCCCAATCCAAAGTGTGGATATTGAAAAGCATCGTTCGGCTGGCATTGCTGTAATCAGTCATGTGCAGCTTTCCGCCGCTGAGCTGCCAAACCAACCACGTGTCGACGGTTCCGAAAAGGATTTGCCCATTGGCGGCCCGCTGGCGCAGCCCTTCAACCGTCTCCAGAAGATAGGCGATCTTCGTCGCCGAGAAGTAAGCATCCACCACTAGGCCGGTCTTTTGGCGGATGAGCCCTTCTAAGCCCTGATCCTTGAGCCGCTCGCAAATGGGAACGCTGACGCGACTTTGCCACACGATGGCATTGCCCACCGGTTGGCCGGTGCGACGATCCCAAAGGATCGTTGTTTCGCGCTGGTTGGCCACGCCGATGGCCGCCACTTGTTGCGGAGTCAATTCGGCCTTCCCCAACGCTTCCTGAGCCACCTCCAACTGGGTCTGCCAAATCAGATGCGGGTCATGTTCGACCACGCCGGGCGCGGGAAAGATCTGCGGGAGTTCCTTTTGGGCCGTCGCCACCGGCCGGGCTTGACGATCGAAGATCACGGCCCGACTCGATGTCGTCCCCTGATCTAACGCTAAAATGTAATCCGCCATGGGCAAATCGCTCCTTTAACAATGTGTTGAAAGGAGGTGTGGCCGGGCATCAACGCCGCCAAGCGCCATCGGATGTTTCCTGCCATATCGTACCGAAGTTCTGTTCCATCGCCAGTAGGCCGAATGCGAAAGTAGCTTAGGAAACTTCTCGTTGGCTTCAGAACCAAAAAAGCCTGAGAGATTTGGCCCTGCGAAAACCGCTTGCCCCGCCTGAGAATGCGGGTCGTTTAGTCCAGGTCACCTGCGAATGAATTAGATTGGCGGCGTGGTTTGCTTGCCCAGGGCAAATGTGCTTGTGGGCTGGATGAGCCGCTGCGAGCCGTCCGCACTTTGCACCGATCGGATCGTACGTCCGATAAATCGTAAGTCTTATGTGGCAAATCATTCCCTTCTGTGCCCCGTCTTTTGGCTACATCTACTGCTTGGTGGCTATCGGGCAACACCGCAGTTTACTACGCTTGGAATGTCGGCAGCCGGCCAGAAGTGCTGATCAGCAGTACAGTTATCCCGGGTATGGTGCTCGTCACGGGATTGCGACTAATGTTCCCCGGTGTTGGGGGTCCGCTTCGTGGGATGCATCCGGCTGGGTGACTGGGAAGGTTTCGCCGTTTGCTCTCGGGTGATACATTTGCCGGCCCCGCGCGCCGCAATTCGGCATCCGCTAGCGTAATTCCTCTCTCTGAGAGAATGCCATGGGTTGGGTGCGATGGTGCCAAAAAAGCACCGGAGGATTATGTTCTTAGCTTTGATTGGTTTTTGTTGCCCTCCTACTTGCCTTTCGGTGGCGCAAGAACCAACGGCTTCCCCCGGAATGGCGCCTCCCGCAGCAAGCATTTCGCACCGCCATACCCGGCAAGCGGTTGATTTTTCACAAGATTCCGAAGCTTCCGCCTACAGAAAAGTCAGCGAAAAGTCCCTGCTCTACCGGATATGCAAGATTTGGACTGCCAGCAGGGTTTCGGCTGGGTGCAAATCGCAGCGCGGAAGCAAGCTGCGGGCCCCCGAAACGGACCGGTTGCGGCCGAAAATGTCGCCCCTGAAGCGGAGATCGCTTCAAAGTTTTGTCGTTGCAATTTTCTTGACAATAAGAAAGAATTTGAGTTATTATACCACTTGTGCGCTTCTGGGAGGCTATGATTCTGCATGATTCTGGTCGCGATTTCCGGGGGCGTGGAAAATGTCCTCAAGAGATGGGTTCTGGTGTAAGGTGTCTCTTTTCTCTCCGGAGGGAGGTGAAACTATGTCCAGACGGGCCTTTACCCTGGTGGAGCTTCTAGTCGTTATCGCCATTATCGGGATTCTCATTGCGCTCCTGCTGCCGGCGGTTCAGGCCGCGCGGGAAGCCGCCCGAAGGAGTCAGTGCATTAACAACCTCAAACAGTTAGGTCTAGCGTTGCACAACTATCACGATGTTCACAAGCAGTTCCCGCCGAATATCCCCATCCAATCCTCAACCGGGTACCTTTGGGACGCAGGAATTCATCGCAAGGGCACCACGCTGGTTAAGCTGCTCCCGTTCGTCGAGCAGACAAGCTTGTATCAGCAACTCGACTTCCGCACCGATGTTGTGGCTCAAATTGTGAACTTGGGCTACGGCGTGGGAGACAATACGCGTGATATCCCTGTGTTCCGTTGCCCCAGCGATAACTTGCGGCAGAAAGGTCACACTAATTACGCGCCTTCAATCGGATTTGCGCCCATGCCCTCCCAGGGAAATTCATGCACGGCTTATCAACCGCCGAATATCATCGATTACTTCCGCAGCGGGCTTGCAGGTCACGGCAATACCGATAGCGATCGCGAGACATCCGGCGTGTTTTCTCGTGGGGTATTTGCTGCTCGGATGCAGGACGTGACCGACGGCACCTCCAATGTGATCGCCATGGGTGAGATTCGTCCCTGGTGCAGCGATCACCACCGGGCAGGATGGTACCATACCAATGCCCTGTGGACCGCCACCACACCGCCGATTAACTTTCCCACATGCCCCGGTGAGCCGCCAGGAACCGACGGTAGCTTAAGCTGTAACCATTTCGCCAACTGGCAGACTTCCCAGGGCTTCAAATCGCTGCACCCGGGCGGAGCAAACTTCCTGCTTTGCGATGGCTCCGTGCACTTTATTTCCCAGACGATCGACTATGCTACCTACCAACGGTTAGGCGACCGTTGGGATGGCCGGGCAGTAGGTAGCTGGTGATTCTTGCTGGGGTGTGTAAATTTGGTAGACGGTGCGTCATAGAGCCGCTTAACCGGCAATTGCGGTGCTGTTAGCTCTAATTCGTCCTGTGCCATCTCGGCGTTAAGTTGCCGAATATAGCCCCGAATAGATGGATGTCTAAATAACCGACTCGGTGAAATTGGGGAAAACCCGCCCCCTCTAGTTGGGGATTTCTGTAGGCGGAGGGGAATCCTGCTTTTCACCAAGCAAGCGTGTGAAATTGGTGAAGGATCATCGCGAATTTCCGCCCGAGGGGAAAGATTTCATTAGCTAGTTTCTGCGCTCCGGTGCTTTTCGCATCTTTAGGGCGGGCATAAAAGCGGTTCGTTTGGAATGAGTCGCTCGCGCATAGTTGCCGACGGCGCTTGAAGGTGGTAGGGAGCCCGGCAGGCTCCTGCAAATGGGAAAGCGATGACCCAAGGACAGTCAAACAGAACAAGGGGAGGCGGTCTTATGAAAAGTCTAGCAAGCCGAGTAGCGTGCGGCCTTGTGGCATGGGTGGTTGTTGGTTTGTTCCTTGCAGGCTGTGGGTCCGGGGACAATTTAGTTTCAGTTTCCGGTAAAGTCACATTCCAAGGCAATCCGGTAGCCAATGCTCAGTTGGTCTTCAAGCCGGTGGGCACCGGACAGAATGCGACGGCCATGACCGACTCCTCAGGTAATTACAGTTTGCGTGCCGCACCGGGACGTTACAAAGTTTCGGTCACGGTTGTGCAGGCAAGCGGCCCGGCGATTGATGCCAGCAATCCCTCCGCCGACTACGGAAAAATGATGATGGCGGCGGCTCAGGGGCAGCCGGCGCAACCTGCAAGCGCGACGCAGCCTGGGGGAATCCCGGCGAAATACGCCAACCCCGAAACCTCCGGTCTGGAGGTCGAGGTTCCGAAGGGGCCATACAATTTCAGTTTGACAGAGTAGAAACAGTTTGACAGAGTAGAAAATAGAAGGAGAAGCCGTATCGGCTGGAGTAGTCAGAAGCTAGGGATCGCACTCGCAGGGTGATTGTTAGCTTGCTGGTTTGCCCTGCGGGCGTGTAGCGTTGTTGCTCGACCTAGACTGCAAACCGGCACGGCAAATTCAAACCGAGGCTATAGATTGCCTCAAAATGCTGGGACCGCCGCAAAAAACCAAGCCTTGTTGCTGAAACAAACCGGTCTTGGTTACCGGTGTCAAATCCGCATTTGCAGGCAAGCCGTTGGTTGCAACCGACAGCACAGGATCACATTCGATTGGCCCGCTTAACCCGCGGGCCATTTTTTATTTGTGAACTTATTGTTCGCCCGTCTTAATCCGTGAACTTTCTTTCTGGCCATTTTTTTCTGTGAACTTTTTATCCGACCGTTTTAAACCGAGGAGGCTGCCCGGCGTAGTTAGTCCTGGCGTTCGCCGCGAGGGGATAGTTTAATCCTCGAAAATGACAAGCTCTTGGTCGGCCGGGACTTCCGTCACGACGGTCTTCCCCCGACTTCCCGGCCAATGCACCGTCACGGAATCAACACGCTCGTGTTCGCTCAGCCCGAAGTGTAGTTCGAGGCCAAAGTGGCTCTGGTAGCTTCGGCCGCTGTGGACTTGCTGTACCAAGCGGAGCGATCCAGCAGCTACCTCGACTCGGGCTCCAACGGCATTCCGATTGGCTTTGCGCCCCATAAGGCGGATTTGAAGCCAGTGATGAGGCACGCGGGTTTCATTTCGTAAAAGCGTAGGTTGTCCATGACGATTAGCCACCACGATATCCAGGCGTCCGTCCCGATCGAAATCGGCAAGAGCCACTCCCCGGCTCACCCCTCTGACGGCAAGTCCCTCGCCGGCCGAATCCGACACATCAACGAATTTACCGTCATCATTGGCCAAAAGTAGATTAGGGGCCTGATACGCACTGAGCGGATTCCGCAAAACGGCCGTATCGTCCGTGTGCCCGCAGGCAACATACAAGTCGAGATCGCCATCGTTGTCAAAATCGCCGAAGGCATTTCCCCAGGTAACGTGATTCAGTGTGCCAAACCCCGCCCCGGTTTGGGCGGAAACATCCTGGAAGAAAAGTCCCTGGATATTGCGATATAAGACGGCATGTTCCGTTTCGTAAGAGGTGACATAAAGGTCGATCCATCCGTCGCCGTCGAAGTCGCCGGCATCCACGCCCATACTTCCGTGGGGGATGCCCGATCGGTCAAAAGCCACCCCCAAGGGCACTCCCATCTCGCTGAATCGACCACGCCCTTCATTGAGAAAGAGAAAGTTGGCCATCTCGTCATTGGCCACGAAAATATCCGGGTCGCCATCGCGGTCGAAATCCGCGGATACGAGCCCCATGCTCGTGCCCGCGCTAGCCGCTACGCCCGAGGCGGCCGAGACATCCGCAAAGCGGCCATCCCCCAAGTTCGCAAATAGGGTATCGGGTTCAGGCACGAAGTCTAGCGGCCCTGGCGAAAATGGTACCCCTCCTACGTAGCGGATCCGGTGGAATCGGTATTCGAAATGGACGTAATTGGCCGAGTACAGATCGAGGTCGCCATCGCCGTCGAAGTCCAAAAAGGCACACCCGGCCCCAAATTTACTGTCGTCGGCCACGCCGGCCTGTTGCGTGACATCGCTAAAGGTACCATCGCCGTTGTTTTTCAGAAGAACGTTGGGGCCGAAATTGTTCACGTAAAGATCCGCGAATCCATCGTTGTTATAGTCGGCCGCACAAACCGCGAGGCCAAACCCGGGATCCGCCACGCCGGCCAGTGCCCCCACTTCCACGAATCGCCAAGCTCCTAAATTCCAATAAAGGGTATTCGTGGGTTTGCCCAGCCGTTGACTCCCCGGAAGGTGGCTCCCATTGGTGAAGTAGATATCGTCCAGGCCATCCCCGTCGTAGTCGAATACGGCAAGACCACCGGTCATTGTTTCCATAATGTATCTTTGTCCGGTCTGCCCATCATAGTGAACGAAATCAAGACCCACCTCCGTTGCGACGTCGCGAAATCGCAAGGGACTGGGCGGAAGCGATTGAGGATCGATCACCGGCGTAAAGTCCGCCCGATTTGGGCGAATCATTCGCCCCATGGCCGAGGAAGGGGTCGAGATTGGTTGATCTGCCGCCGCGGACAAATTCAAGTTTTCTGTGTGCAGCTTCCCTTCCCCTGTCGGAGCAGCCGGCCGTTGGCAACCCGAAAGGGTCGCGGAGCCAATCGCGAGGCATACCCACCCAATGGCCCCCAAAATTTCCTTCTGGACCAAAGGGCACATTATTCGCCGGGTATGCCGGCCGAAAGCCCGACCGATCAATCGTTGCGGGATAGCCCGCTTCGCCCAATGCCGACCAAGCATACGCGTTTTTTTTGGCTCCTTACCCATCCGTCGTTTGTTCGATTCCCTCGGGGTTACAACTTAATTGCGACGGAAAGTCGCGATCCTTTAAGAGCATCCAAGACACCAGTCGCCTCACTCCATGAGGATGCGAATTCCTCCGCCCCAGTGGAAACCTTGCCGTGCGATACCCTATTCGGTGGAATGCTCCTGAGAGGGTGGCGCCGGAATGTTTTGCGATGCTGCCTCCTGTGGCTGCGATTCACTGCCGGTTTGGGCGGGAAGCTGTGCCAGGTGCATCTGCGCTAAACGCCAATTCCCCCGGGCCAGGTAATAGTCTGCCAAGAGCCGATGCGAGCCGGCATGTTTCGGATCCAATTGCAGAACACTCTGTAACCACCGGAGGGCGTCCGCCGGGTCCCCGTATTTCATGAGGATGCTTCCTGCCTCGAACCGGCAAGCTACATTGTCCGGCTCCTCGATTGCAACCCGCATCAGCTGATCAAAACGTCGCAAGGCAGGCGCCGCTTCCGCCACATAGTCGAAGTGGAGTTTCGCGGCCTCTTTTTCCCCCAAAGCTACCAGCACTTGTGCCAATGCATTCCGCGCCAACGGATCATTCGGCCGAATTTGCAGAGCGATTTCCAACTGCTCTTTGGCCTCGCTGTGCTTTCCCATCGCCAGAAGGATTTGTCCGAACAGCCGACGTACCGTGAAGCTACGAGGCGATTTTTCCGCCGCCCTGGCCACTACGTCTTCGGCCTCTTCGATTCGACCCACGACAAAAAGCAGGTCCCCTAAAACCGACAAAAGCTCGGGGTGCTCCCGAGCGGATTCCGGCGCTTCCCGCAGGACGCGCTCTGCGTCTTCGTAACGACGCAATTCTCTCAGACTCTCTGCCATTCGACAGCGGATCGCGATGTTTTCGGGGGCTAAAGCCAGGGCGCGCTCGTACGCCGCTACCGCCTCGGGATATAAGGCCATCGCATGCAGAAGATATCCCCGCATAAAAGGCGGCTGAAAATCCTGAGGAAAGTCCTTCTCCCATGCATCCAGCAATCGTTGGGCTTCGGCCGATCGCAAGTTGGCGAAATACCCAATCACAAAGGCCTCGCAGATATCCGCAGCCAATTCCGGCGCTTCAAGCAACAGTTGGCCAAGATGCGGCTCGGCTTCCCGCAGGTTGCCCGATTGAGCGGCCAGCAGCCAACTTTCTTGCTGAATGCGGCGCGGGTAAGCCCCCCATTTCTCGGCCTGAGAGAGGAAGAATTGACTTCGTTCCAATTGCCCAAGCCGGCGGTAAATTCGGCAAAACCCCAGGAAGACGGCAGGGTCTTTCGGGGCAATCCGCAGCGCGGCCCGTAGCTCCGCTAATGCCGTGGAGTAATCTCGCCGCATCGTGGCCTGCTCGGCGGAAGCCAGATGCGATCGCACCAGCCATGGCCGGGCAGCTAGCCAGCCCGCTACCAGCCCTATTCCGATCACCAATACCGCAAGAAAAAGCTTGAAAGCCGAAGTCCGGATAAGTTTCATTCCCCCCTACTCGACCGAGGTTGTTTAGAAGGCATTCTCTGTAATAATAAGGTCAGGAAACACTCAGTGCAATGCTCCCAAAGTAAATACCCTGTCTACCTTGCAGGAAGGAAGTCAAACGGAGCGAGCCGCCCTTGTCGGGCTTCCGACGGGGGCACCTTTGGCAAAGTTGACTCACGATACGGAATGAAGCAGCTTCTCGGTGCAGGTTCGGCGAGTTTTAGGCACTTAAAAACTTTCGAAAAACGGCGGAGAAAATCGCGCGTCTGGGTTACCACAAAAGACTCGGTCAAGCGGGGCTGAACTCATGGCGGAAGCGGCAAGCGATCAAGGGCAAAGCGATTCAAACCAATCGGGCCTTATCCCCGAAAAAGCCGGTGGAAACTTGAAGGGCCGCCATCTGCGAAGTTTTTTACTTTCGGTGCTCCTTTTCTTGGTGGCCGCAGGTGCCGGCTTGATGGGCAGCACATGGCTCCAGAAGACGCGGGCTGCCGAATCCTGTTTCCAAGCCGGCTTAGCTGCTTTCCGGGAAAATGATTTGGAAACGCTCGAAATTTTGAGCGAGTCGCTCCGCGGCCTACCCCGCTGGGAACCCCATGCCTCCTTGCTCGAAGGACTACTTTTCCTGCGAGCCGGCCGATGGGTAGAGGCCATCGAGCGATTCGGCTTTGCGCGAGAACATCCGCAAACACAGGCGTTGGCTTATGCCCACTCCGGCGATGCGCTTTATCAGCTCGGCCGCTTCGCCGAGGCCATCCGGATCCTAACGATCGCTTTGCAGATGGATCCTAAGCTGGCGGATGCCCGCCGTTACTTGGCGGCTGCCTATTACGATATTGGGGCGATGAATCATGCGATCGACGAGCTGGAGCGATTAAGCCAATTGGTGCCCGACGATTACCGGCCCTACCGATTGATCGGCTTGATCTACCGGGATTTTGACGAGGTGGGCAAAGCGTCTGTTTATTATCAGAAGGCATTGGAGTGTTCACCCCCCCCGTTGGCAGCCGAGGCTATACGATTGGAGTTAGCAGGCTGCTTGACGCGGCAACAACGGTTTGCGGAAGCCGCCGCGATTTTGGCTTCCTGTGAACCTTCGCCAGAGGCTTTGGCCCTCCAAGCGGATTGTGCCCGGGCACAAGGAGAAAAAAACCAGGCCCGCGCTCTTCTGGAGAAAACCCTCAAGATGGCTCCCTGCCACGAACGCGCACTGGTGATTTCCGGGCAATTGGCGTTGGAAGAAAACGACAGCGAGGAAGCCGTGCGATTTTTTCAAAAGTATGTCGAATGCTATCCGAAACAGTGGCGTGCCCATTTTCAGTTGGCTCAAGCGTATCAGCGCGTTGGGAAAAAAGAAGAGGCCGAGCTTGAATTCGAGCAGATGCGGAAGTGGCGGGAAATCCAGCGTCAATTTACCGACTTGCACGAGAAAGCGATGCGTGACCTGCACGGGGCCGATATCCGCTTCGAATTGGCGCGATTAGCCGAGGAGCTGGATCGGCCGGATTTGGCCCGGATGTGGCTTGCAGCGGCTTTGGGGTTGGATCCGAATCATAAGGAAGCGCAACTGGCGTGGGCTCGGCTCCAGAAGGCGGGAGTCCGTGGGAGTTCCAGCCCGGGCGGAGGAAGCGAGGTCAGCCTCGGTGAGTCGTTGGATGGTGCCGGCGGAATGAATCGCGCTAAGCCATAGGGGACGCACTCGGGGGCAATCGAGAACAGTTCGCGCTAAGTTAGGTTAGGCTACGAGTTCTTTTGTTGTGTTACCAGTTTTATGCGGGCTTTTGCGGCACGAATTGTTGTGATCTTCCGGTTTGGCGTTACGCCACTATCTTTCTGCCGAATCGGTTGTTGTGATCACGCGGCTTGGTTTCTGAATGCGTAGTTTCTCATCTGATCGAATGCCGCAATTTTATTTCTTTTAATTTTGTCGCATTTTCTTTTTATTGATTTCGCCTCATTAACTGGCATATTACCCGGGAATTGCTTCGCCAAACCGGCGATAGCGTCCCACTGAATTCGTTCGACAGAGATTACTCCCGGCAGACTCGCTTTCGACTTTGGTGCGCTCCTTCATATTCCTGCTGCCAAATTGAGATTGCTTCCGGGAGATTCCTTTCCACTTTTGTTCGCCGCTGCCGATTTCTATCTCTGCTGCCAAAGCCTTCTTCCAGCCCAAAGATCGTCTCTTCTCGCCAAGTCCCTATCTCTATCTCTGCTGGGAAAACCTTCCCTAGGCCAAAAGATCGTTTTCTCCCCTCTAAGTCCTTATCTCTCTTGCCCCAGTTTTCCTCACATTCGAAGTTTTTTTACTCCCTAGGTTCTTTGAGAAGCTAGCGGTGCCTTTAGCGCCGCCATAGACTGAGGTGGGTGCCTGTTGTGGTGGGCCACGAAAGTGGCAGGATTGGCGGAAGAAACGTTTCGGCGATTAGTCTGTAGTCAGGAGGCAAACCCTATGTGTTACCAGCATGAATGCGGATCGTGTTTCAATCGACGTGATTGCTTGAAAATGATCTCGTTAACGACGATGGGGGCCGGGGTGCTCACGGCGTGGCGAAGCGCCGCTGCCGGGGGGATGCCGGCGGTCAGCGACTATGTAGCCCCGGCCCGGCTTCGTCCGCAACCCCAAGTGCGGGTAATGGCGACCTTCTTGGAATTGCCCCGACCGTATTGGCTCGGTTGGCCCGGAACTGCTTATGATCTGGAGGGCCACCAACGGGAGTATAGCGCTCTGTTGGAGCAATCGGCCCAGCGACTGGGAATCTCGGTTCAGCGTGAAGCTCAGCCCCTCAATAGCGAGGCGATGGTCGACGCGTGGATCGAGAAGCTTTTGGCCGAAAAACCCCACGGCGTGCTCGTGATGATGCAGCATCTGAGTATTTGGCAGTGGGTCGACCGGATTGCAGAGCGGACCAAACTGCCGCTGATTGTATTCGCCCCGGTTGGAACGGCTTTCACCGGGCATTTAGCCGGGCCCAGCCGCAGGACGGGTATCCACGTGATTTCTTCGCTGGAGTGGTCCGCCGTAGAGTGGGGCCTCCGCATGATCCGCGCTAAACGCCTATTTGAAGAAACGCGGGTCTTGTGGATCCGCGGCAACCAGCGCAGCGAAACCGTCGTGGAACGTTTGGGTACCAAGGTGCGCGCTATTCCTCGCGATACTTTCAATCAAGAGTTCGACAAGCAACCGGTCACCGAGGAAGTGCGCGACCTGGCCGCGGACCTGCGGCGTAGCGCCAAGCAGATCGTGGAGCCCAACGAGGAAGATGCCTTAAACGCCATGCGGGCTTACGTGACGGCGAAACGTCTTTTAGCCGCCGAAGAGGCCAACGCCCTGAGCATGGATTGCCTCGGCATGGTGGGGGCAAAGCTGGTTCCTACCCCACCTTGTGCAGCGTGGACTCTGCTGCTAGACCAAGGGATTACCGCCGGCTGCGAAGCGGATCTTTTCGGGGCCATGTCTTTGATGATGACCAGCTACCTACTGGATCGGCCCGGATATATGAACGATCCGGTCCCGGAAACCGTGCACAATACCTTGATTGCGGCCCACTGCACCTCGGGTACGCGAATTGCGGGTTTCGATCAGCCCCCGGCTGAGTACATTTTGCGAAGCCACTCGGAATCTGACCTGGGGGTGGCCATGCAAGTGCTCTGGCCGGAGCGTCAGCCGATTACGCTGGTCCGCTTCACGAACGCCAACGAGATGATCATCGATACCGGAACGGTAGTATCGAATGTGCAGACTCCGCCGGCCGGAGGGTGCCGTACTTCCGTGGAAATCGCTTTGGATGGAATCGAGGATTCGCGAGACACGCTCGGCTTCCACCAGGTGGTCACGCTGGGGAATCACCGCCGGGTACTCGAGGGCTTTTGCCAACTTTACGGGATTAAAGTGACGCACTCTCCGCGGTTTTCCACATTCCAGTATGGAGGGCGGGCATGATGAGATGGTTTATGACGCTGCTCCTTGCCGTTTTGGTCCCGGGAGTGCTGACCGCTTCGGAGCCGGTAGCCATCAGCTCGCCGGGGTTTGCCCCTTCTCATTTCGAGCCGGAGGGCCGACTGGTTGAAAGTTGGGGAAGTGTGAAGCTCCGAATTACAGGGGAAGGCCTTCAGCCGGAGGAAACCTCGCTACGTAGCATCATGCTGAGTGAGTGCGTGCCGGCGGCATGTTGGACGGCTCGTTTTGGCCCGGTGCTCGTCGGGGCCACGGCCTATCGTGCCCCCATTTTTCCCGGCGGGATGGATGTACTTTGTGTCGAGCTTGAAGAAACTGCCGGTCAAAGCCGGCAGTTGACTTTGGGCCTAGAGATTTCGCCCCAAGCCCGCACGGGGTTTTCCACGGCCCGCGTGGAAGATCGGGTCGTTCTTTCCATCCCTGTGGAAACCCAGCAGCAGCTTCAGGCGAACGATTGGGGTTACACGATCGACACTACCCCCATGCCCGGCTGGGCGAAACCGGAAGGCGAGTGCGATCCGGCGTTCGCCAACATCCGCGCAGGGATGGGGGGAATCCCGATCCGTTATCGCTTCCGGGTGGAGCCGGGGTCTAAGGCCCAAGTCATCCTCGGGATTTGCGAAAGTTATCATTCCCGCCTCGGTTCGCGGCCTATCCTTTGCATGGTCGAAGGTGCTCGACCGGTGCTGGTGGATCCGCTGGAACGTTGGGGCCGCCATAAACCCGGTGTTCTCCCATTTGCGGCCGCGGATGTTAGTGGTGATGGGTGGCTTTCGCTGAGCGTCCAACCGGTGGCCGGCGCGCCCGACCACAACCCGATCCTTAATGTCATTTGGGTCTTTCCGGGCGATGAACGCCCAAATTTGAACCGTGTAGTTGCCGGACAGCTGAGCGACCAAGCACGGTACTACGTCGATGTCGGCGGCGCCCGGGATCAACCGGCCATTGTGACTGATGGAATGCAGTTCCCCCTGGAGTTGGTCCCAAGCGGTACGAAGAGGCTGACTTTCTATGTGGCGTGCGGCGATGGGTCGGCCGTTGTCCCCGAATTGACCGCCTGGACCACCGAGGGCTTGTACCGCGCGGCTGTAGAGGTATGGCAGGCGTGGTCGCGATCGACGGCAAAGGCCGATTAACCGCACTTGCCCGGGATCAGGAAAAGCCCTTCCAATTACTCTGATTCAGCACTGTGTGATATTCCGCGCGAGAGTTCTTCTGCGCGGTGGGAGAGTTAGTGAGTTTGTTTTTCGGGCGATATCTGCTATTTGCGAGATATCTCCGCGGCGAAATTTTTTGCCGGGTAATTCCGCACCTTTTAGGCTGACGAGCGTTTGTCGTTGATATGCGCGTCAGCATGGCCGTTAACACTTGCCCTAGGGTTTGTGATCCATGAGACCCGCGGTTAAAGCCGCTCGGTCAGTCCGAGCCGGATGAGGGACTTTCGGGAGTCGTCCAGGCCACCTCCGCAACCGCGGATCTGCCGTGGTGTTCGTAGCATTGCTCCTGTGAGGCACCTCCGCGCGTTCTCCGAACTGTATTTCTACTGAGTAGTGCAGATGGACGGGGCATCCCTGTGCACGCGTATCTTCCGATCTTCCGATACGACACGGATGGTGCTCCGGTCCCATAAAGGGGATCTTTGCGCCCACGGATACGGCGGGGTTGTGCATGACGGTACCCATCGTTACGTAGGGGCATCTTTGGGCCCACGGATACCCCATTCCAATTGAGTCGTAGCAAAAAGGGAAGGCAGCGTTGACCGCGGATGTGCCGCCCCGAGGGATCATCCCCCACCGTTGACGTGCGCGTTGCCCGCGCGCCCGCGGATGTGCCTGTGCACATGTTCCAGGCTTGCGCTTCAGACTGCGTTGCCGGCGGATATTCCGGCATGGTTGGCTTAAGCATTGCCGGCTGAAAATACCCGAAACTGGCCCTGTGGCAGCGTTCGGCAGTTGCGGGTATGGCGGCTTCCGAGAACGAGCGTCAACACATCGCTGTATGCAGAGCTTAACCGCCCCCAATCGCGGGGAAAACGCCAATTTGATCCCCTGCTTTAAGCTCCGTGGTCAGCTCCGCGTGACGGTGATTTACGAAGATAATGCGGGCCTCTTGAAGCGGAAAACCGAGCCTGAGCAATAGTTGCCCGACCGTTTCGCCCGGCTCAAGCGGGATGCTGATTTGCCCTTGTCCACCGAGGTACCGGCGGAACCCGGCGTAAGCTCTTACGCAGACCGTCTCCATGGATCAATCTCGGAAAAACACCCTGCACAAGCGCGGTATGAGCCCACCCCGTCGCGGAGGGCGGAACTCGCTCTCATCCCAAATCCACAGAAACTCGCCCTAAAACCAATCCATCATCTGCTTTCCCGGTGGGATGATGATCTTTTGTCCGGAGAAACTCCAGTCGAATGCTCCGTTCTTAAGACGCCGTGAGTGATCTGCATCCCACCCATCATCGATCCGCCCTTCAAGCTTCTCAAACTTTCGGACTTCCCGGATTTGCCTGCCGGACGCCCTTCTTCAGTTGCTGCAATTTTTAAGTTGCCACCGCATCGGGGGCGAAGGCCTTTTTCCGAAGAGTCATGTGATTTTTGCGTTCACTGATGGTCTGCCGAAAAAAGCTCCACCAACTGGTCGACGGCCGAATCATGGGTCAGGATGACGGCGGTATCCCCCGGCGCGAGGCGGTCATCCGCACCGGGCACCCAAGCGTATCCTTCGCGGACGACAGCGGCCACCAACGACTGCGGGGGCAAATCCACTTTAGCCAAGATGGTTTCAGTGGCTCGGGCCCCCTCCGGGACTTCAATCTCTAGAACCGCAATCCCGCTCTTTTCGGCCAGAGGTGTCCGCGAAACGATCACCCCACGGTTGAGAAAGCTGCGCACTTGCCGCGCCAAGACTTCCCGCGGACTTACGACCCGCTCAATCCCCAATTTGCTGACCACGTTGGCGTAATCAGGTCGGCCGACGATCGCCAAAGCCCGTTTGGCACCCAGATCGATCGCTTCCACACAAGCGATAATGTTATCTTCATCATCACCGGTGCAAGCTACAAAAACATCGGCGTCGCCCACGCGTTCCTCTTCCAAAACCGAACGTTGCCGAGCATCTGCGTGGATTACCGTGGTGTATTCCAAATGGGCTGCAAGGAAGCGGCACCGCTCGTGACTGCTTTCCAGAAGGACAACCGTGCACTGCCGTCTTTCGAGGATCTGGGCCAATTGGTAGCCCGTCTCCCCGCCACCGGCGATAACCACCCCCAATTTCGGCACGTGCACGTCGAAGAGATCTTTGACAGTGTCCAAATCCTCGGGGGTGCCCACCAGGGTGATTCGGTCGCCTAAGGCGACGGCGTCTTCAGCCCCGGCGATGAAGTATTTCCCATCGCGATAAATCGAGCTGATACGCACCCCGCGTGGTAGCCGCAGATGTCGCAGGGGAGTCCCCACGGCCGGCATCTTTTTCGCGATAAGAATCTCCTGCATTTCCACTTCGCTGCGGACCAGATACTCGACCACCGACACTTCGGAGCGCCGAATGGCCCGGGCCAATTCCACGGCCGCCAAATGCTCCAAACTCAGCAAACGGTCGATCCGAAAATGCCGACGGTAATCGAAGGTGCTGTAGTCGCGGAAAATGGGGGCGTAAACCCGCGCGACACTCCGACGACTTCCCATGGCTTTGGCCATGCTGGCCGCGACCAAATTCACCTCGTCTACGCCCGTCACCGCTAGGCAGATATCCGCCCCCGCCACCCCCGCTTGGAACAGAATACTGGCCTGGGCGGCCTCGCCGGTGAGTCCGCGGACATCCAAGGTGCTGTTGAGCTGTTGGATCAACTCCGGGTTGCGATCTACCACGGTCACATCGTGCCGATCTTGGCACAGCATCGTAGCGATGGTCCGACCGACAGTGCCCGCCCCCAAAACAACCACTTGCATGTCCGATCCCCTACTGGAACCAGCTCATCAGAAAGAGCAATCCCCAGAGGACCACCAGGAACAAAACGATCCACCGTGCTACACGCACTGCATGACGAAAGATCGCCCCCAAATCTTCGTGCCGGGTAGCGGCGTAAACCAAGCTCATGGCCACGATTAACGGCACGGCAAACCACAGATCGTTGGTCCAGATTCTTTCCCACTCGAATCCCAGCACAGTACTTCCTCACTTCGGAAATGCATTCAGATTGCCCGGGTTGTCCGCTATATCTTGGGTGACCATCTTGCCCGGTTCGGGCTTACTACGACCGCTCGGATCCCGGGACCGCGACTGCCCAGCCCTTTAGGCCGCTGCGGCTTCGTCGCCACCACGCCGGGCTTCTTCCTCCGAGGTCGATCCACTTTCAAAGATCACAGGCCCCGCAAACGCATCGAAAATCACCAAGAGGTTCAGCAGCCCTGCCATCATCGTATAGACCGTGCCCAAGTCGAAATATCGGTGCAGACGCTTGTTGAGGGTATGCACCGTAAAGGGGGGCGCGAGATCCTGCGGGTCCCGCGGCTCGGCGGAAATCAGCGGGGGGGCCATGAACGAAGAGCCCCAAAGCGGCTGGTGGCCGGAACTATCATGTAGATATTGCAAAACCGCCGGCAGAACGGGCAATCCTACCCACATCTGACACAGGAAATGGAGACGCTGATCGCCCATCCGAAATGAAACGTACACGCATCGCCCCCAACCCACTTCCGAGCTTCCCGCCAAATACACTCCCGTGCAAAAAATGGTCATAATGGTTACAAAGTAAAGAACCGCCTTTTTGAGCCGACCCTGGTAGTAATGCCCTAACCCGGGCAAGAGCAGGGCCAGAAAGGCCGCAAGCCACGGGTCTCGAAGGGGAATCTCAACCGGCTCGAAGGCCTGCTCATCTTTTTTTACCGGTGGTGTGGAAGTCTGGGGAGATGAATCGGGCATACAAACCGAAAGCTTTCAAAATATTGAAAACAGGGAAATTACAACGATTTCGGAGATGGCGTTATTCCGGCCGTCATGATTGCGGATAATCGTGCAAAGTCCTGCAAAACATACCTTAAGATCGAAATAATACGAGTCGATATTGCCATTTGATAACTTGTCCTAATTTTTTGGTTTCCCAAAGTTAATAATAGTCAGATATTTTGCTTGCTGGATAGCTGAGAAACTGCCCATAATGCCCGTAACTCACTTTTTCGCCATTGTTTCCTGATTTGGCGCAATTAAGTTTCCTGATATGCTGCAATTAAAATTATAATTATAACTAAGATTATTTTTCCGCATTTATTTTCTAGTACCGATGGGCCGGCTGCCCCGCCGGGTAACGCAGCCCCAAGGTCACACCACATTTTACCGTTTGGAAGCCTAGCTTCGCAAACGGCGGCAGGACTCCGCAGCCTACTTCATTGAGCTAAGGTTCTCGATTCCGCAGAGTGTCTCTTCCGCTAGGAAATCTCCCTCCGGCAAACCGGAGTCATCGCCGGCAGACCGAGTTACCACCAACCCGGCGAATGAGTTGCCGCAATTCCAGCATGCTAATGGCCGAAAGCACCTCCGAGACCGGCAGACCAGTCCGAGCCACGACCCGATCGATGAGGGTCGCTTCCGGATCGATAGCCTCAAGCACTCTTCGTTCGCATTCCTCAAGCAGGGGAAGCGACGGCTGCACCAATGTTTCCTGATGGGCATTGTCGGCTTTACCTTTGGACGTTCCAAACCCGGAGGGATGCAACCCCTCCCTCGAGCCGTTTTTCGCAAAACCCGCTCGGCCGGCCCATCGCTGCCAAATCGGTTCGATGACTTCCAGCACATCCTCGGCAGTTTCGACAAGGGTGGCTCCATCACGAATAAGCTGATTACATCCTCGGGCCGTGCGGTCTTCGGCCCGCCCAGGGACCGCGAACACCTCGCGCCCTTGTTCCATGGCGTGATTCGCAGTAATCAGGGCACCGCTGTGATCGCCGGCTTCCACGACAATCGTTCCTAAACTCAGCCCGCTGATCAACCGATTGCGTTGGGGGAACTTACTGCCCAAAGGTTCGGCGTAAGGAGCGGACTCGCTAATTAGCGCGCCCCGACGGCAAATGTGTTCGGCCAATTCCGCGTGTTCCGGGGGATAAATTTTCAGAACTCCACTGGCCAGCACCGCGATGGTGCGTCCGCCGGCCTCGAGGGCCGCCTGATGGGCCGCGCCATCGATCCCCCGAGCTAATCCACTGACCACGGTCACCCCGGCGCGTGCGAGTCCCGCGGCCAATTGCCGAGCCATGCGCAGCCCGTAAGTCGTAGGATGCCGGGTACCGACAATGGCGACCGCGAGGGAATCTGTGGGTAAGAGTTGCCCGCGGCAAAATAGCACGCCGGGCGGATCCGACACTTGCCGCAGCGGCTCCGGGTATAGCCGATCAAGCTCCGTGATAATTAGTACACCCTGGTGGTCACATAGTTCGAGTAGCTGGGCCAATTCGGCCTCAACCGGGGCCGAAGCAATCCGCTCCGCCAGCATGGGGCCAACCCCCGGCAATTGTCGCAATACGCTCCGCGGTGCCCGGAACACTGCGGCAGCCGAACCAAATCGATCCAAGAGAATTCGTCGTGTTTTCGGCCCCACCCCCTCGATCATGGACAGGCGAAGAAAATCGAGCCATTCCTCGCGATCGACAACCGAACCTGAGACGTCTTCATGCCCAGCCACTTTCATCGGGGAATCGTCGGCCTCCCGGGAACGACTCCCTTCTGAGTTCGCTGCCTCAGCCCCCGATATTCCCTGCGGAGTCCCTCCTTCGTTGACCCTTTGCTCAGTCAAAAGCAAATCTCCCTCTGCCGATATTTCCCCGCGGACTTGTGAGTTTTGCTACAGAAATTCGCCGCAAAGCCCGGGCGTAAAATCGAAATTCCTCGGGGTAGCTCACGCGAAAAGAAGCCCGTTTTGAGCCTGCGGCCCAAGATTTTTCTTGGTTTTATGTAAAATTTGCTGTTTTCCGCATGATTCGCGACTGTAAAAATCCCGCAGCCGATACACGTTTTGCCTTCGCTCCGGGTTGCCCAACCGCCCCTTTCCAACCGTGCACGGTTGCAGGATTCCTCCATCACCACGCTGAGGACGCTTCGGGGTGGCGCAGTTTGCGACAGCCTTGCCGACCCCACGATCGCCTGATCCGCCGACCCCGCCCAAAGTCGCACCTGCCGGGCGGTCTTTCCCGTTGGATGGATTGCTGCTCAGAATTTACCTTTGGGGAGAACGAACCTCTCGGCAAACAAAATTGCCTGCGGTACCCCCACGATCTGAGCCGTTCGTCACAACTGATTCAAAACTCCTTCCATAAATTGACGGGCAACCCGGGCCTCGCTAAGGAGTTGCTGGAGATTCTGCGGGTCCGGACGATTGATGCATTCGATCACCAAATCACCCTGCCGGAATCCTCCCTGACGCAGCCGGCGCAACACCGCCAAGAAATTCACTTTCCCGGCCCCCGGTGTGACCCACACGTCTTTAGAGACGCGATCCCCGTCGGTCGACAAGACAAAATCCTTAATGCACATCCCTTCGCGAACCAAGCCGTCGACGGTGGCGGCGTCCTCCACGGGATCTAGCTTGCCGTCTGAATAGAAGTAGATATTCCCTGGGTCATACCACAGGCTGAAATTCGGATGGCCCACCCGCTCGATGGCTTGCCGGCACTGGGGTCCAGTAGCGTTTAGGCCGCCATGTGGTTTGATCGTCAGGACCAGACGACGCTCGGCCGCATAGTCGCAGCAATCGCGTATGGTGGCAAAATAATGCTCATAAAGATTGGCGTTGCCGATTCCTCCCAAAAGCAAGCTCCTTGCCCCTGCGGCCACACAATTATCGATGAGCCGTCGCAGGCTCTCCGTAGCCTTTTCCTGGGGTTGGCCTGCCGCAAAGTCGCTATAAACCGAAGGAATTTGCAGCCCGCGCTGCGACGCCTCTTCGCCGACCTTTCGAGCTTCTTCGATATCCAGATTCCACGTGATCACCAAGCGGCGTCCTGCGGTATTCGTGGTCATCAGTCCCGCATACCGGTACCCTGCCTCGGCGATGGCATCCAGAGCAACCCGGTAGTCGAATTGATCCCAGGGCCGCGTGTACATTCCTAAGCGATACCCCTTAATGCCCGGCTCCGTTTCGGCACCAATTGCTCTGCTTGTCCCACTTGCCCAAGGTACCGCCACCGGCGAGAAGGCTACCGCCACAGCACCCTTCAAGAACTGCCGGCGCAATAAACGTGCCGATCCGGTACCGGGTACATCGACGTTCACAGGCTTTTTCTGTGTACTCATCTTCTTCTCTCGTACAGGGGGATTCCAGGAGGATAATGTTAATGGGCTTATAATTCCCCATAATGGGCTTAAATTTCCGCAATCCACGGCAGATGTCAGGTGGATGATGGATATATCTTCCCGATATATCTTCCCGCACTGCACACAGTCTTTTCCGCAGCAAGCCGAGCACGATTCGGTATTGCGCCAAGCAGGTTGGCTCCAAGATTCAGTTGGCTTGCCCGCCCTAGGGTAGATCCGGCAAACGGCGGCGATATCAACCGGTGAAGTACAGGTATGCCGCGAGAATCACCAGCAACACCACGGCGGAGGCAACCACATCGACCCAGTTCCAACTTTCGCGGCTCGCGCGGCGCTGCGCCTCCGTGATGGTGCTAAAGGTCAAACCCTGGATTCGGGATAGCGGTGGTGGCGTGGTGGCGTAGCTTACGGCAATCATCACAATGACGGAAACAACGAACACCAGCAAACTGTAATACTGGAAATAAATGTTGTTGACAATCCATAGGAAGGAGCCCGGGGTATATCCGTTTTCAAATCCCGGAAGTTTCAAACTCACGGGTGTATCCACGATAAGGCGGAACACCCCTAAGGCGAAACCCACCAAAAGAGCTGCCAGGCACCCCGAACCGTTAAGCCGTTTCATAAACACCCCGAAGAAAAACACCACGAAAATCGGCGGTGCCAGATACGCTTGGACGGTTTGCAAATAGTCGTATAGACCTCGGGCGTTTTGAATCACGGGAATCCAGGCCAAACCGATCAGGACCATCACCGAGGTGGCAACCCGTCCGATCCAGACGAGTTGTTGCTGGGTCACTTGCGGCCGGAGTTTTTGGTACAAATCCATCGTGAAAAGCGTGGAGCTCGCGTTAAAAACCCCCGCCAGTGAACTCATCAACGCCGACAATAAACCGGCCACTACTACCCCCCGCAAGCCGATAGGCAAAACGTGCTTGATCATGAGCGGAAAAGCTGCCTGACAGCGATCTGGAATGGCCCGACCGTTTTCATCCACCAGATGGGCCAACTCCGGGACTTTGCCCGAGACCGCAAGCGCAAAGCAGATCATCCCGGGGATGATGAAGATGAAAACTGGCAACAGCTTCAAATACGCGGCGAAAATCGAACCCCGTCGGGCCTCTTTTTCGTTCGGAGCTCCCAAGGCCCGTTGCACGATGTACTGATCCGTGCACCAATACCACAAACCAATGATCGGCGCACAAAACAACATCCCCAACCACGGATAATTGCTATTGAAGTACCACGCGATTCGGTCGGGCTCCTTCACCGGGGCCCAAGTACCCTCCATTCCCGGCGGCACCAACGGTTTCCACAGGTTGAACATCTCTCCCGACAAAATGTTCCGGAATTCGCCCCAGCCGCCGACCGCAATCAGCCCATAAATAGTCACCAACACCGAGCCAAAGATCAGTACTAAGGTCTGCAAGGCTTCGGTGTAAGCTACTGCCCGCAATCCGCCGAGTACCGTGTATAAACCCGTCAGCAAAATGACGAGGACCGAGCCGATCCAGAAGCTATCGAGTTGCACCACTCCCAGATCGACGCTCACCTCCGGTAGAAGCGTGCTGAATACCACCCCGCCTGCGAAAATCCCGACGGCAATTTTCGTCAGCACATACGCCACAAGCGAAATTACCGATAGGACCCACCGTGCGGTAGCGGTAAAACGCTTCTCCAGAAACTCCGGCATCGTGTAGACCATTGAGCGGGTATAAAAAGGAATCATTACCCAAGCCAGCACCAGCAAACACCAGGCGTGAAGTTCGTAATGGGCCATGGCCACCCCATCGGTACAGCCGGAGCCGGCAAGCCCGACCAAATGCTCCGATCCAATGTTGGAGGAAAAGATCGACGCCCCCACGATGAACCAACCGAGGTTGCGCCCGGCCAAAAAATAATCGTCAGCCGTCTCTTTACCTTTGAGAATGACCCACCATGCGACACCCAGAAGCACTGCGAAATAAGCCGCCAAAACCGCCCAATCCCAGAAGCCGAATGTCTCCATGTTGCTTCCTCACCGTTGGTTGATGGTCTAGTCAGTTCCCTTTATCTTGCCTTTATCTGCTACCCAGAAATCCGTTTATCCGCTTCGCACAAATCCTTTAAATCTCTCCAGCGAGAAACCCCGGAGGTATTCGCCGCCCCAATCGGATTCGAGTTTCATCTCGCCGAGATTTTACTTCGAAAACTTCGCAGCTTTGAGTCGACTTTGATTGGCGCGAAATCAGCCACCGGCAAAAAAGCCGATCTACAGCGCAAATCATGAAAAAAGCCGGAATTACTGTCGATCTAAACCACGCATCCCGGCCTGCAACAGCTTCTGCATTCGTTCTCCTTATCCGATGTGACTAACTCGGGTTTTTCCAATGTAGCCAACTTGTTTTCTTTGTCGGATTCTTTTTCTTTATCCGATATCCGATTCTCCATTGGATGTAACTAACATGTAACCAAGTCGCCACTGTGTTAACCAAATTGCGGCTGCAAGGTCAAGTACGAAGACACTTCCCGACCCTAACCATGAACCGGAAGCGTTTCTCCAATCCGTCGCGGTTATCCGGTACCTGTGTCATTAATTGTTAAGGCGTCAATTGTTAAGCCGTCAAAAACCAGCGCAAAAAATCCCTGCGGGAGGGGGCAGGCGGAGCGACCCACACCCTTTCGCACCGTGCCCCGCAAAGCTTTCGCCAATTTTGCACCTAGCCGATCTCTATTACCTTGCCCAACCGATCCTTTCCTCCACCTATTCGGTAATTTGTCCTCGGTAATTAAACTCTCAACGGCGGATTGGCGCCCTTTGCCCTCGGTAGTTAAGCTCTCGACGGCGGGTTGCCTTTGCTACGAGCGGCTTTTCAGCCGGACGTGGTCGCGGATTTCGATCAATCGTTTCATGACCGGATACAAGCTTTCGCGATAATTGGGTGTACCGAACGCATCATGAAGCATTCGGTAAAGTTCAAACAATTGGGCATACACGGCCGCAGCTTGCCGATACGGGCGATATATGACCTTTGGTTTACCCACCATCCTTTGCTGTGCCTGCTGTACCGTCCGATAAACCCCGCCGACCACCGCGCCGAAGATCGCTGCGCCCAATGCACATGCCTGACTCGAACGGCTGATTCGAATCGGTCGATTCAGCACGTCGGCATAAATCTGCATGACGAACGGGTTTTTCTCCGCAATACCCCCGCAGGCGATGACCTCGCGGACCGGTAAACCATATTGTTCGAACCGTTGAATGATGACAAGCGCCCCAAAGGCGGTCGCCTCCACTAACGCGCGATAGACCTCCGGGGCCGAGGTATGCAGGGTTTGCCCCAACAACAAGCCCGTTAATCGCGGATCCACCAGAACGGTGCGATTACCGTTATTCCAGTCCAGGGCTAATAGCCCACTTCCCCCCGGCAAAAGCTGCGAGGCAGCTTTGGTGAGGTTCTGATGAACCTCCCCTTTTTTTGTGAAACGCTCGGACGCTAGCTCCGCCGTAAACCAGTTGAAGATATCGCCCACGGCCGATTGCCCGGCTTCCAACCCGTACATCCCCGGAATGATCGATCCGGAAACAATGCCGCATAGCCCTGGGATGTCCGCCAGGGCTTCACTTTGGGGAACCACCATCATATCGCAGGTGCTGGTGCCGATAATTTTTACCAAACGTCCCGGAGCAATACCCGCCCCGACTGCCCCCGCATGGGCATCCAAGACTCCGACGGCTACGGGGATTCCCGGGGGCAAGCCCACGGCTCGTGCCAGGTTGGGCCGAAGATACCCCGCACATTGATCAGCCGTTTTGGCAGGCTGCGCATAGCGGTTACGAAGCTCGGCGAGCCTGGGGTCTAAAGTCGCCAAGAATTCCGCCCGCGGCAGGCCTCCCCATTGATCGTTATACATGGCTTTGTGGCCGGCCGCACAAATATTTCGGGGCAAGGTATCGGGCTTCAAATTGCCCGTGACATAGGCCGGGATAAAATCCGAGCATTCGACCCAACTGTATGCGGCCTCGAAGACCTTCGGCTTGCTGCGCAGGCAATGAAGGATCTTCGACCAAAACCACTCCGAACTGTAGGTGCCTCCGCACTTCGCAAGATAAGGTTCGCCCAATTGCCGGGCTTTTTCGGTGATCTCCGCAGCCTCCGCAAACGATGTGTGATCTTTCCAAAGCCATGCCTGGGCAGCTAGTTCTTTGCGATACTTGGGGTGCAAACCCAGCGGGTTCCCCTCAGCATCCACGGGCAGGGGGGTGGATCCGGTAGTGTCGATCCCAATCCCCACGACGGCCTTGGGCGAAAAACCGGCCGTGTCCCGGGCTATTCGCACGGCCTCGGCGACCGCCTTGGTGAAGCCCGTCATGTAATCGGCGGGATTCTGCCGCGCTAAATTCGGATCCTTTGGGTCGAGCAAGACCCCTTCTTTTCCCGATCGGTATTTCCATACAGCGGTTGCCACTTCGCGTCCATCAGCCACATCTACCACCGAGGCACGGACGCTGTTGGTGCCGAAGTCCACTCCCAACGAAAAGCGTCGTGTTTCCACCTTGGCCATAAAGCGACCCTCCTTCGCGTGGACTTATCTGGGGCTCCCCGTGCAAAAACCTTCGATGCACCATGCCCAGGCGAACTACTACCCCAAAAAAGGATCTTCGAAAAAAGTTCGAGCCATCAGTTTACGGTCGGGAAAAGAGGATTCCTAGAGACTGCCCGGGCCGTTTTGGACTTCGGTCCCTCGAGATCGCGGGAACGAGTCAGCGGAGCCAACCCCCTGAAAAAGGACTTCACCCCCAGGAAATTTCTGCCCGAAAAAGCCAAAGGAAGGTTTGCGCAAAGAACTTGGGGGCTTGTTCCCCAAACGAAAATGCACGGAGTAGCCCGCTTAGGATGCGGGACGAGCTATCGCGTGGGACGAAAGATCACCCCCGGATATAGCCTAGAGTCAGAGAATTGGGGTCAATTACCTTGCGGATGTGAAAAGTGTTATGGGGTAAGGGTCGTGACGTGCACGTCACATTCTTCATCGACCTCCACCATAGATTTATGATCATGCGTAAAAGAAACCAAGTTTCCGCTTGTGGCCGCGGCGTTGTTAGCTTACCGCAGCATTGTGCTTTCGTAAGAAGTTCTGAAGTAAAGCACTACGCCGATTGGCGAAAAAAGTTACGGAGAGCTCTGCGTGATCGCGAATCAAGAATGGGTGGGGCGAATTGCGTCGTCAATCTCCCTGGCAGTTGAACGGCAAAACATGCCGCCAGCCGCTCCCTCAGGCCTACTGAGCACCGCTCCCATAAATCAAAAAGTGTGCCGTTCGGAGTTTCGGGGGAAGAAGGCCCCGGAATTTCGAGTGAGCAATACCCGCGAGTTTCGGCGGAACAATACCCCGAAGTCTCACCCGATGGGAGCGGCAGAAAGTGTATTTTTTGAGACTTCAGTTCCACCCGTCGTTTTTTCGGCCACTCGCTCGTTTTTCGAGGGGGGTAAGGCGGTCGTTAAGCGGCGAAATCCTCAGCTTAATGGCCCACCGCGTTAGCAAAGCAACTTTGTCTGTTCCTAACCGAGCCATTGCAGCCGTCTTGTGATTGTCCACCGTGCTCGGGGAAAGATTTAGGATTTTTGCAACCTCTCTAACGCTACAGCCGAGACTCAACAGCCTCACAACTTCTCGTTGACGCTTCGTGAGATTGGGCCGCATACCAGCGATCCTCGACCACAACAAACTTCCCGCCTCTTACGAACTGCCTGTAATGGACAAAGCTCGCCCCTTAACCGTGCGCCCATGAAGCGAAAATGAACCCCGTTTAACGCGACAATCAATCGCCAAACCGTGCCTGGAACACCTCTAAGCCGTATTCGGAAACTTTGACCATTTCTTGCATTTGGCCACCCGTTATGCGGTCCCAGTCGCTCGACCCACACCGAGCTTTGCCGAATCTTTGAGTACCCAAAATGGGGGCCCTCGGGAGATTCAAAAGGGGGTTCCCTCCGGAAAGCGTAACGTGGGTCCGCCTACCGTTTTTCGTAAAAAACTTGCTTCCCCGGCGGCGGGCTTTTCTACTCCAACACGTAAGCCCGCAACACGTAAGCCCGCTAGAAGTCGCAACGAAAGCGGCAAACCTCCAAAAAAAATAATAATGGTAAAGCAACCACCTTGAGGCGGCCTCGACTACGGCTTGCCCGCTTTCCGCAAGTGTCTGCCGAGCTTGTCACTTCCGTTAGCTTTACCGCCGAATAATCCGTGCAAAAAGCGAACCGGTGGAAGCTCCTGCTTCTTGCCAAATGAAACGGACGAAAGGGATGAAACCGTTGCGCCCAGGATCAATCAATCGATAGGGAACGGGTTTTGGCCGACTTTTCGGCCCCCTGAAGGGGACAACCAAACTCCCCCGTGTCGCAACCCTGGCTGGAATACCCTTGGACCTGCTTATTGCAACCGGGTCCCCAGGAGCCTTGGAACTACTCCCGCCACTGTAAGTGGCAAATCCCTAATGGTTGCCCATAGGCGGTCCTAGGCCACCCCCCGCCTCAGATCCCGCGGCTACCAGACTTCCCCCGTCAGTTTGGTTTTGGCTGTGTTAAAACTTGTGGCGGCAAACTGTTTAGGAAAACACCGCTGTTTAAGAAAATACCATTGAAAAGCCCCACACCCCCAGATATTCATCAGAGGAGAATATAAACTCAGTTCCGAAAAACTGCAACTACCTGGGAAGCCAAAATCTGGACGTTTTCAACCTGCCTTCTTAACCCCTTTTCCCCCCAGAAGTGGGGGACAACGTTTTGCTGAGACTTTCCAGCCGCTCCTGAGCTTCGCGCGTCTCGGGGCGATCCGGAAACTCGTGAACGATGCGGCGATATTGCTCGGCGGCTTCTTCCAGGCGAGCCAATTGTTCCATCGCTCGGCCGGCTCCGAGTAAGGCCCGGGCGATCAAGGGCCGGTTTTTCTTTTCCAAAAGCACTACCCGCAACCATGCAAGCGCGGCTTGATCCCAGCCGGCCCGTTGTTCCCAAGCTTGAGCTATTACGGCGTAAGGGCCGGCCCGAAGCGGAGTTGGGAGAGATTCAGTCAGCTTTTCCCAACGTTCTTTCTCGACAGGATCTGCCGTCGCGAGTTGAAGACGCCAACTCTGCGCAAGTGCCAGGGTACGAATCGGTTCCGGAGCACCTCGCGCCAAAAGCCGCAGTTGATTCAATGCCGCCGGCCCCTCTCGCCCTGTCAATAAGTGACTGGCCCCCAGAAGCTGGGCCGCTGGGTTTTTCTGCTGCTGAAGCCAACCTTGGGCTGCAACCTCCAAATCCGGCGGTGCCTGCTGGACCAACCAACTCAGCGGAATGCATGCAAAATGGGGGGTTTGGGGGTCCTCTTCAACGAGCGTGAGGAATTCCGAACCGGCTTCGACGAACCGATCCAAGTTCTGGTAACACATCACGATTTGAGCTGCGATTTGCCGACGAACCCATGCCCGGGTTTCCTCACGGCGTGCCGCCTGATAATGGCGAATTGCCTCATCGAACTTTCCCGCGGCAAACGCAGCGTTCCCCGATTCGTGACTCCGGCGGAGCACCGTTTCGATACGCAGCACATCCTTGCCGGGTACCTCGCGGACTACCGAGCCGGATACCCGGATTTGAAGCCGGCTTCCCGTAAAATCGACCACTTCGCCGACAAGTCGCACCCAGCCGGTGGGGTTTGCCTCCGAGACCAAGTAAACGGTTTCCTGCCCAAGGCATAAGGCCGGGAACCTATACGCCAAGCAAAGTGCAAAGAAGAAAAATCTCAAGAAGAAGGGGTAAGCCTCCCGAAAAAAGTTCGACATGCCTAAGCCCTAACTGCTAATGCTCACGGCTGAGTCCGCCGGTTGAGATGATGTGAAATATCAACTTGGAGCGCAGATACAATCTGCGGATACAACTCTTAAAAACTACGGATACAAGGGTTCAAAGCTGGTTGCCAATCCCTACCATCAACTCCTCTTCCTACGAACGCCAAATGCCCTTGCGATCGATTGATGTTTGGCCACATTAACCCCCGAGGTTAACCATCCGCTCCGCTTAGCGAGCGATCGGGCCGGTTCGCTTTAGACAACGCCATCGTAGCTCCGTCCTCGGGACCCCCAATCGGATTGAGTAAGCTTGGCGATCTATACCAAAATAAGACCCCGTAAAGCCGCAGAGCGAGTTTGGTTAATGGATTCGCTTTCGATACTCGAATTCGGGTTTGCTGCTCTTTGTCGAATGGCTGCACAAAGCGGTACTGGCCCGCCGGCACCCGATTCAACAGAAACTGTAAAAATCTGACGGTTAAAGCCGTGTCAGCAACGCAAAGAGTTGTAGCCAAGTTCGGGGTTCGGCGACAAACCGCCGGCTGGATCCGCGCGTTTTTTCCGCGGTAATCACCCTCCTTCCTTCTCTTGGACAGTAATCTTACTGCTTGCTTACTCCTTGAATTGCAAGGAAGCGCACCGCATCAAAATCTTGCCGTCGGTGCCTACTTCAGGCGGAATTGACGCACCCCCTAGAGAACCGTATCTGGGTGAGATCTACTACTCTGTTTGATCTCTACATCCATCGATTGGGGTTAGCCGCCGTTACAATCCGGGACAAACGGTGCTGCACGTTGCCATGCGTCTTTAATGGGCCCCCTTTACGGGACTAGCGTCTTTACAAACAACCTCCGGCTCGCTTTTACAGATATCGGCCCCCGCCTATGGGTCAGCATGCCACCAGGACCAAAGGCGGCTAGACCCTGTTCATAGGCTTTCCGCTTACGGGGGTAACGCTGAAATATCCACGTAGGTGTGTTGACCGCCGTTTTGCCGGGCTAATCGCACGAGGAAGTTGTTCGGCTTGCGTTGCGGCCCGTAGCCGAACTCAATGGCGTGGATGGTAATCCCCGCTCCGCGACGGTGTACCAAGGCCAATTGCCCGTCGTCCATCTGCGGGTCATCTGCATCAGTGAGGAAAAAGATGACATCCGGCTGAAAGTTGATCGCTAGCAGCAGGGCTTCCAAGTGCCGCGTGCCACCACTGGCGACGATCGATTGGACGAAACTTTGCGCGTTCCTCTTATTTTGTTCAGTAGCAAACGCCAAACGATTTGCATGTCCGGAGGGATTGAAAGCCAATGGCTCATGATTGTAGAAGATGATCTGAAATTGGTGCGTCTCCTCCAGACTCTCGAGGCTCGCCAAAAGCTCGGCCTTTGCCGCCCGTAATGGCCGCTTATTGTACCAGTTCATGCTGTCGGAGCGGTCGAAGACGTAGACGAATTTTCGACCCTCGCCCACAATCCCGAAAAGCCGTACGCGGGCTTTTCCCCCTATTTCGCGCCGTGCCGCTCCCCCGGCGGGGTTTTGGCCGGGGAAAAACGCGGTCATGGCCCCGGTCGCAGCAGCGGATAAACCGGGCTCCAACCGCGGCAATACTTCTTCGGGCTTGCCCGGTGTTAACTCCGATAAGATCGTCTCCGCATTTTCCTGGCCTACGTTTGACGAAGCTTCTTCCGCGGACTCAGACTCCGAGCCTTCCAGATCGGGTGTTTCCGGAGTTTGCGGAGCCGTTTTGACGATGATGCCCACCTCCGCCACCCGGTCGCCACCGGTTCCTCGAGAGGGGGGATTTTGGAACAAAAACACGCAAAAAGTGAGAAACAACCCATGAATAATGGCCGAAAGACACCAGGCCGGTAGGGCCCTTCGGAACGACTTATCTGTCGGACCCAACGGAGATCTCGTGGACCCAGAAACCGAGCCCCGAGAGGCGGGGGATTTGTTGTGCACGGCAGTTGACGAATCACTCATCAAAACACCCAATCAATCGGCCAATTTACCCAGTGCTTTTGCCCGATCAAGCGCCTGACGGTTAAAAGTTCGAGAAAGGTAGCTTTCGATTGCCGTGCGTCAAACCCCGTGATTCTCGCCGCCCTAGGGCTCAAATCCCATCCAGGGGATTGGAAGTGCATCTACGAAACCGTCGGCCTCCTCTCCCTAAAAGGTGGGCCATTTTTCTGCCAATTGCAACAGTAAGTGCGAACGGCAACTACTCCTTCCCGCTTCTGCGAATCTCAGGTCTCCGTATTAAGAGATGCTAATCACTTTTCCTCCCTTAATCGGTTTTGCAGCAGCAAATGCGAAACAAGAAAGCAAACGTGACATGAGAAAGAGCGCAACAAGCCGTCAATTCAGTTGTGATCAATCGGATTGCATTAAGGGCTATTCTAATGTCGCTTAAGCTTATTCTTTATACAAACTTATTCTTTCTTTATAGAAAGAAATGCGTTTCGCTCCCCAAGTCTCCTGTTTGACTTAGCGCATTTAACCCGTCAGGTGCATGCCTGCCCGCGTTTTTTGCTTTGCAGTGGTCCTCGAATTCCACAGATTACTCGTGAGGTTAATCGTGATGGGCTTAATGGGCTTAATTCAGAACGAGCTGCCCCCAGGACTTTGCTTCTGGGTGATTTATGAGCGCTAGCCATTTGCGCGAATACCTGTCAAAGTTGCTTCTCAATGCTGCTTCTTAATTGATGCGGCCCCTCTTCCGGCGATTGAAAACATGATTTTTCAGAGTACTTTGATCGTGCTTCTGATGGCCGAATTTGTGTTATGGGGCGATTGGATCCCGTTTTCAGCACCAATTCGGTGTTTTTGATAGCGTTTCGATGCGTTGGTAGCCATGTTTTGGAGTGGCCGCACGTTAGAACCCCGCATAAAATATGAGTTGACTGTGTTTAGAAAGAATGTTATCATTTAGCTCGTTAAGTAAAAACGTATCCGTCGTCGAACTAGCTTCTGTTTACAAG
>Ga0116210_1000315_pt1 | contig 50192 bp, 41 predicted proteins | sample TshhotsprinmetaG_FD_94483 | JGI IMG/M metagenome (GOLD analysis project Ga0116210, IMG submission 94483) | Hot spring microbial communities from South Africa to study Microbial Dark Matter (Phase II) - Tshipise hot spring metaG | ecosystem: Environmental > Aquatic > Thermal springs > Hot... | reverse complement strand
GAGTGCTGAAGGGCATGTGAGTCATGTCTCTTTCCGTTTGTCTACTCGTCCCATGGGATGGAGTAAAAAAGGAGCCGATCGGATGAGTTATCTCCGGGCCATGAAGTTCAATGGGCAGTCAATATGACCCTTCTTTCTTGAGAGTTACCCAAAGATTGGGTTCCTGTGGGGTGACACTCCTGAATGGCGAGGAGAGAGGAAACTATGCTCAACAGAATGAGAAAAGAAGGGAATCTTAAGGAATGCTCCTACGGAAAGCTGACATGATCGTAAGAAATTCTGTGTTTGACTTTTTTCTCTTCTTCCCGTAAAATCGCAAAAAAACACCACAAGGAGGATTGTGGCTTTGGAGATGCACAGAGCAGAAAAAAGAATCATGCTGGGCAATGAGGCCTTCGCCCGCGGTGCCTACGAAGGGGGAGTAGAAGTCGCTGCGGGGTATCCAGGAACCCCAAGCACCGAAATACTCCAATTCTTGAGCCACTATAGAGAGGTGCACTCACGTTGGTCTCCCAATGAAAAGGTAGCCTTTGAGGTAGCGAGTGGAGCCGCCATTGGAGGGAAGAGAGCCTTAGCCACCATGAAACACGTGGGGCTCAACGTGGCGAGCGACGCTCTCATGACTTTGGTGTATACCGGAATCAACGCGGGATTCGTGTTCATCGTAGCCGATGACCCCAGTATGCACTCCTCCCAAAACGAACAAGACTCCCGGAATTACGCCTTTTTCGCTAAGGTTCCAGCACTCGAACCAGCCAATAGTGCGGAAGCACTCCTCTTCACTCGTCTCGCTTTCCAGCTCTCTGAAGAGTTCGACCTCCCGGTTATGGTTCGCTCTACCACCCGCGTTTCCCACAGTAGAGGAGTAGTAATTCCTGGGGTGAGAGAAACGCATCCGGTGCGTCCCTATCGGAAAGCAGCAGAAAAATACGTGATGATCCCCGCCTTTGCACGGAAAAGTCGGGTAGTGTTACAGGAGAAACTCAAGATGCTCCAAGAATGGGTAGAAGAGACTCCTCTCAACCGGATAGAAATCCGCGATACCTCTCTCGGAGTCATTACCGGAGGAGTCCTCTATGACTACTTACGGGAAGTACTTCCTTCCCTCTCTGTCCTCAAGTTGGGAGTAGGATATCCCTTACCTCGCAAGAAAATCGAGGCTTTTGCTGAGAAGGTGGAAAAACTCGTGGTGCTCGAGGAAATTGACCCCGTTTGGGAACGGGAGATAAAATCGTGGGGTATTCCCGTGCGAGGAAAAGAAATTTTCCCCGAGATCGGCGAAATTACCCCCGATACCATTGTCGAACGTCTTTCTCCAGAAAAAAAACGAGAATACATCGACCTGAGCACCTACCTCCCTCCCCGACCGCCAGTGCTCTGTGCCGGGTGCCCCCATCGTGGGATCTTTACCATTTTGCGGGAACTTGAAGCTACGGTGTGTGGGGACATCGGTTGTTACACCTTGGGTACTCTCCCACCGCTCTCGGCGATGGACACCTGTCTCTGTATGGGTGCTTCGATTTCTTTAGCCGAAGGGATCAAACTCGCCCATCAGGAATTGCCGGTAGTGGCGGTCTTGGGAGATTCCACTTTCGTCCACGCCGGTATTCCTCCTCTCATTGATGCGGTGTACAATAAAACTCCTATTGTCGTCTTGGTCCTCGATAACGGTACTACCGCGATGACCGGAGGACAAGACCATCCCGGTACGGGGAAAACGCTTCTCGGTGAAGAGACGGTAAGACTCGATTTTGTGGCTTTGGCACAGGCTATAGGTGTTCCCTTCGTAGCACGCCTCGATGCTTACCATCTCGCCCACATTCGTGAAACTCTCCAAAAAGCACTCGCCGCACGTATCCCCGCTTTTCTCATCGTCGAAGGCTTGTGCCAACTCAAAAAGAAAGAACGCGCCGTTCCCCTCACCGTGGAAGATCAATGGTGTCTCTTGTGCGGTCTGTGCAACACCTTAGGATGTCCGGCACTCCTTAAAGAAGAGGAAATGGTCCACATTACTCCTGAGCGTTGCGCCGGATGTGGTGTGTGCGCGCAAGTCTGTCCCTTTTGTGCCATGAGGGAGGTAGAAGTACGATGAAAGGAAGCATGGTTCTCTGCGGCGTAGGAGGTATGGGCATCCTTAAGGCCAGCGAAGTCATCGCCGAGATGCTCATTGCTCAAGGACTTTTTGTCCGTCAATCCGAAGTACACGGAATGGCCCAGCGGGGAGGAACGGTAATCACGCACCTTCGCTTTGGCGAAGAAGCTTACTCACCTCTCCTCATGCGGGGTGAGGCAGAATACATGATTGCTTTTGAATCGATGGAAGCCCTGCGCTACACGCCGTATTTAAAACTTGGGGCAACGGTGGTGGTCAATTCTTTTTGTCTCCATCCACCGGGGGTAAATTCCCATCGTTATCCCACGAACATCCCTGAAACCCTGCAACAAGCGGGGTTCCAAGTGACCGTGATCCCTGCCACCGAAAAGAGTCTCAAACTGGGGGATGTCCGGGTAGCGAATATGGTGCTCTTAGGCGCCTTTAGTCGTATCTTCCCCATCGGAAACAAAGAAGATTGGGAAAACGCCATCCACAAAACCTTCTCTGGCGAGGTCCTGGAACTCAATCTCAGCGCTTTCCGAGAGGGACGAGCATGAAGAAGGCGTTGTTTCTCGTCGTTGGTATTGCGTTTCTCCTCTGTTTAGGCACCGTTTATTCCTATAGCGTTTTCCGCGTCCCCTTAGAGAAAACTTTGGGAATCAAGGCCACCCAAAGTGGCCTCCCTTATATGTTAGCACTCTTCTTTTATGCTCTTTTCATGCCCCTCACCGGGCGGTACCTCAGACGAATCGAACCTCGTTTCGTAGCCATGACGGGAGGCACACTCATGGGAATAGGATGGATTCTGGCCAGTTTCTTCCCTTCTTTCCCGCTTGTAGCTTTCTTCTACGGTGTCTTGGGGGGAATAGGAGTAGGTATCGGATATGGAGTGCCACTCGCCGTTTCGGCAACCTGGTACCCGGAGAATCCCGGTTTTGCCTTAGGAACTACAGTAATCGGTTTTGGCCTCTCTCCTCTTGTCACTGCTCCTATACTGCGCCGACTCATTGACCAATTCGGTCCCTTCCTCGCTCTGCGAGTTATGGGAGTGGTGTTTCTCCTTGTCACCGTAGCTCTATCCCTCTTCCTCCGCTTTCCTCAAGGCGTTACTCCTACTCACCACACCCCTCCTCCTTCGCAAAATTCCCCTACCCTCCTCAGGCACAAAAACTTTTGGCTTCTGTGGTTTTCTTTTTTCGTAGGAACTTTCGTGGGACTCACTGCCATCAGTATCACCGCCCCAGTAGCGCAGGAAATGATAGGCATCTCTTACGCCCGTTCTGCTACTTTTGTGTCCCTCTTTGCCCTCTTTAACGGCTTAGGAAGACCCCTCTTCGGGCACTTGGTAGACCGGCGCGGTTTCTCCACCACGGCCATTCTCTCTTTCTCGCTCCTTTTGGGAGCACTCCTCCTCTTCATCATAGGACGAGGGAGTGTCATAAGCTATACCGTGAGTTTCCTCCTCCTCTGGATGAACTTGGGAGCTTGGCTCGCTATCGCTCCTTCTTCCACGGTGAAGTTCTTCGGTCGGGAAACGTATGCCCAAAACTATGGCCTTGTCTTCACTGCCTACGGGGTCTCTGCTCTCAGTGGAACCTTCGTTGCCAGCCTCCTGCGTGATCTCACCGGAAGTTACTTGAGTATCTTCTTTCTCAGTCTCTTCTTAGTCGCAGGATCCCTGGCCATAGTCTTGCATGCCCGGCGACGATCTACCCTCGAGGGAGGAATGGGCACATGAGCGAAACCCGTAAAGCATGGCGGGTGGTCTTTGCTGGCCTGGGGGTCAACCTGGTCTTAGGGTTCTTTTACTCTTGGGGGGTCATCTCTTCCACTCTCATCGACCGACACGGATGGAGCGCCACCCAAACCCAAATCCCTTACATGGTAGCCTCCATTCTCTTTGCCCTCTCCATGATTCCAGGGGGACGTATTCAAGATAAAAAAGGACCACGTTTTCCTCTCTGGTTAGCTACGTTTTTGGCCGGCGGAGGTTTTTTCCTCGCCTCACGCTTTCTCACCCTGTGGGGACTCATCCTCTTCTTTGGAGTGTGTTTCGGTCTGGCGATGGGATTTGGTTATGCCGCTCCTACCCCAGCAGCGGTGAAGTGGTTTCATCCTCAACATCGAGGACTGATCTCTGGCATGGTAGTGAGTGGATATGGTTTGGCACCGGTGTATATTGCCCCCCTCTCTCACTTCCTTCTCGCCCACTATGGGATTGAGGAAACCTTCCTTTTCTTCAGTTTTATCTTCCTCATCGCTCTCTTCTCGCTCTCCCTCCTCATCGCTACTCCTTCCCCCTCTTTCACTCCGGTGACGCTTCCTTTTGGCAAACGCCTGATTGTCTCCCAAGCCGACCACGAATACACCCCTCGTGAGGTTCTCCATACCCGTCGTTTTGCCTTTTTGTGGCTACTCTTTTTCTTAGGGACTTTTTCCGGGCTTTTAGTGATCGGTCAAATGTCTAAAATCGCCCAAGAAGTAGCTGGCCTTGAAGAGGGATTCCTCCCGGTTATGCTCTACGCCTTAGCAAACTTTTCGGGAAGGATGGTTTGGGGATTGTACTCCGACCGCTTGGGACGGAGAAAAACCCTTTTTGCAACCTTTGCCGTCCAGAGCGTGGTATTTTTCGCTTTTGAACAACTCACTCATCCCATAGCCCTCCTCACTGCCAAAGCAGCCATTGGTTTTACCTTCGGAGGAATGTTAGCACTTTTCCCCGCCATCTGTGCCGATTATTTTGGCCTGAAAAACCTGGGGGTAAACTATGGATTCCTCTTCACTGCCTGGGGAGTAGGAGGGATTCTGGGTCCCCTCCTTGGAGGCTTGAGCCGGGACCTCACCGGAGGACATACCTTGAGCTTTTTAGTCTCAGGAATAGCAAGCACCTTAGGAGTCATTTTGAGCGTCCTCTTACGAGAGAGAAGGACAAATACCTAAGGAGCCTTTTTGGCTGTCTACTTAGTGCTTAGATTTTGCTTCCCCCTTTCGTTACACCCTTGAGGAAATTTCCTCCATAGAGTATCCTCGGAGAAAAAAATAGACCCGAGAGAGGTGGAGTTATGCATCCCCAAGACTTTCTTCAAATCATCAAAAATAGGCGAAGCATTCGTAAGTACGAAGAGCGAGAAATACCACAAGAAATCTTAATCGACCTTATCGATTGTGGACGCCTCGCGCCCACAGGCTACAATGCCCAACCGTGGGTCTTTGTGGTGGTCATCGATAAAAACCTCAAGGCCCGAATTGCTCAACTCGCTACCTACGGAAGATTTATCAAAGAGGCTGGGGCGTGTATTGCCGTTTTCTGCCGAAAAGATGCCGTCACTCCTCTTGAAGATGCCTGTGCTGCCACCGAAAACATCATCATTGCCGCTTGCGCTTATGGTCTTGGAACTTGCTGGGTGAACTCTTACCGCAAGGCCCATTCTCGGAAAGTGGAGGCTCTTCTCGGTTGTCCGGAAAACATGGAGCTTATGACCCTTCTTGCGGTGGGACACCCTGCAGAACACCCCAGTCGTTCCAAAAAGGCCTTGAATGAAGTCCTATACTGGGAGAGATTTGAGAGAGGACTACCTTCTTGAGGAAAGGAGCTGACATCTGAAAAACCACCTCTTCAAAGCCTTTCCTTGGGGGGAGTCTCACCCATCCAAAGAGCGCTTATTCACTCTGCGTGGCCCGAACAGGGAGTTGACTTTTTCTCGCTACTGGACAATCATACCTATCGATGAGGTTTCATAACTAAAAAGGAGGAGAGTTCGATGTTCGTCGAAAGGAGTTTTTTGGGTCTCAACTGGCTCCTCACCACCAAAGAGGCAGCACGGTTATACCACGAGGTCGCCCTGCCCTTGCGGAAAAAATTGCGGCATCGTTGACGTGCATACCCACTTGAGTCTCAAGCAAAGCTGTGAGAACCAGTCATTCGGTAACATTTGGAAAGTAGAGGTAGTAGACGAACGATACGGTAACCGTGACCACTATTTACTCCAACTCTCCGCCAAGTTTCCACCCTTTTCCCACGCCTTAGCGTATGATGTTTTCCGTTCTGACCATGAAAAGTGGATGGCTTTGAGTCAAGTCTTTCCTCAACTTGAGGGAAATCACGTGCATTAGTGGTTGCACCTCGACCTCCGGAGAGTCTTCGGTATTCACGAATTCCTTGGTCCGGAAACGGGAGAAAAAATCTGGGAGCTTACCGAAAGGACTCTGGCAAGAGAGGACATGTTTCCTCAAGCTCTTCTCCGCCGAATGGGTGGAAGGCTTTTCTTCACAACCGATGACCCTCTCGACGATCTCTCTCACCACAAGGTAGCGCGAGCAACCATCTCCGACATCATTTTTCTCCCTACCTTTCGCCCTGATGCTTACGTAAACATTTTCGACCCAAGGTGGAAGGAAAACGTAGAACGACTCTGTAGCTTTACTGGAGAAGATGCAACCTTACAGGGTCTTGTGGAAGCTTTGCGTAAACGACATACCTACTTCGCCACCATGGGAGCTCGAGCAAGTGATCATGGACTCCTCGAACCCTGGGGTCTTGAGGTGAGCCAAACCCGGGCTGAGGAAATATTCATGCGAGCATACCAAAGAGGTGAGCGTTTCGCACCCCGTTCTCCAGAGACACGGGATTTCATCTCCTACATGATGCATTGTTTCTGTGAAATGAATCGAGATCACCACATGGCGACCCAAATTCACTACGGTACTCTTCGGAATGCGAATGACTACCTCTACGAAAACTGGAGGAACGACGTGGGAGGAGACACAATCCTTGACGATGTGAAGGTAGTGGAATACTTGAGACCCCTCCTTGTGCGTTTTTTCAGCGGCAAAAGCAAAGAGGAATCACATCTTGTGCTCTATGCTATGAACCATTCCTTCATCCATGTTCACATTGCCCTGGAGCGGGTGTTTCCCAGAGTCCACACCGGTTTCCCCTGGTGGTATAATGACGCGCCTTACCTCATCGAACAGGCACTCCTCGAAATGGCAAATTCTTCTCTTTTCACCTCCATGAGTGGACCGGTAGCCGATGGAAGAAAAATTCTCTCCGAGGGGAGTAGGTTCGAGGTGTTTGACCGGATGATCTGTCAAGTGGTAGGGAAACTCCTCTCCGAAGGTCAGATCTCCCCTCAGGGCGCGACAAGAATGGTAGAGGCCTTAATGTACCATAACGGAGTATATATTTTCGGTCTTGAAAAAATCCTCTCCCAAACGTGTCCCTAAGAGGGATAGAAATTCCCAACCTTCAAGACCTTGACAAGCTAAGAGTTGGACATCTGCTAAACACGACACCATGCACGCTCCAAAAGTCATACCAAGCATCGATGAGTGTTTCACAATTTCGGGCTTGTTCGAATTCAGCTTCTCAAGTCCTCCCGCATCCTCTCGTACTCCTCTCGCGTTATCTCTCCTCGGGCATACCAGCACTTGAGGACCTCCAAGGGGTCTTCTTCGCAAGAGAACTTCCCGTAGTACCAATACTTTTTCGTTAGAGAGGGCCAGGAAAAGGACTACAAAAAAGAGAACAGCGAAGACTACCATAAAAACGCCCCCTCCCCATACCAACCATCCGTGAGGCACAATGTACAGGTGACGACCCCAAAGAGGTGTCCAGACCAGTCCATGCCCAAACATGATTCCCATCTTGGGAAGACATTATATACCCTCTTCTTAGAAAAGTTGTGAAGAGAGTGTGATACTCCTGTGAAGAAAAAGTAAAATGGTACTCAGCAAACTATTCCTTGCCAATAACAATCATCCACGGACCGAAAAGCGAATTCTTCTCTATGCAATTCTCTTGCAGGAGTTCCGCTCCACAAAGAGCACGGGGAAAATCGCCTGAACCGGCACAAAGTACGGTTCCCGTATCCGGTGGAGAACTCGCTGGATAGCAAACCTCCCCATTTCCCGCTTGTAAACCCGTACCGTGGTAAGAGCAGCAAAGGCGTTTGAGGAAATGGAGGCATCATCAAAACCGACCACGCTCAAATCTTCTGGAATCCGGAGACCATGGTCCTTTGCTGCCTTCATGGCACCGATAGCCATTTCATCATTCGCGGCAAAGATAGCTGTCACGTTCCTGCCTCGCTTCAGAAGTCCTTCCATAGCAGCGTATCCACTCTCCATGCTCCAGTCTCCATACTCCACAAGTTTTTCATCATAGGCGATTCCAGCACTCCGGAGGGCGGCTCGATAGCCTTGGAAGCGTTCCCGAGCTGAGCGGTTATGTTGCGTGGGGTGATTAATGAAGCCTATCGCTCTGTGACCAAGCCTCGTAAGGTAACTTACCGCCTGATATGCCCCATGGAAATTGTCAATGAGAAGAACATCTGCTTTGAGGGAAGGGAGAGAAACAGAGGAATTCACAAGAACTACCGGTATCGGTGATGTTTCAAGAAGCTCAGCAAAGGAGGAAGAAGCAAGCTCGCATACAATGAGTCCATCGACCCTCTTCAAAAAATCTTTAAATTTGGCCTTCTCAGTCGAAGTATCTTGGTACACTGCAAAAAAGAGCAAGTGTACATCATTTTTCTGGAGTTCCTGATTGGCTCCTTCAAAAACTTCTGAGTAGAAGGGCATCCAGGAAACTCTGCCGTTTTCGGCCACATGAGTCCGGATATCGGAACGGGCTCTATCGAGCGAGGATAAAAAAACCACAAAACCAATGTTTCCGGTACGAGCCGCAGAAGCTCCAGGCGTATCACGTTTCTCAGCTACAAAAGTTCCCTTCCCAGGAACCCGGACGAGAATTCCCTCTTGAATCAGAGAAAAAATGGCTTTTCTAACGCTACTCCGGCTGGCCTGGCACCTCATGGTGAGTTCCCGCTCTGAAGGAATTTTCTCTCCTGGTTGTATACCTTGAGTTTCGATCATGGATCTGATTGTTTTTCGTAACACTACATGCAGCGGTTGCGCTTCTCTTCTTCGACCCACGCCCCTGACCACTCCTATCTACTCCAACGCTTTCCCTTACATTGTATACCTGTCTCAGAAAGGTTGTCCACATCCCGAGATCATCAATATCAGATGAACTACGTCCCCAAGGAAAATACCCCATGAGAATGGATAGAAAGATGTGGGAGAAACCAAAATAAATTACTCCTCACGAACCCAGACGGTCATCTCTCCAGCTCCTCGGTTGTTCCAAGCATAGTAGGGAATAGCCTTGATAAAAGTTTTTCTTCTCTCCGATCTTGCAAAGCTATAGAGCTCTTGAGATTGCCTACTTTCCCGCACAGCTTCTCCCGAGATAACCACCATACCCTCGAGAAGATCAGGCTCAAAGGTGGTGGAAAACTTGACATCTTTGGGGAGGATAAGACTTGCAAGATTCGGACCGTTGTCCACCTCTTCAAGGCAAAAAACCACTGGTCCTCGTTGTAAAGCAACTTTGCCAGCTACATCACGAACGGCGGGATGCGCTCGAACCCGCTCTACCGGCATGGGGAGCCAAAGTTCAAGAACGTCTCCTTTCTTCCAAAACCGTTTCACCTTTGCATACCCTTGGGAAAGGTGTAAAGGAAGATCAAGTCTTCCTCCATTCACAGAAAGCCTTGGATCTCGACACCATTCAGGAATCCGTATTGCCAGAGTGAACTCAAAGGGCTCCTCTGGGAAAACCCGAAAAAGAACTTTCTCTCCCCAGGGATAATCAGTCTCTTGGGTGAGGGAAACTCCCTTCCCCTGCAAGGAGGTTTGAAGAGTACTCGCAACAAAAAGGTGGACAGAAAGAGAATTCCCGCTCTGCGAATAGATGTAGTCTGGAAGTGAGGCCAAAAGTCGGGCGATGTTGGGAGGACAACAAGCACAAGGAAACCACGGTTGACGCATGGAAACTATGTGGCGAAGGTCATAGCGTTTCTGAACCGCTTCGGGGAAAACGGTAAGAGGATTCACGTAAAAGTAGCGGGTACCATCAAGAGACACTCCACCTAAGACACCATTGTACAGTGCTCGTTCGAGGACGTCTCCATATGCTCGGTTTTCTTCAAGACGAAGCATCCGGTTTGCCCAAAAGACAAGCCCGATACTTGCACACGTTTCCGTGTAGGCTCGATCCGGAGGAAGATCGTAGTCAAAGGTGAAAGCTTCTCCTTCGGCAGAAGATCCAAGACCTCCGGTCACATACATGCGTTGCTCTGTAACGTTTTCCCAAAGTGTCCGACACGCTGCAAAAAGCGTTTCATCCTCAAGCTCAAAAGCAAGGTCTGCCATAGCGCTATAAAGGTAAATGGCCCGGACGGCGTGACCCACCGCCTCTCTTTGTTCCCGCACCGGGAGATGTGCTTGACAGTATTCGGGTGTCCAGAATGACCAAGGTACTCTCTCTTCTCCTCGTTCTTTTGCTTCGAGTTCAAAGTAGAGAGGTCTTCTCCCCCGCTCATTGACAAAAAAGGCTGCCAGATCGAGATACTTTCGTTCCTTCATCGCTCGATAGAGTTTCACCAGAGCGAGCTCGATTTCTGGATGTCCCGGATATCCCCGACGTTTTCCCAATCCATCGCCAAAGCGAGCCTCAATGTGGTCAGCGAGGCGGACCACCATCTCAAGGAGTTTCCCTTTTCCCGTGGCCTGGAAATGGGCAACTCCTGCCTCAATGAAGTGCCCAGCACTGTAAAGCTCATGGTTATCCCTGAGATTCGTCCATCGCCCTCTCGGATTCTTGATGGTGAAATAGGTATTCAGGTATCCATCTGGCTGCTGTGCCTGAGCAACATGGTCAATGACTGCGTCGACGAGGCTTTCGAGGTCCGGATCAGGGTAGTATCGGAGGCAGTGACTTGCAGCCTCAATCCACTTGGCAACATCACTATCTTGGAACACAAATCCATAGAATTCCCCTTCTTCCAGTCCTGCTGCGATACGAAAGTTCGCAAGGGCATGGCTCTTTGGTACCCCAGGAACTGCATCGTTTAGAATTTTCCACTGATATGGAATGATCACTTCTCTCACATTCTGGACTCGTTTCCCCCAAAAGCCCTCGCTGGCAATCTGGACTTTTCCAAAGTGTTCCTGGTTCATACCTCCTCCTCCCTTGCTTCACTTCAATCCGGTAGTCTTTATTCCTTCGGTAATATACCGCCGGGCCACGAGAAACAGGATCATTGGTGGAATAAGCATCACGGTAGCCATGGCCATGATGAGATTCCAGCGGACAACAAAAGTCGTGCGAGAAAAGCTGTAAATACCAACACTGAGGGGCTTCAGATCCTCAGAATTAATGAAAACCATGGGGACGAAGAACTCGTTCCACCAGAAAATAGAAGATAATATGCCAATCGTTATGAACACCGGTTTTGACAAAGGAGCAATGATTCTCAAGAAAACTCCCCATTCATTGCAACCATCCATTTTCGCAGCTTCGTCAAGTTCTTTGGGAATCGTTCTATAAAACTGCCTAAAGAGGAATACATTGTATGGATAGACAAAAAAGGCCGGCACGATGATCGGTAGAAACGTATCAAGCCATCCCAACTGCTTAAAGAGGATATACTGGGGAATGATGGTTACGTAACTCGGAACCATCATAGTCATAAGGATCAGGTTGAAAATCAACTCTCTCCCCCTAAATTGCATTCGTGCCAGGGGATATGCAACGATGGAGCTTGAAAGCAGTGTTCCAACGGTATTCCCCACGATCAAAATCAAGGTGTTTCTCAAATATACGAGGAGCTTGCTGTGAGCAAAAACCTCGGTGTAATTTTGCCAGTAGAGACGAGAGGGTAAAATTTTCGGCGGAAAGGTACTGAACTCAATCATTGGTTTAAAGGAGGACATAATAATCCAGAGGATAGGGAAGAACATTACGATAGCAACAACAACCATAAGAGCGTACTGGAACATATTGTCCACCCTAAACTTTCGCGCCATCGAATTCCTCCTTTTCATACCTCGTAGTATACCCACTTCTTGGAGGTAGTAAACATGAAAAAGGACGCCACTGCAGCGATGGAAAAGAGTATTACTGATTCCGCACAAGCATGCCCCACCCTGAAGGTCTTGAATGCATTGTGATAGATATCAAGGCTTATGGCCTGAGTTACTTTCCCAGGTCCACCGGCCGTTAAAGGATAGAGGAGGGTGAATGAGGTACTCAATGAACTTATCGTTGCCGTAACCATATTGAAAAATACGATTGGCGATATCGCCGGTAAGGTGATCCTCAAAAACTGTGTGACTCGACTCGCTCCATCAATTTCCGCCGCTTCGTAGAGTTCTCGGGGGACTTCCTTGAGAGCACTGTCAAATATGAGCACCATTTGCCCTGCATAGAAAGTGTATATGTTGAGTACCACCACAATCCAAACTACAACACTTGGATCCACCAACCAGTTCGGGCCTTCCCTCACTCCAAGAAGCGTCAAGAAGTAGTTCAAAATCCCCAGTTCCTTGTGCAGAATGAGTTGGAATGCAAAGGTTAAAGCCACCATGGGTACAACTGCAGGAACGAAATAGAAAAAGCTAAAAAGTCCCATACCTCGGGCTTTCCTTGCGTTCAAAAGCGCTGCTTCGAAGAGAGCCCAACCCACCGAACAAATTACCGAGAAAATGGTGTAAAAAGCCGTAAATCGTAAAACTGTCCAAAACTCTGATCCCTGGCGAAAAAGTCGTACGTAGTTTGCAGCTTTCACCCAAAGAGGAGGTCCGATTAAATCCCACCGTGTGAAACTCAATACGATGGTAGCAAGTATTGGCCCACCTGTGAAGAGCACAAAACCTATAATCCACGGAAGAACAAAAAAGTATGGTCGCTCACTTCTCACCCAATATTCCCCCCACTTGTGTACCGAACATGAAAATGAAAAAGGGGGCGATACCGCCCCCTCACTCACTCTTGTGCCACCTTTTCTTCCCCAAGGATGTCCACCGCCTTGGCAACAGCTCCTTCGAGGACGTCATCAATACTCAACTGTCCAAGGATGGCTGCATTGAAGTCTTTCACGATATCAAAGGTTAATCCCGGTGGCAAAAGCACATAACCCCATTCGGCAAACTCAGCGGTTCGTTCAATGGCATCCCAGTTCCTCGGCCCCTTAGGACCTTCCACTTTGTAGTAACCTTTTTTGAGGATCGAAAGACGGGCAGAAGGATTGCTATAAGCCGTGTTGATAAGCTTTTGTCCCTCGTCACTCATGCAAAATTCGATGAACTTCCATACCGCATCTTTTACCTCACTCCGTGCATTGATCGCAAAGAAACCGGTATGAAGAGTAGAGTATGATCTTTTACTCTGGGGAAGAAGCATGATATCCCACGTAAAATCGGTTATATCCTTATACACAGATGCCATCCAACTCCCGTTGAAAGCCATGGCTGCTTTTCCAGCCATAAAGAGATCCGCAGAAACGACTCCCGAAGTTGTCACCTGAGGAGAGGCTACCACCTTGGAAACATTGGTTAAATCGAACCACCGTTGCAAGAACTCTCTGGTACCGGATCCCATGGAGAACCGGCCCTGCTCGTCAACTATTTTATCACCAAAGGTCCCCGCAAGAGAATACCAAAGACCCTGAAAACCGATGGCGTCACAACCCCATTGAGTGACTTTTCCCTCACTCTGGAGAGTGAGCTTCTCCGCCGCATCTTCAAAGTCTTCAAAAGTCCAGTCTATCTCTGGATATGCAACCCCTGCCTTGTCAAAAAGATCCTTGTTGTAGTAGGCGATTTCGGTTGCAAAACACCACGGAAAGCCATAGAGACTCCCCTGAAGTTCCATGAGTTGGGTAACTGCGGGAATGAAGTCATCCAAACTTAGCTCTTTGCTCTGCTTTATGTACGCATCAAGACTCGTTACCCATCCTGCTCGAACAAAATCAGCCAAATCAGCCTCCCAAAGGCACAAAACATCCGGAGCAGTTCCCGTCATCGCCATGGAGCGCAACTTTTGAGAGTATTCGGCCTCTGGAATCTGGATGAACTCTACCTTAATATCGGGATTCTTTTCCTCAAAGGCTTTAACGTAGTTATAAGGATCTGATGGAAGGGCATTCCAATGGGCATACCGTATCACCGCCGCGCTACTCGCACAGGTACCCAACAAAACAAACATTCCAAGAAGCATCCCCACAATCACTATTCTCTGCATTCTTGTCCACCTCCCGTTTCTTGATTCCACAAACTCCCGTAAACTTAGAGGCATACAAACTTGAGCCGGCCTTTCATCCCCTCTGGTTTAGCCAGTGTTACACCAATTTCGTACCAGTATGAGTCTTACAGTTATTTTTATAACCGGTTTTATAATAAGGGAAATCTATTTCCTTGTCAAGAATCCAGCAGGAAAAGCGGAATATCAACAGAAACGAGAGAAAAACCGATTTGAGGAGGTGAAAGGGTCTTTTCCAATTTTTCAATCCCTTATCAACAGCGGGAAATGAAAGACATCTCAGGCCTTTTTAGTGTCTCCGAAAAATAATCCATACCGGTTTGATAAATTACAAATTATGCGAGCCCAGAACAAGTGGTAATCTGCTCTGGGCTCTTTGCCTTACAGAATCTTTCTCTCGAGAGGAATTTCTATAATCCCAAGAGTATGAGGAGGAAGAGAAAAAGAGGGAGACAATGGAATTCGTGAAGATGCCGGGACGACTCGATCCGGACTGGCAAAATCATTTTCAGCATAAACATCACCAGTGAGAGAAAAAAGAGTTGCTTCTTTTCCTGCGGGAAGATCGGAAAGGTCAAGAGCAACCTTACAGGATTCTTCCTTATGGAAGTTCACCATGGCTACGGCAAGAGTATTTCGATCTGAATCATACGTTGCCGAGGCATCAAAGTATGGCACACGATCGAGCTCGAAATGGAGCCGTCCATCGACGAAACTCTTTGCTTTAATACTATAGTAATCGGTGACGGTTTCAAGACCGAGACGTGCCCTTCCCGTGTGGTTGACAAAGAGGTCAAATACGTGATAAATAGGGGTTAAGACCATACCTTGCGGGTTCGTTTTAATCATCCCCAAAGCGTTGACCATTTGGGCAAGATTGGCCATCCCCACCATATCGCTCATGCGATGGAGAACGCAGAAGATTCCGGTGGCAAAGAGAGCATCTTTCAGAGCATAGGGCTCTTCAAGGAGAACCACCCCCTTTTCCTCAACTTCCTTTTCTGCCCCCACCTGATACCACACATTCCATTCATCGAAAGCAATCTTCACCTGAGGAAGGTTGACACTCTTAATGAGATGGGCAAGGAGTCGCAAACGTTCTTCGACGTAGTAAACTGCAGATACTGTTTCGTAGTAATCTTCCGAACCATGGTACTGGTGAATGGAAATGTAGTCTATGAGCTTTCCGGCGTGCTTCAGAACGGTTAAATCCCATTCGGGATTATCAGCACCTACGGCAATGATTTTGATCGAAGGATCCATAGCTTTCATAAACATGGCGAACTGACGGAGTTTTTCAGCATATTCACTGGCGCTACAGTGCCCCACTTGCCACTGGCCATAGACCTCATTCCCCACTCCCCAGTACTTAACCCGGTAAGGCTCAGGGTGACCGTATCGCTTCCGTAAAGTGGCATATTGCGTGGAAGTATCCAAATTACAATATTCAAGCCAGTGGAGTGCCTCATCCAAGGTTCCAGTTCCCAAACTTACCGCAAGATACGGCTCGGTGCCGAGAAGACGACAGTACTCGATGAATTCATCAGTACCAAACTGGTTACTCTCTATTCCTCCCCATACGTAGTTAATGCGCTGGGGGCGTTGCTCTTTTGGTCCAATACCGTCTTTCCAATGATAGGCCGAGGCGAAATTTCCACCCGGCCAGCGCAAGATAGGGCACTTGATTTTCTTTATCGCCTCCAGGACGTCCTTGCGAAAGCCCCGCTCATCGGCGAGAGGAGAACCAGGATCAAAAATTCCTCCATAAACACAACGGCCCAAATGTTCAACAAAATGACCATAGATCAAAGGATGAATCTCGCCCGTCTTCACACCCCATACTTTGCAATACACGTCCATCCACACTGCCTCCTTCCATGAGTTCTCTATAGTTAAAAACTTGAAAAGTGTCTTCACAGGACAAGAAATTCTCCTCAAACACCCCTAAGAACTACAAAGATCCATCTCTTCACTCTTGAACAGCAATCAATAATTCTACCCTTCTTAGGGTAGCTCAGAGGAGAATCTCTTTTTCTCGAAAAATTTCACTTCAACGATACAGCCAACATGCCACTCTACATTCCCAAGAATTAGCCTTGTTCTCAACGAGACCAGGCCTCTGTTCAGCACATATTTTCTCACCATAGGGACATCGGGGGTGAAAACGGCAGCCTGGAGGTGGATCGATAAGGTTCACAGGACTCCCTGGAATAGGCTGCTTTTCAGTTTTATCTCCGATGGTTGGCACCGTGGAGAGGAGAAACTTGGTATAAGGATGGAGGGGGCGAGAAAAAATAGCCTCGGTGGGACCATATTCCACGATACATCCACCATACATGATGGCCATAAAATCTGCAAGGTCGGGAACCAAGGAAATATCGTGGGTGATAAAAATAAAGGTACTTTTCGCGTCCACCTGAATGCTTTTCAAAAGTCGCAAAATATCGCGCTGTGTGACTACGTCAAGGGCAGAAGTCGGCTCGTCGGCGATGATAACACTGGGATGGAGGAGAGTAGCCAAGGCGATGACCACTCTTTGCCTCATTCCCCCGGAAAGTTCAAAAGGGTACATACGCAAGATATAAGGGGGTAATTTCACCATCTTCAGATGATTCTTAACCTTCTCCTCTTGAAACGGCACCCCATGAGAGTTGGCAAGATCAAGAAATATGTCCTTCAACTTTCGTACCGGATTCAAGGCACTGAGAGATCCTTGGGGGACGTAAGAAATCTTTTTCCACCAAGCATCCTTCAAGGTGTTCGCCGTTGGAGAAACCTCATATTGTGCGTCACCGAAGGAATAACAAATTCTACCCCCGATAATCGACAGGTTGGAATTGACAAAACCGTACAAAACTTTGGCCAGAGTAGTTTTACCACACCCCGATTCTCCGACGATGGCTAAGAATTTACTCCCCTCGATATCGAAAGAAACGTCTTCAACCGCCTTCACTTCTTTCATTACTCCCTGCTGCTCGGTAAGGTAATAGGCTTTGAGGTTGCTCGCCTCTACATGAACCGTGGTCTGCAGGTCGAGGGAAGTTTTGCTCATCTTGTTAACACCCTTTCTCGGGGATTAATGAAATCGGTTATACTCACAAAAAGGAGGTAAAGCGAAGTGAAAAGCAGAATGATGAAAATCACTGGGAAGAGTATCCACCACCATATGCCCATCACCATAGCCTGTTGCTGTATAGCCCAATAAGTCACCGTTCCCATGGTGGGAATGTCGAGAGGAGTAAGGCCAAGAACCGAGAGCGTAATTTCAAAACCAAGAGACCAGAGCATGTTGTTGATCGTGGTAGCGAAAACAATGGGAAGAATGTGAAGCAAGTACTCCCGGAAAATCAAATCCCAAGTGTTCTCTCCAGAGAATATTGCCGTAATGGTAAACTTCCGTTCTCGCAGGCTGAGCACCTGAGTTCGGATCAACCGGGCATCCCAAGGCCAGCCAAAGAAAGCTAAAACCACGGCAAGAGTGGCGAGATCCATCTCTCGGGTCAGGAGTCGAAGAAATATCAATATGGGGAAAATAGGGAGAACGATGAAGGAGTCACAGAGAAAAATGAGGATTTGATCAGTTACGCCTCCCTTGTATCCTGCAATAACTCCTACAATCATAGCAATCACCCGAGAGAGAAGGGCGACTTGCAAACCGAAAACCAACGAATTTTTCAAGGCAAAGCTCATTAACCAAAAAAGGTCCTGTCCTCTCCCATTGGTACCAAAAGGATGACTCAACGAGGGAGGACGATTAATAGGAGCATAGTAAGATGAACGAGCATCGTAAGGGGAAAAAAGAGCAATGACAGCAAAGATAATCAAAGGGATAAGGATAATGAGCGAAACCCGAAATCGTACATCACGTCTAAATAATCTCGTGGTTACCGTTAAAATGGCAGTTGACACGCCGACTCACTCCCCATTACATTTTTAACCTGCTCCGCCTGTATACTGAATTCTGGGATCAACGAAGGGCAACAAAAGATCGACCAAAAGGGTGGCAAAAGCTACCGCGACAATCGAACATAGGGTGATCCCCATGATCAAATTGTAATCTGATTGCATGATGGCAGTAAAAGCCAAAGTCCCCAAACCTGGATAATTAAAAACGATTTCGGTAATGATGGTGCCACTAAAGACTGTTCCGAGTTGGAGAGCAAGGCCGGTAAGCTGAGCAGGCATAGCCGTTTTCATGACATAGTTCTTGAGAATGGTGGATTCCTTAATCTTCATTTGATGCGCAAAAATGACAAAATCTTCGTGGGTAACACCTGAAGCGAGGTTTCTCATGTTGAGAAACCAAGCACCCATACCGATGATAATCAGCGAAAGAGCCGGTAAAAATCCATGTTTGATAACGCTCTTCACAAAAGTACTACTGAAAGAAGGTACAATCCCCACCTGAAAGGCTCCACCGGCGGGGAACCACCGCAGAACATAAGCAAAAATAATGAGCAGGGTGAGAGCAAAAATGTAATAGGGAATAGGTCGTACCGCGTTAGAAAACATCTCAAAAACCCTAACCCATAAACGTTTCCCTCGGTAACTTGCCACCCCCCCAAGGAGCGTTCCAATTACCCACGACACGACTGCAGTTAAGGCCAAGAGTCCCACTGTCCAAGGGAGTGACCGCGAGATAAGAACAACAACCGGTGTCGGGAAGGATGCAAAAGAAGGTCCCAAATTCCCCTTGAGGAGCTCTCTCCAGTATCGAAAGTATTGCTCTATCATTGAACCTTCTAAACCATAAAGTTTGAGAAGCGCTTCCCGCATTGGTTCAACGCTTTCAGGTGGTAGGTATGCTCCGGCCATTTGCAATCTCCGCACGGCGATTTCTGCAGGATTACTCCCAGGAATCAATCTGGGAATGAGAAAGGTAATGGTAACTCCTACAAAAATGACCAAAAAACACACAATGAGTCTCGCACCCAAATAACGGATGAAAAATTTGAGAAACCCGCCCACAACTTTTCCCCCTATGAGTTACTTTTCATACAAAGCTGTTTTGACCCCCATCCAGAGGATGGGGGTCAAAACACACTCCATTTCCCGATTACGGGTTACTTTTTCTCCGCAGGCTGCAACTTGATGAACATGAATCTCGTGTTCCCCCAGTTCGGCACAGGGTTCGTATACGGATCTTCGGCAGTCGGGTAGCCAGTCCAATAATACCCATCGCAAACAGTGAAAACGTTGTAAGAAAATACCGGGATGATGGGCATGTCTTCTACACATATCTTGATATATTCAAGTCCGAGTTCGATCATCTTTTCTTGGTCTTTGAAGAAGTCAGTCTGTCGAAGTTGCTCGATGATCTTATCCATCGCTTCGCTCTTATACCGCATGGGGTTCTTCGCTACTACAGTTTGTCCCGTGGGTCGGTAATATTCGGAATGCCAGGACTCCAAGAACCAGAAGAGGTCCGGATGTCCTCCCCAAGTCTCGATACACCACGCCCAGTAAACCGTATTGGGGTCTTCTCCGTAGTTCATCCTGGTCCATAACATGGAAGGTTCTACGGCTTCAATTTGTGCATCGATACCGAACTTACGCCACTGCTCGGCAATGGCAGCTGCCGCTCGGGTCATGACCGATCTCGTTGCCGCTTCACACAGTATGGAGATCTTCCAAGGCTTGCCGTCCGGCAACAACCATTTACCGCCCTTATCTTTCTTAAATCCTGCGCTTTCCAACAACTTCGCTGCTACATCGGGAGCGTATTTCCACCAGCCATAACCGACCAACTTCTTGATCTCTTGCGGGTCGTCCGGGATCTTATAACCGAAAGCGTATTTCACCGCTTCGGCAATCTTCACCGGAATTTCAGGATCGTAAGGCTTAAGCTCTTCAGTACCCACTTTCAGGGTGAATTCTTTGAGCCACGGTTCAATCTTGTCAAAGTACCATCCGGGGTAAAGACCTGTGGGCGGTACATGAATGGGAGAAATAGTGGCACAACCATTGTAAGCCTGTAAAGCCACCTGTACCATGTCAATGGCCAGAGCCAGTGCCCATCGCACTTCCTTGAGATTATAGGGGAAATGCTCGTGGTTCATGATCACCGCAGGCAGAGTAGGATCAGGGTGCGCCCAAGGCCAACCATCAAACCAAGTGACACAGTAAGGATTGTTCTGAGAAAGAGTGATTGCTCCCTCGGGAGGTAAGTCATGGATAATATCAAGCTCATGAGCCATCTGATCCATGACCTTCTTTTCAGGAGAAGCAATTCCTTTATAGAGAATGTATTTTGGTGCCGGTTTCTTACCGTAGGCCACACCGAGGTCCGATTTGTCCCAATCTTCCCGCAGTTCCCACAGGAACCAATAACCGTTGGTGTCGTAAGTCTTGAGAACATAGGGTCCAGTTCCAATGGGAGGATTGAAAGCGAAAGCCACCGGGTCTTCCACTTTTTCGAAGATGTGCTTCGGCATGATGTAACAGGCCGACCACCGCACCGTAAAAATGGTGTGGAACCGACCGTTGGGTTTCTTGAGTTTGAAGAGTACCGTATAGTCATCTACCTTCTGTACTTCTTCCACGTTGACCTGCATGTAGGCACCCCAGGTCATCTCCGGATGCGCTTTGAGAGTCTCTACGGTGAAAATAACATCATCTGCAGTAAATGCTACCCCATCGCTCCAGGTAATTCCTTGTCTCAATTTGACGGTCATTTCGGTGTAATTCTCGTTATATATCGGGGGTTCAGCTGCGAGCAGATTAATCCAGGGATCGCCTTCAATGCCTTCATCGGGGTCAATGTACCAGAGGGTTCCTAAACATACTTGCTGTACTCCGGTTGACCAACTTGTCACACCGCCACCCCAGAGATTAAATCTTCCTGGATCCAGCGAACGTCCCGAAGGGTCTTCGATGATGATTACTTCACTTCTTGGAACACCGGGTAAAACTTCCTGGGCCAAAGCGATCGATCCGACTAAACCTACCACCGAGAAAACCACTACCAACCACCACAAACTTCTCCGTACCACAATTCATCCCTCCTCTAAAAGAGTTGTTTTGAATCTCTCACAGAATATCATCCGTCACCTCAAAACCCATCATACATAAATACTTCACTACGCTTTACCATTACACCCCCTTTCTTGAAGAAATTCACTTATTCACTTATAAAGCCAACACTTCACCAGCACATCGTCTAAAAAAACATCTGCCGGTATTTCTCGCCTACAAATCTCCTTGGCATGAGGGCATCGGAGAGCAAATTTGCACCCTTCTCCCGCATACTCTTCGATTTCCAAAATCTGCTCTTCTCGCTCCTCGAATCTTGACTCTCCTTGCTTTTTGTAAGGATTGGGAACAGATTCCTTGAGCAATGCCGTATACGGATGTAAGGGATTCAGTAAAACCTTTTCCGCAGGTCCCATCTCCACTACCGACCCCCGCAACATCACCGCAATACGATCGCTAATATAGTAGGCGGTGGCAAGATCATGAGTAATATAGACGACATATAACTGCTTTTCCTCCTTAAGTTTTCTAAAGAGATTGAGCACAAATACTCGCAGCGAAGCATCTAACATAGAGACGGGCTCATCAGCCACAAGAAGGGTGGGATTTACCATGAGCGCTCTTGCGATTGATAATCTCTGCAATTGTCCCCCGGAGAATTCGTGGAGATATTTGCCCCGCACCTCTTCCCAGGTTAAAGCCACAGAACTCAGAGCTTGATCAATAATCTTCTCAGCAGCATGACCATTATGATTGACGATGCTGAGCTTGTTGATTACTGACCGGAAATACAACTCTACCTTCTTTAAGGGATTGAAAGTTTCATAAGGATTCTGGAAAACAGGTTGAACTAAGCGGATGAATTCCGACTTTTTATAACTTTCTATTTTCCTCCCCAGAAAAGAGACCGAACCTTCAGTAGGCGCCACGACTCTCAGGAGAACATTCGCTAATGTGGTTTTTCCACTTCCACTTTCTCCCACCAAGGTGAATACCATCGGTTTTTTTTCAATCGTGAGGGTGACATCTCGGACCGCGTATATCTTCACTTTGGAAAGAAAGGTCCCAATTTGGAAAATCTTGGTTACCCTATTCAGGGTCAGTAGGGAATCATCCACATCTTTCACCCCTCGAGGAGATATTCCTGCACGCTACAGGCAATAGCCAAAAATCTCTCCGAATAACGCTCGCCCTCCTCTCTTAGGTTTGTGCTCCACTCCCTCTGTACCTCCTCAAAAACACAGCCGCATCACGATATCCATATCATAATTGCCGAAACCACGGCCGAAAATGTTGATACCACCGACGTTTTCGGCATCTTCTTTGATTCCAATACGAATCTTGATGGAAGAGTGCTCATAGACTTTGAGGTCACTCAAGGTAACGGATGACACCTTCCCTCCGTCAACGAAAGAGCCCTCTTCGGTGACACTCCACTTCTTGAGGAGTCCATACTGTGACCCTTCCAATTTCCACCAGAGGGGCGTGAATAATCCTCTGCGATCACCAAAATCCCCCGGAGAAGTCCAGGTACCGATCTCTACTTCGTTAATCCACACGGTGATGTCGGACAACCAGTTTTTGTTCGTGCCGGGCACTTCCGAAGAGAGTTCTACGAGGACTTCAATCTTTTTGAGAGGTTCTTTCTTGTAAAGGGCATTGTTAGGGAACTTATATTCTACAAATCCCCGTTCAAACCAGAGTAACCCTGCTTTTACTCGCTCCGGACTCCAGAAAGAATCGGGGGCATCTAAAAAGCCGATGATTTTCTCTACAGAACAGAGACCACAGGGAGGACTCACGTTAAACTTCGTGTAGAGACCGACCGGCATCTCTACTTCGATGACCTCTCCTTCCTCCTTTTTGGGAGTGGCGGAGGGAAAACTCACGATGATCTCACTGTATTGAGCACTACAAAGCTTTTGTGACCCTTTTTTACCCTTTTTCGTCTCCACTTTCACCAATCCCACGTCTTCTAAAGCTTTGATGTTGACTGCCGCAGTAGATTGGGGAATATTGAGCGCCTTAGCGATTTCGTTGACATTCATCTTGTTACCGTTTAGAAGCTCAAGAATATGAATACGTATTTCGGAAGATAGAGCCTGTAAAACATGTGCTTCCTTGGCGGTATTAATAACTAAAATATTTCCTGTTTTGGGCATGCAATTCCCTTGCTTTCTTTTACTCTATTATTAGTTCATTTTTGATGATACAAAACAAAACATTTAATTATTTTTTAAAAGAATAAAGGTCTTTTCAATTTTTGTCAATACTATTTGTAATTTTCCTGATGCTTCGAGGGGCTTCATATCGGAATCAAAAATATCATCAAGATTGATAATTACTGTTAAATTTGTATTGTTTAAAAATCCCCGTCATAAAAGCTCTGCGATTTATTACCGAACAATTATCGTGATAGAGTAACAATAAAAATTTACCACCACGAACAATAATACGTTCGAAAAAGATCAAACCAAACGTTAGCTATATCGTGTTTATCAAAGGAGAGAACTACTCTATCCAAGAAAGTGTTTCTGATGCCAAAAATGTCTTCGCCTTCCTTTTGATTTCTTCATCTCCAGCGAAATTTTCTTGCGTCCTCCAAGTGAAGAGGTACTTCCGAATCCGAGGATTGTGTATCACCTTTTATGATTTCCCCAAAAACCATGGGACGCACTCGAGTAAAAGGTAAGAGAAAGGTCTCGCCAAAACTCCTACTCACTATCAAAATCTTTTCCCCAAATCGAGAAAGGAAAGAGAAGAAGAAAATCGGACTTTTTGAGAGGAATAGAGACGGAAAAAAACCTCCATCCACGAGAAAAGTTTCCAGTGAATGGAGCTCCTTAAAATGAAAAACCTAAGAACAATCACTCATCTCCTTGTAGAGAACGGTAGCTTCTTCCTGACTCATAATCGGGAAAAGGAGATAGAGACCTTGTGGACCATAGCGTTCGACCAACTTTTTTGCTTTTACAAACCACTCATCGAGTGTTCCTTCTTCGATATTTATCCACAATGCCTTGCCTGCTGCTCTAACCTTATCATAGATAGGATACCACTCTTCACTCCCCCCATCGGGTTTACCGAAACCGGGGGTCCACTGCAAAGCATCAAGTTCCTTAATCTCCATCAGAGCATCGAGATGCTTGATGGCATCAACACCGTCCAAGTGGTACAAGGTGTAGTCAAGGAAACGGCACTGTCGCGCGAGTGAAGGAAGAGCGAATTCCCGAAATTGTCGAGGTGACATCAGAGCCGAAAAGTCGCACTGGATTTTGGCCACTCTTCCCGGTCCCCAAATGGCAAAAACCGTATAACTGCTTCCCTCTTCTTGGGTAACGAGATCGTAAAAAGCTTGGTAGTAACAGGGGTAGAACTGATCTAAACGTTCGATGAGCACGCGAACCGTCTCGGGATGATCGATAAAATCATAAACCAGTTCTTGTGCCCCTCGCAAAGAAGCTAAAACATCAACGCTCTCCATAATATCAGGAATATTGATCAAGAAGTCATCATGAGCCAACATTCGTGCCGCCTTCACTAAACCTAGATGTCGCTGCAACCAAAAACTCTCCTCCCGGTAGACAAGGTCAACGTACTGGGTAAGGTCACCCAAGAAACAAGGTGTATACCATACCGTATCCCAGGTAAACACAGGTTCTGCACCAAGATAAGTAGCCATCGACCCCGGTCCCAAATCCACATCTAAGGAAGGGAAAGCCTCGGCGAGGAAAAGATGAGTGCGGCAGAAATTGCGCATTTCGCTCACCTTCCGCTCCACATCGAGATGGTAACTTTCGGGATCCTGAGGGGGAATGACTGGCTCCAAAGGCTCAAGCGGTTCTTTCCGCTTGGCAATGATTCTCATGAGTGGCCTATCGGTCGGCTTTCCACTCCACCAGGCGACAAAACGAGCTTTGGTTTCTTCCCAATTTTCCTTATGTCGCATCAATGATCCCTCCTATTGTTTGACCGCTCCGGCAATCATCCCCGAAACAATGTATCGTTGACTGAAGAGGTAAATCACAAAAATAGGTAAGCAGGTGAGGACAATGTCGGCGAAAACCAAATGCCATTCCTGCTGATAGAGACCGAAGAAGTTGTACACCGCTAAGGTCATAGGCCATAAACTCGCTCGATTGAGAATGTAGAGAGGAACCATAAAGTCATTCCATATCCCCATAAAGGTGAGGACTGCTACGGTGGTCAAAGCTGGCCGCAACAGGGGGAGAATAATCCGAAAGAAGAGATGCCAAGGACTCGCACCATCGATGATGGCAGCCTCATCCAGTTCTCGGGGAATCGTCCCCACAAATCCGTAGAGAATAAATACCGCAAAAGAGACATTCATTCCCCCGTATACCAAGATGATGCCGAGACGGGTATTGACCAAATGGAGTACTTGCATAACGCGAATGAGGGCAATCAAGTTAATGGGGAGAGTGATGCCCAAAACCAGAAAGAAGTAACACATTTGACTGAAACGGGTCTTTCTGCGTGCCAGGACAAAAGCGGTCATAGCGCCTACCAGTGTGGCAATGGCGGTAGCGAAAGCACTGTACAGGGTACTATTGAAGAAGGAAATACCCAGTTTCCCCCGCTCGATGGCTACCCGGTAGTTTTCCCATTGGAGCTTTGAGGGAAGAGCGAGGTTCATCCGATTGGCCTCTTCCCGAGTCTTCAAAGAGTTATTGACGATGACCACAAACGGTATGACCACCACCAAACTGATAAGACAAGCAACGAGGTATTGGATAATCCGATAGACTTGCCTTCGAGTTCTATTCATTGTTCCACCTCTCCCCTATTCATGAGCCGAATAACCAAAACGCTCACCACTCCCATGACCACGAAGAGCACAGTAGACAATGCCACACCCACTCCATAAGTCCCTAAGGCAAACTCTCGAAATACCGCAGTATTCATTACCTCGGTGACCCTTCCGGGACCTCCATTGGTCAACACAAAAATGATGTCGAAGACCCGCAAACTATAAGTGATGCCGAAGACTAAGTTCACGGTAATGGCAGGTTTCAACATAGGAATGGTAATGGAAAACAATTTGTGGAAAAACCCGGCTCCGTCAATCGAAGCCGCTTCGTAGTAGGTGCGGGGAATGGATTGCAGTCCGGCAATGAAAATGGTCATCACATAGCCTAATCCCCTCCAGGCATCGACCGCATAAATCGAAAACCAAGCCCATCGAGGGTGAATCAACCACCCTTTCGCCGCAAAACCCAAGCCCAGGTTGCGCAAGGTCTGATTGAGAAAACCCATCTCGGGATGCAGAATCGAACGAAAGACAAGACCAATAACGATAAAAGAGAGTGTTGCCGGGAAAAAGAGGATGGTACGATGAACATGTTCACCGCGAAGATTATCGGTAAAGAGCAAGGCCAAGAATAAAGCCGGTATGATTTTCACCAGGTTAGAGATAAGGGTAAATTTTAAGGTATTCCCAATATATTGATAATAGACACTCTTTGCGGCAAAAATGGCCCGATAATTTTCAAGACCCACAAATCGAACCTGGTCACTGTAACGATTCCAATCGGTAAAGGAATAGTAAATTCCCATGAGGCTGGGAACGATGAAAAAAAGGAGATAGAGGAAGAGTGCTCCAACGATAAAATGGTACGGGTACGCGTGTCGGTAATTCACGGATCAATGCCCCCTTGAGGCTCTCCCGACCCCCCCAGCGGGGGGTCGGGAGAGTTATTCACTGTTTTACCGCCAAGCCGGATCACCCTGTGCTTTCGCCATCTTTTCACGTCGTTCGTCGATATTCTGCAAAATCTGCTCGGGAGTGAGAGCACCAATGTACATCGCTTCGATGTCTTTGCCCACTTCCATCCACTGCTCGTTGAAGTATTTGACACCACTCTGTAAAACCAGCTTGAATTTCTCAGGAGGAATCTTGCTGATCAGCTCTTCTTCCATGGGGAGCCACCCTTGTTTGATATCTACGGTGACATCGATGTTCGTCCATTCCGGAGTATGGTCTAACTTATACTGCAAATTCTCTTTCCTGGTGAGGAATTCAAAGTATTTCTTCACCGCATCGATGTTTTTCCCCATCTTGTAAGCAAAACGTGCTGGGCCGTTGGGATTAAAGGGGTAGGTCTGGTTGTCGGCATAGGGAATGAGGAAGATGCCAAACTCATCCTTACAATCAGGGTACGCCTGACGAATTTGCTTCTCTAAACCGGGATTTTCCAAGGTCATTGCCACCTTTCGGGTAGCCAACGCTTCCACGGTTTGGGGTCGGTCATTTGCCAAGAAATTCGGTCCGTAAAACCCCAAATCAGCAGTTTCCTTCAATTGTTGCAAGACGAGGAGCATAGTGGGAATCTCGGCAAACTTTATCTGGTTGTTATTGAGTTGCTCATACAAACCGGGGTGGAGTTCTTCATAGCGTCCACCGATTTGGGCAAAGGGGAGCACCTGATGCCACCCTTGGGAAGTGAATTCAAAGATGGGGATAATACCCGCGTTGAGAATGACGGTACACACTTTCTTAAATTCCTCGTAAGTGGTCGGAGGAGTCAATCCCAATTCGTTAAAGAGAGTCTTATTGTAGAAGAAGGTGAATTCGGGGGAGTTAATCCATAACATGAGTCCGTAGACTCTACCGTTGTAGGACACCGCTGGCAATCTCTGAGGGTTCATCACTCCTACCCAAGGCTCATCGGTGAAGTCGACACAATTCTTCTCCGGGTCGAGCTCAGTCTTAATAGCAAAAGGATTAGTCTGGCTCCAGAAAATGTCGGGGGCTTCTCCGGCGTTAAGTTTGGCTTTGAGGAGGTCGTGGTACTGAGCAGCAGGAACAATTTGTCGATCCACTTTGATGCCCGTCTCTTCGGTAAACACGCGCGCCAAATCTTCATCAGCTTGCGTCGTCCAACCCTGGGAAATCATCTCGGTGATCACCATGTCCTTCGCGCCAACCACCACACTCGCTGTCAACACGAAAACTGCACAAACCACAAGTATCACACTCAATCTTTTCATAGGCTTTCCTCCTTGAAACCGATTTCTAAGACCAGTGTAGACTTCTTGGCAAAAGAAGGGTAGAGAAATATTTTACTTCCTTTTGTCTTTTTTTTACTTGGAACTCTCGCGGTACTCTGCGGGGTTCTGACCGGTGATCTTCTTAAAAATGCGACTGAAGTGGCTCTGCTCGGGATACCCTACCTCCATGGCCACCTGCTTTATCGAGAGTTCAGGATGGTTTCGTAGGAGGTATTTAGCGCGATTGATGCGTAAATCGAGTAAATACCTGGAGAGATTCACCCCCGCATACTGGGCGAAGAGTCGACTTAAGTAGGCACTGTTATAGTGGAATTTTTGAGCCACGAGACTTAGGCTAATGTTCTCGTGAAAGTGCTTTTTCAGGTACTCCTTAATGAGCATGACCACCTCTTCCGGTTTATAGAAGTGGGAAGATAAGGAGAACTTTTCCTGGAGTGCTCTTTTCTCTTCCTCTAAGGCGAGGTGCAATTCGTTCAATACTTTCCAGAGGGCTTCTTTTTCAATCGGTTTCAGTAAGTAATCCCGGACTCCATACCCCATCGCGCGACGGGCGTACTCAAACTCCGCGTATCCACTGATAATTACCGCTTTCACATAGGGGTGGTGAAAATAGAGATACTCAAGGAGCTCCAAGCCATCCATCACCGGCATCCTAATGTCGGTGAATACCACTTCGGGTTTGAGTTCTTCTATAAGCATGAGAGCCTGTTTTCCCGTATACGCCTCCCCAACTACTTGAAAACCCATCTTAGCCTGATGAATGCTCTTCACCAAATGTCGTAAAACCCGCTCTTCATCCTCTGCGACTACCACCCTATATTCGGGAGCCAATCGGTCATCCTCCGGCCGTAACTCATCCATGCTCGATTTTTCCCCCTACAGAAATCTTAGCCCCACCGTGGGGATCGTTGGCGACTAAAAAAACGGCTTTCTCTCCATAAACGACTCGAAGACGAGTCAAAACGTTGAGGAGTCCCATTCCCTTTCCTTTCTCCTCCGGCTGAGCATCACCGTTTATCGTCTCTTCCATCCATCGCCGCAAACGTTCCACCACCTCCTCACTCCAACCGGGACCGTTGTCTTTTACCGTGATCCGCCATACATCCTCGGCGATCACTTCCCCCTTTATCTCGATGAACCAAGGAGGTTCCTGAGTCAATCCGTACTTGACGGCATTCTCAACCAACGGTTGGACAATGAGCTTAGGAACGCGAATTTTCCTCATCTTTTCGGGTATATCTATGGTGTAACGGAGATTCTCCCCGTAACGGAGTTTCATAACCTCGAGGTAACGAGCGGTGTACTCTACTTCCGTCCCCAGTTCTACCCACGAGGTATCAGAGAGGATATAGCCCAACATAGAGGAAATGTTCTGACACATGATGCCAATCGAGGCAACTTCTCCTTCCTCCGCCATAACACTGATGTTCGCCAAACAATTGCGCAAAAAGTGAGGGTTAATCTGGGATTGGAGGGCTATCATCTTCGCTTCATTCTCCCGTTGCTTGGCAATCACTAAGCCATGGATTGCCTTTTTCACATTCACGCTCATACGGCGAAAGGCCTGATTGAGTTCTTCGAGTTCATCGACCCCACCATCTAATTTCGGCAAGTACTTTTCTCCCAGGTTATCTAAGCTCGTATCCCGAATGAGTTCATGAATTCTCTTGATCGGCCGAGAGAACCTTCGCGCAATGAGGAAAGAAAAGAGAAAAGAGAGACCCAAAGCAACCAAGGTAATGATTAAGGTGAATCTCGTAAACTGGGTGGCGGAAAGCATGATGCTCTCCGTCCCCTGCACAAGGAGAATCAGCCACCCGGTGTATTCAGAACGTCCAAAGACGAGTAATTCTCTCTCTTTGGTTATGGGGTTGCGCAGGAAGGAAAAGCTTTCTCCTTCTCCTTCCAAGGCACCCATCGCATGTTGAAGATAGGGAAGGTATTCCTCTCGCGCTAAGGCAAGGGGGTAAATGGGCTCTTTTTCTCCGTTGAGAATGATAACTTTTACGCCCCCTCGGAGGGTCGGATCGATAACCTTCTCCACCCCAGCAAAGATAGCGTTACAATCCTGCACCACTTCTATGACCCCCATTCTCTCTCGAAAATTATTGAAATACACGCGATAGAGGGAAAGGAAATACTTGTCCTTATAGGTTTCCCCAAGGAAGAAAGCCTCACGATAGGGAACGGAAATATACTTTTTCCCATCCAGTTCGAGTACCTTAGGATACCAGGGAAAATTATCGAGCTTCACCGGGATGGAGGCATTCATAAACCCTGCACCAATCATGTGGCCATCCAAACCATAGAGATTAATTTGTCGTACCGGCAGAAGGGGACCATTAATGGCCATGAAAATATCAACGAGAGTTCGGGCATATTTATGCTTGAGGAAGGGATTACTGGCTTCGCTTAAGTACTGGGCGAAGTTGTCGCGCACCAAATTGGAATACCCGATGTTGAGCGAGACGATATCCATCTTGCGAATCTCAAGATCGAGCTGTTGGGTAATGGCTGCCGCCAGCCTACGGATGGAATCGATGGCTCGCTCACTCAAAATGTGCACCGTATAGTAGTGAAAGACGAAGACCGCGATAACGACTACCGTAGCAATGAGAACCGAATAGGAACGAAAGAGTACCGTCTGGATGGTATTTCTCTTGGCTTGCCTCACCATCGGAAACTTTGGAGCTCGCTCAGGGTTTCTCCTCCTCTTGCAAGAATATCATCTCCCTACCGTTTTTTCAATTGCATCCTTAAAGACGGAGAACCTCCCATCCGCTTCCTCCGCCGAGGTCGATGACAATCCTCCAATAATCAAACGAGGAAGGGACTCAACTTTCCCCTTGCACGAGGAGGAAATCCCAGAGGAATTTTGTAGAGGTCTCTTCCCGTGGTCTCGAACTGCGGAACGCACGCTCGTGTTTACAGATATCCCCCCTTTCCTCTATACTTAAAAATAGGTTAGGAAAAAGGAGGAGCAGAGATGAAGTGGGGAAGGGAATGGACCTACAAGATTCTCATGGGAAGTTAGGGAAAGAAAAAAGAAGCTCCTTTGTTCCCCGAAACGAAGGGAAATTCTTGGCCTCTTTTGTGGCGATCCTCATCCCCGGTAAGGTTGCCTCAGAGTGGTAAGTGAATGGCGCGTAGGAGTCAGGTCATTTCCCCCTCCTCGGAAGAGAGGCTTACCCTGGTACAAGTAGGGAGCGAGTGGATTTCTCTTTCTCTCCTTTTCCAAGGCCGGCTTATCGTCGGTCTTTTAGACAAGCGCCCAAATAGAGAGATAAAGGAGGAAAGTGCCATGTCTTGGAAACTCCATTTTATCAGCCATACCCACTGGGATAGAGAGTGGTACGAGACCTTTGAGGGCTTCCGTTTTCGCTTAGTGCGACTCATCGATCACCTCTTAGAAATCCTCACCCAAAACCCACGCTATCAGTCTTTTCTCCTCGATGGACAAACAGTAGTGCTCGAAGACTACCTTGCCATCCGACCAGAAAAAGAGAGAGAGCTACGCCACTTCATCGAAAACGGACGCATCCTCATTGGTCCTTGGTACGTGCTCCCCGATGAATTTCTGGTAAGTGCTGAAACCCACGTGCGGAATCTCCTCTTCGGAAAGAGAGGAGCACAACGTCTCGGGGGTAGACCCATGATGGCAGGATATCTCCCTGACTCCTTCGGACACATCGCTCAGATGCCCCAGATTCTCAAAAAGGCAGGGATCGATTACGCCACTTTCTGGCGTGGAGTCCCTCAGGCGGTGACCCAGAGTGAATTTTTCTGGGAAGCTCCCGACGGTTCACGGGTGCTCGTTCTCTATATGCCTTTTGGTTACGGCATCGCTACCGATCTCCCCAAAGAAGAAAACAAGTTGATCGGGCGAGTCACCAAACTCATCGAAAACCTCACACCTTTTGCCACCACTTCACACCTCCTCCTCATGAACGGAAGTGATCACGTAGAACCAGACCCCGAACTTTCGGAAAAACTGGCCATCCTGCAAAAGGCCTTCCCCCAACACGACATCATCCATTCCAACTTTCCCTATCTCTTCGAGCAGCTTACCAAAGAAATCCCGCAACTCCCCGTTTACCGCGGAGCATGGCGTGCCAATGATCGCACCTACCTTTTGAGTGGCACCCTTTCCACCCGGGTCTATCTCAAACAGAAACACACCACCCTCTCTCATCAATTAGAGGGACACATAGAACCACTATTTACCCTTCTCTCTCTTTTCGATCACCCTTATCCTCCGGAAATTTCTTACCTCTGGCAAATTCTCCTCCACAATTCTCCCCACGACTCCATCTGTGGATGTGGTATCGATCCACTGCATGAAGAGATGATGCAACGATACGCTCGCATGGAAACGGTAATCGAGAAACTTCTCAAGGAAGCCAACCAATTAATGGACCATTGGGGAGAGGAAAAAGGAGAATGCCTCGTACTCTTCAATCCCCATCCTTACCCGGTTACGGCCTTTCTCGAAGGAGAAATCATCTTAGGAAAACAAAAAATCAAGGAGGTCAATTTCGAGATCGGTAAACTCGTTTCTCATCCCATAGAAGAACAAAGATGGTACGCTGCTCTCAAACTGGAAAGTGAGGAGGAAACCGTCATTCCCACCATCCTCGCCCGCGAGAGAACCACGGTGGTGGAATTCCCACCCCATACCCTCCCTGAGGTGTTTTCCGCCTATCGGTATCGGGTAGCTTTCCTTGCCCAGCATCTCCCTCCTTGTGGTTTTCGGGTGTATAGTGTTACCGAAGGGAACGAAACCCCTCCCTCGGAAAAGCGAGACCCCCACCTCCTCGAAAACGAATTCTACCTCCTTACCCTGGACGAAGAAGGGCATTTTTGCCTCACCGGGAAAGAGAGTGGAAAAACTCTTTCCTTTCAGCTGTTTCTTGAAGATGGGGGAGATGCCGGTGACGAATACGACTATTCCCCTCCCGTGAATGACTTAGTGATCACTACCCAGGGGAAAAAGGGGAGACTGGAAGCACTTCCTTCCCATCCCTTTTCCCAGGGGACACGGATGGTTTATCACCTCTCTATACCTCGCTCGCTCAACGAAGATCGCCGGAGTCGTAGTGAAGAGACCGCTGCCCTTCCCGTAACCATTGATGCAGAGCTCCACCGAGGGATAAAGCGGATCGATCTCACGGTAACTGTAGAAAACAGCGCAAAAGACCATCGTCTGCGCCTCATTTTGGCTACACCCCTATCGAAAACTCGCTCTTTCGCCGGAGCACACTTTGGAGTTCTCGAGGAAGAAAAAGCCACTGAATGCACTGTTCCCCAAAAGGATTTTGTCCTTCTCCAAAACGATGAATGGGCTCTTGCAGTTTTTAATCAGGGTCTCCATGAGTACACCATTCTCCCTACCGCCGAAGGTGACGAGCTCGCTATCACTCTCCTGCGGTGTGTGGGGTGGCTCTCTCGGGAGGATCTCCTCACCCGCCCGGGGGAAGCTGGTTGGCCTCTTGCCACTCCTCAAGCCCAATGTTTGGGGAAGCACGTTTTCCATCTGGCACTGTGCGTTACTCCTCTCTCTTTCCCCACGTATCCTTTCGCCCATGAGGCACGACTCTTTAACCGTCCTCCGATCCTTTTTCAAACCTCCGTCCTCCCTCGACCGCTTTTCCCCGAGCAATCCTTCCTGAGAATCGACAATCCTCACATCATCCTCAGCGCCCTCAAAAAACATGAAACCAGGGAAGAGCTCGTCCTCCGCCTCTACAACTCTACACCCCTCCCTCAAACGTGTACCCTCACCGTGAACATGCCCATCTCTTCATGGAAGGAGCTCACTCTGCTTGAAGAAGAAAAGGAAATCATTCCTCTCCCCCCACTCAAAACCCAAACCGTTGCACTCACCTTTCTCCCCTACGAGATTAAGACTCTGGGGATGGTGAGATGATGAGTGAGAGAGAAATTCTAGCCTCTCTTCTACGGAAAGGATGGAGACGCTTTAATCCCCATTCCGAGACGGTGAAAAAATATCGCCAGGAAGAGGGGTTCTCCGATTTCGAGGAGATCTGCCTCTTCCTCCACGATCGCGTCTACTCAGAGTGACTATCCCCGCTTGAATAAATCATTCTCCGTACTCATCGATATCGGCATCGAGGTCTTCCACCCCCCTTTAAAGAGAGTATCGAAGCTCTCACTTTTCTGAACTCTCCCCATAGAGAAAGCCGAACAGTCAAGACTCCTCCTCTATCCCACTTGCAAGGAGCAAGAAGAAATACGGGCCCAAACCGCTCTGAAATAGGGAAAGTTTGCTTCAAGGGGAAGAGGGTTTTCGGTATTCATTCGCTCCCTCAAGCGATACCCCTAAGGCTTACCCTTTCGAAGCGAAGAAAACCTATTGTCCCCCCGTTCATTTTCTGGCATAATGATGGCATGAAGCAAGTGGCCACTCTTTTTTTGAGTTTCCTATGCATGGTTTGCTTCTCCATTCCTCTTGAAGCACAAACCTTACGCGGGGTATGGATCGATACAAGGAGTATCCCTCCAACCCGAGAAGAAGTGAAGAACCTCCTTGGACGTTTGCACCGCTTTGGGGTGAACGCCGTTTTCGTAGAATCCTTCTACCAGGGGGAAACCATTTATCCTTCTCCTTTCCTGGCTTCCTTAGGCCTTCATAAGCAAAGGGAAACCTTCGCTCAGGCAGGAATTGACCCTCTCCAGGTTTTCGTCGAAGAAGCCCATCGCTTGTCCATGGAAGTACACGCTTGGATCCACATGTTCTACATTAGTTTGAATAACCCCGGCGGACTCCTTTCCCTCTACCCTCACTGGGCGGTAGTGAATCGAGAGGGGAAACCGGGTTACCAAAGTGGGAACAACTTTTTTTTCTGGCTCTGCCCTATGGAAGAGGAGGTAGAAAACTTTTACCTCCAACTCCTCACCGAACTTGCCGAAAGATACCCAGTGGATGGCATTCAGCTCGATTACTTTCGCTTCCCCGAATTCACCCTTGCCGATACCTGTTACGCCGAAAGTCATCGGAAAATGTTCACGGAACAATACGGAATCGATCCCCTTACCCTCTCACCCACCGAAAATCCCCAAATGTACACCGAGTGGACGGAGTTCCGTTCCCAACAACTCACCAATTTTGCCCGCCACATCACTAAGGCTCTCAAAGAAAAGTTTCCCAAGCTCACCCTTTCTTGCGCCGTGAAACCAATGGGTTTCCCCTTGGGGCTCTATCCCGGAACCATCCAAGACTGGCCTATCTGGGGGAAAGAGGGTCTCTTTGATTTTCTTGTCCCCATGACCTATAGCTCAAGACCGGCAGAGTTTGAAGGATTACTCCGCTGGGCAGGGATCTTTCTCGAAGGGACACCGTTTGCCCCAGGAATATGGACCGTTAACATGAACCCGGAAAGTGTCCTCGAAGAAGTGAAGAGAGCCTACCATTACCCTATACGGGGGGTTATTCTTTTCGCCTATCCTTACCTCAATGATGATACGTTCACCCTCCTTGCCCAAGGACCGTTTCGCAGAGCACCCACCGAGGACAAAACTTTCCCTCCCATCTCCTTTTACCAAGAAAAAAGGCGCATGGTACGTGCCCGTTCTGTGACGCAAACGATCCTCATTGATGGTGCCCTCGATGAAGCAGTCTGGCAAGAGGCTGACTGGCAGAAAAGTTTTACCACCATAACCGGAGAGAAAGCCTCCCGGGATACTTCCGTTGCTGTCCTCTACGATACCGAGAATCTCTACTGCGCTTTTCGCCTGACGGACGTCTCCTCTTCGTCTTTCGAGGTACAGAAACGAGATGGTCCGGTATTCTACGAACCTTCGATAGAGGTGTTCCTTGACCCTTACGGGGGCAAGGGGATTTGGTACCAAATCGCCACCAATTACGGTGGAGTTATCTACGACTCCTTCTCTCTCCGGGGACCGAGTTTCAACGGTTCGTGGAAAGTAGCCACTTCCTTTGACTCCTCTTCTCTCACTCTCGCCATCGAAATGGCTCTGCCCTTCCAAGATTTGGGGAAAACCCCAAAGAGAGGGGAAATCTGGGGAGCAAATTTCTATCGCAACGAGCCCCAAGCAGGAGAATTGAGTGGACTTTCACCTATACCTGGGATTTACGCCGCACCAACTCTTTTAGGACAACTCCTCTTTGAAGAGTGACTCCCTTCCGAGGTAAAAACTCCCACACAGCCCTAAAAAACACCTATGGGGAGCTACCTTAGCGGGAAGGTAACTCCCCATAGATGCAAGGAGGGGATTTTCGTTATTCAGGTGTACTTCAAACTTCCGAAAAACATTATATAAGGGATTTTCTTTTTGTCAATACCTATGAGAAAAAATTTTTAAAAATTTTTCCCCCCGAGTAATCACCCCGCTACTCCTACAAAACGTTTCTGTGCCGCAGAGAGATATGCTGCCTCCACTACTTTTAAATTTCGTAATCCTACTCCATAATGAATGAGGGGCTTCTCTCCGCCTTGAATCCACGCGCTCATCGCGTCAAATTCCTGCGCATAGAGAGGCTTTGGCTCAAGAGTTACTCTCTGATACCCATCGACGGTACGTACCTGAGCCGCATCGTAACCTCGTTCTCCTTCTCTGAGGAATACTTCCATCTCTCCACCACCATCCTGGCCAATGGTCCGCCGACAGAGCGTCGCACCATTAGTTCCGTAAATCTCAAGCACGTTGCGCGATGCTTCATCGGGTATGTTGAAAAAAGCCTCCACTATCCCGTGCGCTCCATTTTGGAAACGCAAAAGGACGGTAGCGCTATCTTCTACTTCATAGTCATGGACGAGGGAATGGGTAAAAGCTACTACCTCTTTTACTTCTCCCAAGAACCACTCCAAAAGGTCAATGCAGTGACAACCCATGTCGGCGAGAGCCCCTCCTCCCCCCAGTTCTCGCTTCTGCCGCCACGCCCCAGGTAAGGGAGGGTAAAAGCAAGTGAGCTGAGCCCTTGCGCTCACCAAGGTTCCAAAACTTCCTCTCTCAATCATATTCTTAATTGCTTGGTGGTAGACGTTATAACGCATCATAAAGGCTACCCCTAACTTGAGTCCCCTTTGCTCTGCTAAAGCGACAATTTCTTCCGCTTCCTCAACTTTCATCGCCATCGGTTTTTCTACCAACACGTGTTTACCCGCCTGAAGAGCTGCCCTACATTGCTCGTAGTGAGCAAAAACCGGTGAGGCAATATACACCGCTTCACAATAGGTTGCTAAAAGTTCGGTAACCGAAGTGGTAAAATGGGGGATGGCGAAAGACTGGGCTACTTCTTGTGCCGTCTTTCCGTCGGTATCCATCACCGAAACAATGGTACTCTCCTCAGCATGCTGTACTACTTCAGGGATACTCCTCCGTCGTGCAATCCCCCCTGCCCCAATCACTCCCCAGCGAATTTTCAACGCTTTCACCTCCTCATCTCATAAACCTAACGCTCAAGAAAAATAGCTCTGCAAGGAGCACCAGATGTCCCCCTCAGGGGAAGCGGTAAACAAATTAATTCACCACGATCAGAGCAAATTTTCTCTAATCCTACCAAAGGAGCCAAAAGTAAGATGTCATGAACAAAAAGTTCACCTAACATAGTTCCTTTAGCTTCTTCCTCGCTCTCCGACCACGCAGACTCAATACAAGGTACGTCTACGCCAAGAAGACTTATGTTCTGGTCAATAATCCAATGAAGCGCATCGTTGTCAAAATTAGGACACGATAATACATACCCTGGTGTATTCCAACGTACCCCCCACCCAGTATCAATGAGGAGCGCGTCGCCTGGAACAATCAACGGCGCGTTCTCTTCTAAAAGGTGACGGCTAATTCTACTCCTTTCTCTTTGACGGGGAAGCCTCAGAATTTTAGCAGGAAGAAAAAAACGTTCGATGGGATATTGATCCAGGGTTTTCCCTTCCTGAAGAATATGAGAACCAGCTTCGAGATAAGTACCGGAAATAGTTGATAATACCATCTTTGAAGCGAAAAAACCCTCTCGCTCTATGGAAGCAATAGGAGTTATTTCAACTTGTGGAACGATACGTTCCAAACTGGGAAGCTCGTGATAACCCCACAATCCATTTTCAAGAAGACCACTCAAATCAAACATTCTGGTCATAAAAATCTCCTCCCCAACCTCATTTCGCTGTATACCCACCATCAACTGGAAATGCGACTCCAGTAATGAAAGAAGCATCTTCAGAAGCTAAAAAACAAATGACCTCGGCGATTTCTTCGGGTCTCGCAAATCTTCCTAAGGGATGCATTTCCGCAATCCTCCGCATGGCTTCTTCAGGATATTGCTCGAAACCAAAAAGTCTATCAATCATAGGCGTACGAGTTGTTCCCGGACAAACACAGTTGACACGAACACCGTATGGCGCATAATCAACTGCCATTTGACGAGTTAATTGAATGACCCCACCTTTTGAAGCACAGTAAGCCGCTGAGTTTGGCCATCCCAGAAGACCAGAAATAGAAGCAACGTTAACAACCACTCCACTACGTCGATGGATCATAAAAGGCAAAATCACTTTAGAAACTATAAAACAACCCTTTAGATTAACTGCCATAATCTTATCCCATTCTTCTTCACTGGTATGACAAACATCAGCGACAAACTCCAAAGCAGCATTATTGACCAATATGTCGATTCCGCCAAAGCGCTCTAACACTTTATCAACCGCTATGGTAACCTTCTCTAAATGAGAAACATCGGCTTCAAGAGGTAATCCTAAGCCACCTTCCTGCTCTATCATGGTCACGGTTTCTTGTGCGCGAAGAAAGTTCCAGTCAAGAACGCCCACCTTCGCCTTATAACGTGCGAACAAAATAGCCGATGCCCTGCCAATACCCGACCCTGCACCGGTAATCAAAACAACTCTATTTTCAAAGGACATTCTTACATCTCCCTTACGCCGTTTGCGACATAACCACCGTCAACTGGTAAGGCAATACCAGTTACAAACGAAGCGGCATCAGAGGCGAGAAAGGCACAAACTGAGGCAATCTCTTCGGGAAACCCAATCCGACCAAGCAGAGCCATCTTAGCAAATTTATTGCGAGCAAGATTTGCATTTTCTTGACGATTCAAGTAACGAGAGAACATCTCTGTTTCAATAAAGCCTGGACAAATACAATTAACTCTTATGCCGTAGCATGCATAATCAAGAGCCATTTCCTTTGTCAAGAGAACAACCCCTCCTTTTGAGGCACAGTAGGAAGCCAGCGCTGGGGCACCTGACAATCCACGGATGGAAGAGATATTAATGATCGATCCTTTTCCCTTATCGATAAGATACGGGAGTACTGCTTTTGCAGTCAACATGTAACCTTTCAGATTTACCTCAATCACTCGATCCCAATCTTGTCCATCAATCTCATGAACCCTGTCAGGAGAATAAGCACTTCCTATTCCACTATTGTTTACGAGTACATCTATTGTTCCATACCGTTCTACAAGAGTAGCAATCATTTCATCCACCTCGCGAGCGACACTGACATCTGCTTGTAACATTATCCCTTCGCCCCCTGCTGCAAACACTGTTTCCAAAGTTTCCTCTGCTCCATCTTTGTTTTGATAGTAATGAATACCAACGATTGCGCCTTCCTTGGCAAAGCGCACAGCAATGGCTCGGCCAATACCAGAACCTGCACCGGTCACTAAGCCAATTTTACCGATAAGTCGTTTTTCCATGCTTCCTACCCCTCCCTACCCAGTCAACTGCGAACCTTTCGATGAAGCAAAGCAATAAAGGGCACCATGATTCCTTCTTGACCTACTACAACAATTAAAACAGTCCCTAATATGATGACAGACCAAAATGGATTGAGTCCCAGGAGGCTAAAACCATTAATTAAGAGAAACATGGCAAATACACCCAAAAGTGAACCAAGAAGAGAACCCTTACCACCTTTAATAGAGGTACCACCGATGACGACTGCCGTTATGACCTCGAGAGGAGCGTTTAAACCGGCATCAGGAATGGCAGCTCGAATTCTAATAACTAAGAGAAGACCTGCTAAAGCTGATAATAGTCCACTTAAAACATAAACGAAGTACTTCATAGTGCGTACCGGAACTCCGGAAAGGAATGCAGTACGTTCATTCCCACCCAAAGCAAAGATATATCTCCCCAAAATCGTCTTTTTTAAGAGCATAAAAGCAAGTATGGCACAGAGAACTAAAATAATAAAGAGAAGGGGAATACCTAAGACATACTTATCTCCCAAACTAAGCAAAGAATCGGGAAAGGCTGTAATAGTCTTGCCCCGCATAAAACCATACACGATGCTTCGTACCATAGTCATAGTAGCTAAAGTAACCACGAATGGCTGCAAACGAAGTTCAACCACTAGTAAAGCATTTGCCAATCCGATGACCGCTCCTCCGAGGAGTGCAAAAAGAATCGAGAAAAAAAGAGGTAAGCCCAGGAGCGTCGAGTATCCAGCGATCATACCGCTGAAAGCCATAACCGCCCCAATTGATAAATCAAATCCACCACTAATGAACGTTAGCGTTACTGCTACCGCCAAAACCCCAAGCTCGCTCATTCGAGTGAGCAAGGAGACAATATTCCCATAGGTCAAAAAGGTTGGCGAAAGAAGAGTCAAAAACACCATAATGACAGCATCTATCACGATAAGAGCGATAATAATTTTTGTTTGACTGGTCAATATGTTTTTCACCAAATTTCCTCCCCTATCTCTTTGAAATCAGCTGACCGCGACCGCGTATCTGTCGCAGTGAATCAAGAGAAATCGCCAACACTACAAGAATACCCGTTACCAAGCCTTGCCAGTATGGGTCAACTGCTTGCATAGTTAGACCAGTCAAAATGAGACCCATTAAAGTCGCACCAAAAAAGGTTCCCAACACACTACCAGAACCTCCAAATATACTGGTTCCACCAATCACTACTGCGGCTATAGCGTTCATTTCGTAACCAACTCCGGCTTGAGGTTGAATAAAACCACTTCGGCCAACTAAGATAAGGCCTGAGAAGGCAGAAAGAAACCCAGAGAGCGTATAGACGACAACTTTGTATTTCACCACTGGTACGCCGGAATACAAACTTGCTTGCTCTCCGCCTCCAATCGCGTATATATTCCTTCCCAAACGAGTTCGCAGGGTAACAAACATAAACAGTAAAATAACTATCAAGAGGAAAAAGAAAGGGAGATACCCTCTTCCAATGAGAGTGTATTCTGGGGGAATAGGAGTGATGTAAATTCCTCGAGTAATGACCATAGTTATGCCCCGGAAGATATTCATTGTACCAAGCGTGATAATGAGAGCCGGAACGGCAATTCTAGTAATCAAAACACCATTAATGAAGCCCAATAACGTTCCCAGCAAAAGAATAACAGGATAGATTATCCACATTGGTCTTCCAAGAGGAATGCCTCTTCCGCCGATACTGATTGAAAAGGCTAATATAGAGCCTACGGAGAGGTCAATTCCACCTGTAAGTACCACAAGAGTCATGCCAGTAGAAACAATCCCTACTACGGCAATTTGTCTCGAAAGATTTTCAAAATTTCTAACCGCCCAAAAACCAGGTGTAGTGAAAGAAAAAAATAAAACCATAATTAGAATGTAGAGCAGTATAGGAAATTCGCGGAATTTAACCCCGTTGAAGAGATACCAAGAGATTGTTTTCTTGCCATTCATCTCATTTCCCCCCGGTAAGAACGTACATAATACTTTCCGGAGTTGCTTCCTCACAGTAAAACTCCTTAACGAGACGCCCACCTTTCATGCAATATATGCGATCTGAGATTCCCAATATTTCAGGAAGTTCCGAAGAAATGAAAATCAACCCTTTACCCTCTTGAGTCAGATCGTTCATGATCTTATAGATCTCATATTTAGCCCCTACATCGACACCACGAGTGGGTTCATCAAAAATGAAAATTTCAGATTGTGTTGCCAAAAGCTTTGATATAACCACTTTCTGTTGATTACCTCCAGAAAGAGTTTCTACGACCTGGTCCGGATGGTAAATTTTAATTTGCAAATTCTTAACAAATCGATCCACTATTTTCGACTCAGCTCGATTATTAAGCCATAGGTGCGAAGAAATCTCACGTAAAATTGCAAGAACAAGATTTTCTCGTACGGTAAGACAAGATACTAAACCTTCTCCCTTTCGGTCTTCAGGGAGGTAAGAAATTCCAGCCTGAAGGGCTTCTCGAGGATGTGAAAATCCACAGAATATCTTCTGTCCCACCTGAATTTCTCCAGTATGCGGACAAGTCGCTCCGCAAAGAGCCCGAGCTAATTCAGTTCTTCCTGCCCCGATCAAACCCGCAAAACCAACAATTTCTCCCCGATAGAGGGAAAAACTAACATCTTCAAGCTCACCTTTCCTCGAAAGACCACGCACCTCTAAAAGTTTTTCACCTTGCTTTCTCTCGCGGGGAGGAAAACGTTCATTCATCGAACGGCCCACCATCATTCGAATAATCTCACCAGGATGGGAGGTTTCTCTCTTGACTGACCCAATACATTTGCCGTCCCTGAGCACCGTAATCGTGTCACAAATCCGGAATATTTCTTCTAACTTATGAGAAACATAAATGACAGTTATCTCGGCATCCTTAAGACGTTGAATAAGGGAGAATAATCTCTCTATTTCGTGTTCTGTCAAAGAGGAAGTCGGTTCATCCATAACAATAACCTTGGCATTTAAAACCAGAGCCTTACAAATTTCCACTATCTGCTGATTAGCGATCGAGAGTCTTCCAACGAGGGTATCTGGATCAACATTGGAATCTAAATAGCGTAAAACTTTCTGACTCTTCTCACGCATAGAATTCCGGTCGACTATTCCTCCCCATAGCACTGGTTCTCGTCCCAAAAAAACATTCTCAAAAACTGGCAGTTCGGAAATCATGGTCAGCTCTTGGAAAATCGTAGCTATACCTAAACTCTGAGCGTGATGGGGTGAGCGAAAGGAAACCGCCTGTCCATCTATAAATATCCGTCCCTCATAATCAGTAATTATCCCCGATAATATCTTAATCAAGGTGCTTTTACCTGCCCCGTTTTCACCAACTAAACCGTGGACCTCGCCTCTCTCAACCGAGAATGAGACGTTGTCGAGAGCTCTTACCCCAGGGAAATTTTTCGAGATATGGTCAAATGTAATCATCGTTTTTCACGAGAATTCTAAGGTGTAGAGAGAAATTATGTTCTCTCCACACCTTAGCGTTACCCCGCTTAGAAATCAAATATATCTACGTTCTCTGGAGTTAACAAAGTATCAGGAACGTATGAGAAACGTTCCTCAGGTATCGTAACCGGAATGCCTGCCCAATCAAAATTCTGTCCCGGTTCGGGAAGAGATCCGTTGACCAGATAATTGTAGGCAATTTTGACACCAAGATAAGTCATTTGTGCCGGATCAAGTGCCAGCGCTCCTTTTACCCAACCCTTTTTAACCGCTTCCGCATTTTGCTTCGGGAGGGCAACACCCCAAACAGCTACCTTGCCAGCTAAGCCAGCATTCACCAACGCCTGTACGGCAGCAGGGACACCAGTAGTGACGGTACTCGCAAAACCGGCGAGATCGGGATGAGCTTGGAGAATTGATTCACACTGACTCAAAGCCTTTTCATAATCATTATCATTGGCAAAAACCCCGACAATAGTGATGTCAGGATATTCGCTCAATACTCTCTCTATGGCCTGTTGCCTTTTTGCCAAAAATGGCGAGCCTAAACCACCCGTTAGAATCGCTACCTTACCCTTATACCCTATTTCTTCCGCAAGACCTTTACCAATATTGACGCCGCTTTGAGTCGGTTCCCAACCAGAAGCAGTCCAAATAACTTCTGTTCCAGGGGCACCTATGTCGAAGCCGAAAATGGGAATATCCTTTTTAATAGCATCCGCTATCGGTTTAGCCATTGCCTCAGCATCCACTGCAGCCAAAACAATCGCATCAACGCCCCTATTAATCTGATCATTAAAAAAGTCTAATTGACGAGCTGCGTCCTCACGTTCTGGCGCGGTAAAAACCACTTTGATACCAAGATCTTGAGCCGCCTTTTTTGCTCCCTCTTCACATCGGACCCACCAAGGATGTCCTAATGAGAGAGGAATCACCGCAATTTCGATATCCTTTGCCCCCACCACGCAAACAAGACCCAGACAGAAAAACATGAACATCAAGGTACACCAAAGCTTCTTCATAAAAAACCCCCCTTTAATTCCCGACTCTATCGTCGGTAAAATAACCAACGCCTTATATGTCCTGTTGCATTTCACAAACAGCCTCAATGACTCCATCAGCCATGTACTTCATTTGTTCCTCATTAAGACCGTATAGTGGAAGATGGGTAAAACGATGATTAAAAACCTCTTCTGTGTGCGGACAACTCGCTTCAATTTCCCCTACCAAATACCCCATCCTTTTTAAGAGTTCAAATTTATAGAGAGGTGCAAAGTGGGGAATATTGGTAATCCCCCTATCGGTAAGTTTTTGCTTCAAGACTTGGATATCTCCCTTAGCTTTTTTCGGATCAATTTGCAAAAGAAACAAGTGATGCGCGGAACGAATTTCATGATCATCCATGGGAGGGAGAATAATAGCGTCATTCTCCTTAAATCTTCCCACTAAATACTCAGCATTTCGTCTCCTTTTCTCGATTATCGAATCCAAACGTTTCATTTGTTGTAAAAGTCCAATTGCTTGTATTTCTGTCGATGAACTATTGCCAGCTACGAAAGGTCCATATTTACCCTCCAAAGCAACTACATCGTACAACCAATTCTTAATTTTCCGACTTAAATCGAGCCCTAAGAACCGGCACTTCCCAAAATCTTCACCAATAGGGAGATCAGTACAAATAATCCCTCCTTCCCCGAACGAAGTAATGTTTTTCACTTCATGAAAACTAAACACACCAAAATGGCCAATAGTACCGACCTTTTTCCCTTTATACTCCGCACCAAAGGCATGTGCGGCATCCTCGATGACCACGAGATCGTGTTTTTCTGCTAATCGCATAATCGGATCCATATCTACTGGCCAACCACCAATGTGAACGGGTATAATCACCTTAGTTTTCTCGGTAATTTTCCGTTCAACATCGGTAGGGTCCATATTTATGGAACGCGGATCCACATCGGCGAAAACTACTTTAGCACCGATTGAAAGAGGATAGGAAATCGTCGCAATAAAAGTGATAGAAGGAGCTATAACTTCATCTCCTGGTCTCAAATTGGCATATTTGTAAGCTATTTCAAAACCAGCTGTCGCATTGGTAAGAAAAGCACAGTGTTTTACACCTAAGTAATCCCTTACTGTTTCCTCAAGTTCAAGAACTTTCGTCCCTAAGGAAAGTTTGCCAGGAGGCCTACTGACGTTACTTAATCGACGAATTGCTGCTTCAACCTCTTTGAGAACATTGTCGTAATCATTAGCGTTCTTTTGAAAAAGAAATTGAATGAGCTCAATAACATCATCTGCATTATAACTCTCCCCCACCGCGGCCCAAGGAACTCTTGCCGGGCCAGTATCGTATCGAAAATCAGAAGGTTTCTCTCCCATCTTTTCCACCCCCTTCTCATCAAATCCCACAACTTTATAGGTTTTTATAAACTCACCCCTCACCTCTTTAAACAACTTCCTCCAGCGGTTGATAAGGTAATTGATGTGCCTCAGCCACTGCACGATTGGTCAAAATTCCTTTGTAAACGTTAACCCCCTTAGTCAAAGCTCGGTCAAGCTTCAAAATTCCTTCACCACACGTTGCAATTTTCACCACGTAGGGAAGCGTAGATTGGGACAAGGCAAGGGTTGAAGTACGAGGATAAATTCCAGGAATGTTCGTAACACAGTAATGAATCACACCATTTATTTCGTAGGTTGGTTTTTCATGAGTAGTCGGAAAAGAGGTTTCTGAACAACCACCCTGGTCAATGGAAACATCTATCACGACCGAACCCTTTTTCATAGAAGAGATCATTTCCTGCGTCACTAATTTGGGTGTTTTCGCACCAGGCAAAAGGACTGCACCAATTAAAAGATCACAGTCAACTAATTCTTCTGCAAGATCGTATTCAGATGTTCTACGGTAACAAACGTTAGGAGGTAAAATACTCTCGAGGTATCGCATTCTTTCTCCGTCGATTTCAAACATTACCACCCGCGAACGCAGGCCGGCTGCCAATTTTGCTGCATTGAATCCCACTGTCCCACCACCGAGGATCACTACTTTTGCCGGTGATACCCCTGGGACACCACTCATTAATATGCCTTCCCCACAATAAACCTTGGAAAGAAGCAGAGCACCAATCAACACAGAAGCCCTACCAGCCACTTCACTCATGGGTTCTAATAACACAAGACGACCGTTTTCTTCCACCGTTTCATAGGCAATCCCGATGACCTTACGAGCCAAAAGAGATTCGGTAAGAGTCCTATTAGATGCTAAATGCAAATAGGTAAAAAGAATCTGAGCGGGGCGAAAGAAATCGAGTTCTTCCTGTAAGGGTTCTTTTACTTTCAAAATCATCTCGGCATTTTCAAAGAGATTCTTTTTGTCAACAATTGAGGCTCCTGAAGCTATGAAATCTTGATCGGGAAAACCACTACTTAAGCCCGCTCCTTCTTCAATCATCACTTGGTGTCCTCCTTTTACAAGAGTCATCACCCCTGCCGGCGTAATAGCCACACGATACTCATGATCTTTAATTTCCTTAGGAACCCCGATAATCATGAGTTGCCCCTCCTGCTTAAAATCACGATAAATTTGAGTCTTTCGAGATGTTCTTAACAACAAAGTGGGAAACTCTTTTCTCCTATCATAGGAGAAAGAAGAGAGGAAAAAACGAGGTTATTTTTTGATATCGTCAGGAATTTTTTGTTTTTTTTCAGAAGTAATTTTCCTCTTACGAAACTGTTGTGGGGTAACACCCTCAAACTTACGGAATACCTCACTAAAGTAACGTACATTTTCATACCCGACTCGATTTGCTACTTCAGACACGTTTAAATTCCCTTGATTAAGAAGATCTCGCGCCTTCACCATCCTTCGTTCAACAAGATGTTCAGAAAAACTTTTCCCCGTTTCTTTTTTAATCAAAAAACTTAAATACGCAGGATTCAAATCCACCAAACGAGCAAGGTGGTTTAAACCAATATTATCACCATAATGTTCGTCAAGAAATTCGAGACACCTGCGGACTGCTAAAGAAAAACCAGCGCTATTTCCTTGAAACATCTGAGCAATAATCTCAAGGTATTTTTTAAGCCAAACAAAAAAATCATCCCGAGTATGCAATTGCCCTATTTCTTTCCCCTGCATAAAGGGGTTGAGAGTATTCGGTACAGACAATCTCTCCTCAAGAGCACACTGAAATGCCATTTCAGCCACATAAAAAGCCAACTGAGCATACTGTGAGGACTCGGCCCGATTCCTATCTAAATGGTAAAACAAACCCTCCAATTTCTGCTCCACCATGTTTTTGCTCCCAAAACGAACACGGTTAATCAAGTTCCGCACTTCCTCACGAAGAGATGGCTCTATAGGCGAGAATGATTCTTCTTGAGCTTTTGAAGCAAAGAAAATCTTTTGCCCTAAGAGAGATATCACCTGCTGATAAGCGCCATCTAATTCAAGGAGGGTCACTGGACGACTACAAGCCACTAAAAATTTTCGAGTAAATTTCTTACGCAATGCATTCTCTATTTCGAGAGCAAGGAGAGAATCAGAAAAAGAAAGGGGTGATGAAGAAACCACCACTAATAATACATCAGTGTCATCGTCTTGAAGAATCAATAAGATTTCGCGTTTCATCTGTTTGAGTATTTCCTCGACATTCCTTTCTACTTTGAAACGAAAATCCTTGTATTGATGGTCATCCATCGATAGGCGTACTTGATAGGCACTACAAGCAGCTATAGCAATAACGACAACTTCCCGGTTTTGTATACCGAGAACTCCAATTTTTTCACGCAAATCGTGAAGCGATAGTTCATGTCTAAGGAGCTGCCAAAAAGTTTTTTCTAAGAAGGCCAATGAGCAACTTTTAAGCCTGTTCTCTAATCTTTCTTTCTCCCCTCGAGCGTCCTCTTCTTGTAAAATTGTTCGTCGTATCCTCTCAAGCACTTCACGAAGTTCTTTGAGGCTACACGGTTTCAAGAGGTAATCAATTGCCCCTAACTGAATGGCTTTTTTCAGCAAGGGAAAATCGTTGTAGCCACTGAGGATAATCACCTTGAGTTCAGGGAAGAGAGATCGAATCCTCTCCAAAGCTGTTAACCCATCCATAACTGGCATTCTCACATCTAAAATGACAATTTGGGGGTGAAACAGTGTTATCTTATTCAACAACTCGTAACCGTTTTCTGCTTCGGCCACTACCTGATAGCCCATTTCATTCGCTAGGAGACTCTTCATGCCTTCCCGCACTAATTCTTCGTCATCAGCTATGACAATAGATATCAGTTCATCCTCCAATTAATCCACCTCGCCTAAGCGCAAAAGGAATCCGCAATTGGATTGTTGTACCCCAACCCTTACGGCTTCTTATAACAAGTTGATAATCATCACCATAATAATAATTCATCCGTTTTTGAATGTTCACCAGCCCAATACGACGGCGCTGCGTAGCATAGTTTCTATAATTTATCTCTCCATCGTCGAACTTTTTATTTACCATTAATGACTTTTGCAGAGTTTCCGACATACCTACACCATCGTCAGATATTTCAAGAACAGCTTTCTGTCCATCCTCTTGCCATCCACAAACTTTAACAGTACCAGGAACCCCTTTTGGCTCGATTCCATGTTCAATAGCATTCTCAACAAGAGGTTGCAAAACAAATTTGGGGATGGGAAAATTGAGTATTTCTGGTGCGACCTCAATGAGGTAAGAAATTCTATTACCATAACGAATCTTTTGAATAAAAAGATAGTTTTCTACGTGTTCGAGCTCTTCGCCAAGCGTAACAATACCACCCTTACGATCCAAACTATGACGCAGTATCTTTCCCAAAGCGTGCACTACTGCTTGGATATCTTCTACTCTATGCAAGACTGCCAACCACTGAATAGAATCCAATGCATTATAGAGAAAGTGAGGATTAATTTGTGCCTCAAGAGCCTTGAGTTCTGTTTCTCGCAAGCGAACTTCAGTATTTTTCATTTGCTTTTCAAGAAGGAGCATGGATTTCATTTCACTTATCTTCTGAATATTACGAGCATTGCGTTCTTTTTCTCTCATGTTTTCAAATAATAGGTTCACTACCTTATCAGCAATAGTGTGAAGAAGACGTGCAATCGCTTTTGTTCTGGTCAAGTCCAAAACTGGTATGTCTTTCAACGTCTGAAGTTGTTCCTCTCTAAAAGCCTTAGGAAAGGGGCTAAGACATCTCTCTATTCTCGCTTCATATCGCTCATGAGGAGTTTTCAATAAAATTTGGCCACAAACAACCGAACCAACATGTAATCCTTCTACGACAATGGGAACAGCAATGTCAACTAAACCTGCATGGCAATGGTAAATAAAAGGTCCACCAATCTGAAAGGCTTTAAGAGCTCCTTCGATACCAGATTTCGTACATCGGAGACGACCCTCCTCAGAAAAAAACATACGCCGGCAGAAAGGACAAAAGTTCTCTGGAGGTACCGGCACAATGAGCTCCCCTTCTATACTCTGTATGGCAGTATAGAGTCCGGTGACTTTGCAAAAAACGTCTAACAACTCCTGTAACAAATTGCTGTTTTTGACAACTTGAACTAAATTAAAGGGGCTTATCTGATAACTCAGCTCTTTTTTAGTTATAGAAAAAATCCCTCCTTTTTAAAAATATATTCCTTTTATTGCGTGTGATCAAGACAGTACCTTAATCCCGATGGTGTCAACTTATTGTAGGAGTGTTTTTTAAGATCCCCTTCTTTTCTCGTTTTGTTAGGCATGGTTCTTTCTATCCTCGCCATCCAGGGGTGTCACACCACAGGAACCCAATCTAAGCT
>Ga0116210_1000314_pt1 | contig 50244 bp, 40 predicted proteins | sample TshhotsprinmetaG_FD_94483 | JGI IMG/M metagenome (GOLD analysis project Ga0116210, IMG submission 94483) | Hot spring microbial communities from South Africa to study Microbial Dark Matter (Phase II) - Tshipise hot spring metaG | ecosystem: Environmental > Aquatic > Thermal springs > Hot... | reverse complement strand
CCAACGCTTACCGTAACCAGCGCGCCCTCTCACACACCAACGCTTACCGTAACCAGCGCGCCTTCTCACACGCCAACGCTTACCGTAACCAGCGCGCCCTCTCACACACCAACGCTTACCGTAACCAGCGCGCCTTCTCACACGCCAACGCTTACCGTAACCAGCGCGCCTTCTCACACGCCAACGCTTACCGTAACCAGCGCGCCCTCTCACACGCCAACGCTTACGGCAACTAACACGCTTCCTAACTCACCAACGCCGACGGTAACCAGCACGCCCGCGCATACACCAACGCCGGCGGCAACCGGCACACCGATAAACACGGCCACTGTCACCGCAACCGCTGCCGGCGCACCAATCACAACGTATACACCATCACCCTCGACAACCACGATACCAACCTCAGAGCAAACGATCTATATTCCAATCGTCAACCGGTAAGTACATGAAACCAGGAGAAATGACGCTATGCCCAGTCTGCCAATCAGCCATACCGATCTCTTCCAACAGGTGGTTGCCAGCTTTCGCGATGTTCTCGAACAGAGTGGCCGACCTGTACCGGAAACAATTGACGAGCAAACCATCCTTTTCGGTAAGGGAGCGCCACTCGACTCGCTGGCGCTGGTGACGATGATTGTTGATCTGGAACAGCGGCTGGAAGAAGAGTATGGGATTACGCTCACGCTGGCCGATGAGCGGGCAATGTCTCAGCGCAATAGCCCGTTTCGAACGATAAGATCGCTGGTTGATTACCTTGAGCGCCTGATCGCCGAGGAGTCGGGTCGTGACTGAGCGAACAGTTGTACTCATTACTGGAACCAGTCGCGGTATCGGGCGCTTTCTGGTTGAGCATTTCTTGCAACGCGGCGCGCTGGTTGAAGGTTGCGCGCGCAATCTGGTTGAATGGGAGCTGCCCGGCTATACCCATCACCAGGTTGATGTCAGCAACGAAGGGCAGGTGCGGGCCATGCTGAGCGCAATCCAGCGTCGGCACGGTCGGCTCGACATTGCCATCAACAACGCGGGAATTGCCGCGATGAACCACGCGCTGCTGACGCCGGCGGAAACGGCCAGTCGCATTCTCGATGTGAACGTGCTGGGTAGTTTTCTGGTCTGCCGCGAGGCCGCTAAACTGATGCGCCGCCGCAATTATGGCCGGATCGTGAACTTTAGCACGATTGCAGTGCCGCTACGGCTCGAGGGCGAGGCACTCTATGCCGCAGCCAAAAGCGCGATTGAGATGCTGACCCGCGTTCTGGCCCGCGAATTTGCTCCCTTCGGCATTACGGTGAACGCCATCGGACCAACTCCGATTGAAACAGACCTGATTCGAGGCGTTCCGCAGGAAAAATTGCAGCACATTATCGACTCGCTCGCCATTCGCCGTTTTGGCACATTCGCGGATGTTGCCAACGTGATCGATTTCTTCGTTAACCCGGCCAGTGACTACATCACCGGTCAGGTGATCTATCTCGGTGGCGGTGGTTGACAACCACTGTCGCAGGGAGGGCTTTGTATGAGCATCGCATGGCTCCGTGAACGCATGGAACAATGGGCCGATCACCCGGCCATTGTCTGGAATGACCACCCTTTCCTCTACCGTGATCTGCTGGCACGCCTGCAAATGTGGCACCAGGCGCTCGACCGGCACGATGTTGGCACTGGACAGGTGGTTACTATCGAAGGTGATTATTCACCGAATGCAGTGAGCTTGCTGCTAGCTCTGATCGAGCGCAATACGATTGTGGTGCCCCTGACCCGTAGCGTCGCTGCCCAGCGGGAAGAGTTTCTCGACATCGCTGAAGTGCAGGTTGTCGTCAGTTTCGATGACGATGATCGGTGGCGGATCGAACGACGGGCCAGACCGGTAACCAATCCATTGACCTGCCAGTTGATCGAACGCGGTCATCCGGGATTGGTGCTCTTTTCGTCAGGATCGACCGGCAAGAGTAAGGCGGCATTGCACGACTTTATCCCGCTGTTGGAAAAATTTCAGGTACCGCGCCATCGACGGGTGACACTAACATTTTTGCTTCTCGACCATATTGGTGGGATCAATACCCTCTTCTACACTCTGGCGAATGGCGGTACCGTGGTAGCAGTGCCATCGCGCGATCCTGATGTCGTCTGTCGCGCAATCGAGACCCATCGCGCGCAGACATTGCCCACTTCGCCAACCTTTCTCAATCTGTTGCTGATTTCAGAGGCGTATAAGCGGTATGACCTCTCGTCGCTAGAGCTGATTACGTATGGTACCGAAGTGATGCCAGAGAGCACCTTACAACGGATTCACGCTCTCTTTCCCAACGTCCAGTTATTACAAACTTACGGTTTGTCGGAGTTGGGTATCTTGCGTTCAAAGTCGCGCGACTCCAGCTCATTGTGGGTCAAAATCGGCGGCGAAGGTTTCGAGACCAAAATTGTCGATGGTGTGCTATGGATTCGAGCCCGCTCGGCAATGCTTGGCTATCTCAATGCCCCTAGCCCATTCGACGAAGAGGGATGGATGAACACGCAAGACGTGGTCGAGGTTGATGGCGAATATATTCGCATTCTGGGCCGGCGCAGCGAGATTATCAATGTTGGTGGACAGAAGGTCTACCCGGCTGAAGTTGAGAGTGTCTTGTTACAGATGCCAAACGTGAAGGATGTCGCCGTCACTGGTGAGAGCAATCCGATCACAGGTCAGATTGTCACCGCGCGCTTTAATCTGTTCGAACCGGAAGATCCCAACGCGTTCAAACGGCGCGTGCGCGCCTTCTGTCGTGAACGGCTTGCGCCCTACAAAATCCCGGTCAAGATTATCATTACCGACGATAAACAACACAGTGCCCGCTTTAAGAAGATGCGTCGGTCGTCGCCGTAAGGAATGACAGGATCAGTTCCAGCGGGGACAGTCGCCGGAGGCGAGCGCAGATGTCTGGTCACAAACACCCATCAACAATTCCGATCGTTCAGATCGCCATCGATCCGGCCCTTTCCGCCTACCGCGCCGAAATCAACTACATCTGGCGCGCGCTGCTGACCGGTATGGGTTACGGCTGGCGAGAATCGGCGTGGGGTAAAGAGCCGGTGACGGTTGTATACACCGCCACACCGGCGCAAGCGCCACCGGCCCGGATCGTCATCCAGGCCCGGCCAGAGCGCTGGGCTGCTCCGGCGAAGGTACGTCTGCTCGGCGCGCGACAATGGCAGGGGTATGACCTGCCTCTGCTGGACGGCGATGATCGCCAGACTCAGCCGGTAGTCGAGAATGGCAGCACATTCGTTGCCGGGGATCCGATTTTTGCCGCCTTCTGGTTGCTCAGCGGCTATGAAGAGGATCAATATCCCATCCTCAAACATGGCTATCGTGACCTCAGCGACGCACCGATGCTAGAGGACGGATTGCTACGCCGCGCGCCGGTATCAGCCATCGGTTGCTGGCTGGCTGACCTGCTGCAACAATGCGGACTACCTGCCGGCCTTCCGCGCTGGCCGTATGGAGCCAGATTAGCCGCTAGCTGCGGTCATGACGTTGATTATCCAGAGGTTGTGCGCTGGCTGGAACCATTACGCATCCTGATCCGGCAGGGGGTTGGCGGGCTGGGAACAGCGCTCGATGTTCTCAGGGGTCGCCGTACCCACTGGCATTTCCGTTCATGGATGGAATTAGAAGAGCGCATTGGGGCGCGCTCAGCTTTCTACTTCGTGGCGCGCAAAGGTTCTTTACTGGAATACGCTACCGGATTGCCCGATCCATTTTATGACGTGCAGGCGCCACACTTCCGCGCTCTCTTTCGCGAACTCAGCGCCGCAGGCTGGGAGATCGGGTTGCATGCCAGTTATCGCGCCTACACCGATTGCAAGCTCCTGATCGCCGAACGCACCCGGCTGGCCGCGGCGAGCGGCCAACCGATCAACGGCAATCGCCATCACTACTGGCACCTCGATCCACACCGGCCAGAGCAGACGCTGTTGATGCACGAACAGGCTGGCTTTCGCTACGACGCCTCCCTGACTCACAACCGTTACCTCGGTTGGCGGCGAAGCAGTGTCTGGCCATTCTTCCCATGGCATCGTGATCTCCGTCGCCCGATTCGCGTGCTGCAATTGCCAACAGGTTGGATGGATGACCATCTGTTTGGTCAGCGACGGTTCAATCCCGGTGACCGTCAGGCGCTACTCAACGAGCTGCGGGAGACAGTCACCAGGCAGGAAGGACTATTGCTCGTCGATGTGCATGATTATGTCTATGATGACGCACTCTTTCCCGGCTGGGCAGCAACTTACCGCACACTCTGGGAAACCCTGGCGACGCAGGGAGGAGTCTGGTTTGCCGCTCCAGCCGCGATTGCCGATCACTGGTTGCAGCGGATGGCACACATCGAGTCGGTGAGCGAGGGTCTGGATCATAACTCGCTATGAAACTTTACCGTACCATCATCTTCCTCTTGCTCTTTATTGCGCCGCCGCCGATCAAGCCGGCTATCCTGCGCATCTGCTGCGGCGCACAAATCGGACGCGGCGTTTCCATCGGCTGGTTTACGACCCTGATGGGTCGCCACATCAGGATCGGCGACTACAGTGCCATCCGCGCGCTGAGCATCATCAGTTGTGGCGGTGACCTTAGTATCGGACGCTATAGCATTATCAGCAGTTTCACGCTCGTATACGGCGCCGCCAGCCTGCGCATCGGCAATCACAGCTACATCGGGCCACAATCACTGATCAACACGGAGGAAGATGTGCGGATCGGTGATTGGAGCGCGCTCGGCGCGCGAAGCATGGTCTATACGCACGGGTCATTCCTGCCCTACCACGAAGGCTACTGGGTACGTTTTGCCCCGGTGACTATCGGCAACTGCGTCTGGTGCGCTGCCGGAGTCTTCCTCCATCCCGGCACGAGCATCGGCGATAACAGTTTTGTGAACTCACGCTCGGTGGTCAGCGGCGACCTTCCACCCGACTCGATCATCGAAGGGAACCCGGCTCGCGTCGTAAACACGATGAGTCGCACTCGTCGCGCAATCACCCCTCGCCGGCTTGACGCTATCGCCGAACAGATGCTGCGCCACTTTCTCGCCATGGCCACTGCTCACGGCGAGCTGCATGTGATTAACGAGCGACCGCAGCCGATTATTCAGATGGGGCGCCAGCACTACGAGATTGCGCTGGTACCGGCAGTCGGCGAAGTTCCATCTGCCCATCCCTGCCACCCCACCATCTGGATCATCTGCCGACGCAACTGGCAGGCGCCATCGGATCTCTGGCTCGATCTAAGCGTTAACCGGCGTAGCCCCCGCCGCGCTGCGCCACTCGACGCGCTGGCGACCTTCTTGCAACGCTACTACGGTATTCAACTCGAATATGAGGAGATGTAGATGTCCCGTGTACTCACTATTCTCGGCACTCGACCAGAGATTATCAAACTCTCACCGCTGATACCGCTCCTTGAAACGCAGTTTGAGCATATCCTGGTTCATTCCGGCCAACACTATTCCTACGAAGTCGATGCCATCTTCTTTGAAGAGCTAAGCTTACCGGCGCCACGCTATACCCTTGGTGTCGGCTCGGCTCAGCACGGTGAGCAGACGGCGCGGATTCTCTCGCGGCTGGAACCGATTTTACTTCAGGAACGTCCCGACCTGGTATTGGTGCAAGGTGACACAAATACCACGATGGCTGGCGCGCTCTGCGCGGCCAAACTGGGCTTTCCGGTCGCGCATCTGGAAGCGGGTGGACGCTCCTTCAACCGGACGATGCCGGAAGAACTCAACCGGATTATTGTCGATCATATCGCCGAGATTCTGCTGGCTGCCGACGAAATTGCCGCCTATAATCTGCGGGCTGAAGGTCTACCAGAATCACGCATTCACGTGATCGGATCAACTGCCATTGATGCGGCGCTTCATCACCGCGAGCGCGCGGCTCAACGTCCGATCCTGAACCAACTGGAGTTAAAGCCGGGATCATATCTGGTACTGACCTTGCATCGCGCCGAGAATACGGAACCGGCAGTGCTGCCAGGGATCATTCAAGCCCTCAACGAGCTGGCTGCAACCCATCGCATTGTCTTTCCAATTCACCCTCGCACTGCTGCCGCCCTCGAACGCCAGCAATTACAACTCTCGCCACGCATCCTTGCCCTTCGTCCACTCGGCTATCTCGATACATTATGTCTTGTTCAATCAGCGCAAGCCGTCCTCACCGACTCAGGAGGCTTGCAGGAAGAGGCGGCAGTCCTGGGGACGCCAATCTTACTGGTGCGGAACGAGACCGAATGGCGGTATCTGGTTGATGCCGGGGTAGCGGTGTTGATCGGCAACCGCTATGAAAGCATTCTGGACGGCGCAGCCAGATGGCTCAGTCCCGCCGGACTGGATCGCCTGCGCTCAGCCCGTTCGCCGATTATCAGTGGCGCCGCCGGGCGCGCAGTGGCGATTATGGCTGCATCTGTGTGAAGCGAGCAGGTACGATGGCTTCCTCTCTGACTCTCCCTTGAAGCGAGGGGAAACTCTTGCTGGCAGTGGATGATCAAACTGCTTTTCTGACCGTACTCTTACGACATTGCGCATTGCGATGAAGGTGAACTACGCCAATGTGCGCAAGCTAACCACTTTCACTCTCTTATCCCACGCCACGAGAAAAGGGAGCGAACAGGTCAGGGAATAGTATGGATGGCAACCACAGCGCAATCGCATCAAACCATCGCTCATCTCATAACATTTTTGTCATTTTCACACTGATTGATAGTTAGTCAAAGTTCAGCGTAAAAAGCTATGCTTACGTCGCCGTGTGACATCATCTGCGCCGATTCAGGAAGATCATGAACGACCGATTGCAACTTTACCTCAGCCGGCAGGCAAGCTCTTTGCCACGTTATATCGCCGAGCAGGTGATACAAAGCCTCATTGGGTGGATGCCGGGATTGGTCGGGATCGGTCTACGCGCCATCGCTTATCGGGCCATAGTGCGGATGGAAGGGATTGCCGCAATTGAGGATGGCGTGCGCATCCGTTTTGCCGACAATGTGCGACTGGGAAGCGGCGTCTACCTCGATCACGGCGTCTATTTGCATGCCTGCCCTGGTGGGATCACAATCGGCGCCGAGAGTATGGTGATGAAAAACGCAATTCTTCACGTCTACAACTTTCGCAACCTTCCTCACAGCCACATTACCATCGGGCAGCGATCGTTGATCGGTGAAAGTTGCATTCTGCGCGGACAAGGCGGGATCACGATCGGTAACGATGTCTATCTGGGCACGCTCGTCCAGGTGCTGGCTGTTAACCACGTCTTCCACGACACCACCCGTCCGATCAGCGCGCAGGGAATTACGGCCCAAGGCATCAGCATCGGTGACGGTTCCTGGATCGGCAGTGGCGCAATCATTCTTGATGGAGTGAAGATCGGCAAGAATGTCGTGATCGGCGCCGGCGCAGTCGTGACCAGAGACGTGCCCGATTACTGCATTGCCGTCGGCAATCCAGCTCGCGTGATACGCAATTTACGCACCGATCCGCTGCCGGCAGAGCGGTTGATGACACCGGTGTTTTAAATCACCGGCCACGCGGCTTAAACAGTGTAGGGCTTTGAGGGGAGGGGGAACGTATGACGACACTTTCGGTTGTGATACCCGCCTACAACGAAGAGGATGGGATTGCAGCTATCGTTGAGCGCGTGCTGGCAATTCGACCGGCACTCCACGAGGTAGGGATTGACGATCTCGAATGCATTGTCGTGGATGATGGGTCACAAGATCGCACTGCGGCAATTGTGCAGAGTTTTGGCCATCAAGTGCGCCTGATCCGACAACAAAATCGCGGGTACGGCGGCGCGTTGAAGACCGGTTTCAGCCAGGCTCGCGGTGAATTGATCGGCTTTCTTGACGCTGACAGCACCTACCCGCCCGAATATTTTCCACAGATGTGCCAGGTTGCGCTGGCCGGCGCCGATATCGTGATCGGTAGTCGCATGGCCGGCGCCCACAGCGAGATGCCACTGGTTCGTCGAATCGGCAATACTATCTTCGCTACAATGCTGTCGCTGGTTGCCGGTGTGCGTATCAGCGATAGCGCCAGCGGTCAGCGCGTCTTGCGTCGCTCCATCCTGCCGCTGATCTATCCCTTGCCCAATACGCTCGATTTCACCCCCGCGATGAGCACGCGCGCGCTGCACGAGGGGTTGCGGATGGTCGAAATTCCCATTCCATACAAAGAGCGTTCGGGTCGTAGCAAGCTGCACGTCATCCGTGACGGCCTCCGCTTCACCAGATCGATTGTCTGGACAGCACTAACCTACAACCCGGTGCGCATCTTCGGCGGGATCGGGTTTGCGTTACTGATGCTGGCTCTCTTGATTATCGCGGGTCAGAGCATTGCCATCGGCTTAGGGCTGCTGGGTGGATGGTCATTTCCGCAACTCTTCGGCGCGATGGTGCTCACCGTCGCCGGAGTCACCCTTTACACGACCGGCACTTCGTTTAGCTACCTCGTCACCCTCTTCCACAAACGCGCTATCCGGCAGGGATTGTTTGGGCGGCGCGGCAATGGCCGCCGGATTGAACGGCATTACTGGTGGTTAGGGTTGCTGGCCATCTTGAGCGGCATCGCCACCTACATTGCCGCAGTCGCATTTGATCTGACCAATCCGGCGCTGGCTAATTCATGGTTTGCGCCGGTTGTAAGCGCTATGCTGGTGCTGATGGGCGTGCAACTGGTCAGCGCCTGGGGGCTGGCGCGAGTTTTGGCTGAACTCAGTCGTCGCGAGAGTGAGCAAGAGGCCGATCTAAACTGGACGTATACTCCGCTCGCTACATCAACCGAATCGATGGCGCAAACAGTGTAGCGAAAGGATGTATATGGAACAGTTTTTCAGGTGGAGCGAGCAACATCTCGGTCAGACTCACTACGTATTAGGCTACCTGATCGTTCTGATCAGTCATAACTGGCCGATCATGCTTGCCATCGGCGCGGCGCTGATCTTCAGCATTTGGCTCTACCGCCAGCCCTCTCGCGCCAACGCCGTCTGGTTGTTTAGCGCGCTACTGTTTGGGCTGGGGTATGAATACGAAAAACATGTTGCTGGCGAATTTCATCAGGCCATCGACATGCTCTTCGGTTTGGAGATCGCCTCCTGGAATCGCCCATTGCACTTCATCGTCGGCTCGGTTATCAATACCGGTTTCGTGCTGATCACCGGCCTGATGATCATTCACGGTCTGCAACTTTCGTTCGGATTGTCAATTATCAAGCTCTTTCGCCGCTACTATCCTGCCCGCACTTATCATCGGTCGAGCGGCGCTATTGCACCTCACAATGCTCATTTAGAAGGGGAGAACCATGAGCGAGCAGGAAATGACACCAACTCCACGCAAGCAAGCGCCAGGCGATAAACCGACCGGCATCAAGCTGGTAGCGCCGGCCCGACCCGATGAGCGCGCCGGTGAGATCCGCTTTATCGAGGTGCCACGCGAACAGACACCTCGGCTCGATGTGCTGGTCCTCAACCCACCCTCACCCGACGGCGATCTCTTCTTGCGCGATATTGCCCGCGTTGGCCGGCGCACGCGCGACGGTATTATCTGGCCGCAGACCGCGCTGGCCCAGATTGGCGCAGTTGTGAAAGAGGCCGGTTATACGGTAGAGGTGATCGACGCTATCGGGCTGATGATGGATTGGCCATCGTTCGAGAAGTACATGTGGGAAAAGAAGCCACGCTATATGATCATCCACGCCACGGCACCCACATTGACGAACGATATGCGCACAACCTTTATCGGCAAAGCCGTTGGCACTATTACGATGGCCATTGGCACCCACGTCACGCCGATGACACGCGAGACTCTCGAATCTTACCCAACGCTCGACATCGTTGTGCGCGGTGAGCCAGAATTGACCATCGTTGATGTGATCCGCACTATTGATCGCGTCGTTGAGCAAGAGCGGGCCAACGAGACGGTGCCGGTCGGCAATCCTGACCTGACGCCACCATGGCGTAAATTGCCCTTCCCTGACGCTTCGTACCTGACGACACGCGGACGGTTTCGCGGCATCCATCCTCACCTGATCGCCAAAGCGCTGCGCGAAACGCTCGGCGTTGGTTATCGCGACGAACACGGCGAGATCAAGATCAACCCTGACCGACCATTCATCGAAGATCTCGACACCCTGCCGATCCCCCTGCACGATCAACTGCCCTGGCAGCGTTACAAAGTCCCCATTGTTGGCGGCCCATACACCTTTGTTCTCACCAGTCGCGGCTGCCCTGCCGGATGCCGCTACTGTATCAAGCATGTTACGTACCAGTCGAGCGTGCGCCATCGCAGTCCCCAACATGTTTTGCAAGAGATGATCATGCTCAAAGAGATGGGGATGCGCCATATCCATTTTGAGGCCGACCTGTTTACCGTCAAAAAGGAATTTGTGTACGACCTCTGTCACACGATTATCAAAGAGGGTATCAAGCTGCGCTGGAGCTGCAATAGCCGGGTCGATTTTGTTGACGAAGACGAGCTACGCTTGATGCGCAAAGCCGGCTGTTTCATGATCGCTTGGGGTCTTGAGAGTGGCAGTGAAGAGGTGCTGAAGCGAGCCCGCAAAGGCACGACGGTGAAGCGCATTGAAGAGACAATCGCTGCCAGCCATCGGGCCGGAATTATGAATTGGGGGTATTTCATCATCGGACTGCCCGGCGAGACGGTAGAGACAATTCAGCAGACGATTGCGCTCTCGAAGCGATTGCCTCTGGATATTGCTCTCTTCCACATCGCCACGCCGTACCCCGGCACGCCGTTCTACTACGAAGCAGTTGCAAACGGCTGGATCCGGATGAATCAGTGGGAAGACTATGATATGTATTCCCATACGGTGTTGAACTACCCCCATCTTAGCTCGGCTGATCTGGAATACTGGGCCAAGCGAGCGGCGCGCGAGTGGTCTTTGCGACCGCGCCCAATACTTACGTTCCTCAAGGGTGCCACCAACCCAGAGACATGGGGGCAGCTCTGGCAAATTGGTGTTAATCATCTGAAATGGATCGGCGGTAGCTTGCGCAACGAAGGACTGCGCCGATTGAGCGGCAGCGGCACGATGTGATCGTCTGATTTGTCGCACAGTAGCGTTCTGTTACTAATAACGTCAGCGCGGTGAGCTACTCACCGCGCAGGAGTATCTTTTTCCAACGGGGGGGTCATGAATAAACAGCTCGCCACCCGTCTCCCGCATCTGTCCGCCGCGCAGATCCAGGCTGGCGAGCGCATTGTGGCGTTGATCGTGATTGCGCTGATCGCCGTCCTGTCGCTGGTGAATCTGCCATATGCGCCGCGCACCTGGTTCGATGAAGGCTCGCATCTGCACGTACCGGAAACACTGGTACGCTATGGGGTTTACGCCGACATTAGCAGTGAAGGGTTTCGCTACTTTGGGCCGACTATCGGGGTTGGGCCAACGGTGATGTTGCCAATTGCGCTGGTCTTTGCGATAGGCGGTGTCGATCTGTTGCTCGCGCGATTGGTCATTGTCGTCTACTTCGTTGTCGCTCTCTGGCTCTTTTATCGGCTGGCATATCGGCTGCACGGCGGCAGACTAGCATTGCTCACCGTTTTGCTCTTGCTTGCCTCGCGTACCCGCGGATTTGAGGGCATGGTTGAGTATGGCCGACAGGTGTTGGGCGAAGTGCCGGGATTGGCCTGGCTCGGCGCCGGGCTGCTGGCATATATCAGCGCGATTCAACAACCGGCTCGCCGCCGTCGCTATGCCATCCTGGCCGGGATTGGGTTCGGTCTGGCCTTGATTACCAAGAACCAGTTTGCCCTGATTGTCGCGCCTGGCCTCGCGCTGTTGGCGCTGATCGATTGGCGCTATGCGCGAGTTGGTGATTGGTGGTTACGCTTGGCGCCACCGCTCATCGCCGGCAGTATGTTTGCCGGCTGGTTGTTGATCATGCTGGCGTTTCTCGGCCCGGCAGATTTCGGCGCCAATCTGCTCAAAACCCGACAGGCCGCTGGTGGCGCCATCTTCGTATTCGATCTGGAAGCCAGCGCGCGCGCTATGCGCTATCTCGCGCAGGTGTACGGCGGTTTGCTCGTTCCGGCGTTAGGCTACAGCCTCTGGCGCTGCCGACGCGGTGGGGTAGCCGCCTTTGCCGAACTCGTCCCAACGCTGCTGGCTGTACTGTGGATAGGATGGTATCTCGTCTCATTGGGATGGCCGCGCTATGCCTTTCCCGCAGTGGCGCTTGGCGCACCGGCAGTGGCGCGCATGATCGGTGACCTGATCGGCTGGCTTTGGCGGCGACGCCAGCCATTGCTAGTCGGCGCGGTGACTGCTTATCTGGCACTGGTCGTTGGGTTCGCTCTCCACCGCACAACGCAGGTCGTTTTTTCACCCGACGACTCACCGCAGCGGATGGCAGCTTTCCTTAATCAGCAGGTTCCCGATCAGCTTGTGATCGAAACGTGGGAACCGGAACTGGCTATCTTCACCGACCATACCTATCACTATGTGCCGACGGAACTGCTCGATGGCGCGGTAAGGCATGCCTGGCTCGGCGGGCCACCGGTAGCCTACGATGGACTATCTACACAACCACCATATGTACTGACCGGGCCATTCAGTTCCTATACCGGTATCTACGACCTTGATGTACTGACCGCTGAATATCATCCTGTGCATACCGTCGGGCCATATACGTTGTGGCAGCGAGTCGTTCCGGCAGAGCAATAGTTGAACGGTGTGAGGCAGTTGCGCTCGTCGGTCAGGGATCGCATTGAAAGGATTGCTATGCGTCGCCTGTGGCTGATTGTCTTTCTGCTCTTTTGCAGTTACGCCTACGTACTGCCACGCTGGTCAGATTGGAACCAGAACTCGCGGCTGAATCTGGTGCTGGCGCTGGTCGATGATGGCACGCCACGGATCGATCGCTACGTCGAGAATACCGGTGATTACGCGCTGTACAACGGTCATGCCTACACCGACAAGCCACCGGGGTTGTCATTTCTGGGTGTGCCCGTATATATGGCTATCCGCCCACTCATTGACACGCCGATCGTGACTCAACAACTGGAGCGGATCGGCAGTCGGTTTGAAACGACGCTCAACCCCGAAGGGAGTGGTCTGCGCAGCGACAAGATACGGTTTGCGCTCGTGCAATACATACTAACGCTGGTGGTTGTCGCATTGCCTGCGGCGCTCTTCGGCGGTCTCTTTTTCCTCGGGTTGCGACGGGTCGGCATCGCTTCGGTACCGGCCAGCATCGGCGCGCTCGGCTACGGTCTAGCCACCAGCGCCGCGCCTTACGCCGGTAACTTCTATGCCCATCAGCTCGTTGCCGCCATGCTTTTTACCGCGTTTATGCTGGCCTGGTCACCGCCAGCGCGCTGGTCACATTTCGGCGTTGGCTTCATAACCGGCTTGTTGCTCGGCTGGGCGGTGATCAGCGAATATCCGACAGCACTGGCGGCTGCCATCATCGGACTGTACGCCCTTTATCGACAAGGCTGGCGCTGGATGCCTGCCCTGACTTTGGGTGGCGCCTTACCCGGTGCGCTGTTGATCGGCTATGACCTTGTCGCTTTTGGCACACCGTGGCCAATCGGCTATGCCTATTCAGCGCTCTGGCAGGAACAACATCATACCGGGTTTATGAGTCTGACTTCACCCCAATGGGAAGCGATCTGGGGCCTGACTTTCAGCGAATTTCGCGGCCTCTTCTTCCGCGCACCCTGGTTGTTACTGGCCATTCCGGCCTGCTGGATCGGGTGGCGCTGGCGCGCGCATCGAGCCGAATGGTGGGTATTGCTGCTCGTGCCGCTGGCGTTTCTGCTCTTTTACGGCTCGTCGGTTATGTGGTGGGGCGGATTCGCTGCCGGCCCGCGCTACATCGTACCGATGATCCCGTTCCTGGCATTCCCGGTAGCAATCTTGATCGGACGCAATTGGGATCGTCTCGGAGTCCGAATCGGCGCGCTTAGTTTGATGGGGCTTTCATTTGGCCTGATCTGGCTGGAAGCAACGGCAAGCCAGCTCTTTCCCAGCGATGCGACGCGGGCAACCTGGCGCGAGTACGTCATTCCGGCCTGGCGAGACGGCGACATTGCCCGCAACCTCGGTATGGCGCTGCAACTTGATGGACCGGCAAGTCTGTTACCACTGCTCGGCTTACTCATCGCGGGCCTGGTCATCCTGCTCCGTCCGTTAGAAGCTGCCGAGCAGACTGTCGCTCCATCAACCGCGACAACCACATCAGTTGCCCCATCAGCCCAAAGGTGACAATATGCGCATTCTCATGCTCACGCTGGTCGCGCCATATCCGCCCGACAGCGGCCCCAAAATTAAAACCTACAACGTATTGCAATATCTGTGCGCTCACCACGACGTGACGCTCGTATCGCTGGTACGCAATGAACGCGAACAAACGCACGCCGAATCACTGCGTCGAATCTGTCGCGAAGTCTACACCGTACCGTTCCAACGATCCCGCTGGAAGGATGCGCGCTTCTTGCTGCGCAGCGCATTCACCGGCCAGTCATTTCTGCTCAGCCGCGATGCCTCGCCTGAGTTACACCGATTGCTGCATCGCCTGACCACTCGTGAATACTTCGACATCATTCATGCCGATCAGCTCAACATGGCCCCTTTTGCGGTCGATCTGCCTGGGGGCGCGCGGATTATCGACCAACATAACGCGGTGTGGACGATTGTCGCTCGCATGGCGGGACGCGCCGATCTGATCCGGCGGATTGGACTCCAGATCGAAGCCCGTCGGCTGCGGCGCGCCGAAGCGCGCTTGTGCGCTTGCTTCGATGGAATGCTGGCAGTCAGCGAACCGGATTACACCTTTCTCAGACTCGCCGCTGCCGAGGTTGGGGTCGTATTGCCGCCAACCGCCATCATTCCGATTGCAATCGACACCCGAGCAGAGATACCGATCCAGCGTCATGCCAACCCCGATACCATCCTCAGTATGGCAACCATGTTCTGGCCACCGAACGTTGATGGCGTGCTCTGGTTTGCCCGCGAAGTCTGGCCGCTGGTGCGGCAGGCAGTGCCGTATGCGCGCGTGGCGCTGGTCGGCTCCCGGCCACCGGCAACAGTGCGGCAGTTAGCCGCCGACCCGGCCATTACCGTGCCCGGTTATGTAGAAGATCCCCGGCCTTACCTTGAGCGCACAGCGGCCCTGATCGTGCCCGTCCATGCCGGTGGTGGCATGCGGGTCAAGATTCTGGAAGCGCTGGCCCGTGGATTGCCTGTTGTCTCTACCACAATCGGCTATGAAGGAATTGAAGTGACACCAGGCAAACATCTTCTAGTCGGCGACACCCCAGCAGCTTTTGCCGCAGCACTCATCCAACTGTTGCGAGATCCGGCACTGGGGCAACGACTGGCAGCACAGGGTCGGCGCGTTGCCGAAGAGCGCTACGACTGGCGCGTGGTCTGCCCGGCCATCGAGCAGTTGTACGCAACTGCGCTGCAACGGGCCGGCGTGACGCTAACGGGAGGATGAAGATGAACATTTTGTTCGTAGCCCCGTATACTCCTTCTCCGATCCGGGTGCGACCGTACCAGTTTATCCGTTATCTGGCCCGTCGTGGTCACGTGATCACCCTGGTCTGCCCCGCCGACGATCCGGCTCAACTCGACGAGCTGCGCGCCATCTGCCGGCGAGTGGTAGCTGTTCCAGTGCGACGCACCGATCATTTGCGCGCTTATTTACGCGCGCTCCCCGATCAGTTACCACTTCAAGCGGCACACTGTCTCACGCCAGCCATGATAGCGGCGGTAACAAACGAGATCCGGCGTGGCCATCATCACATCATTCATATTGAGCATCTGCGCGCAGCAGAGATTGCGCGCGCGGCACTACGCCAATGCGGCGATGGTATACCGGCAGTGCTTGATGCCGTAGACAGTATCAGTCTGCTCTTCGAGCGTACACTACGGCGCGGCACAAACTTCGCCAGCCGACTGCGCGCATTGCTTGATCTGGCCCGCACTCGCCATTACGAGGCTGCTTACCCTCAGCGCTTCGCCGCCATTGTCGTCACTTCCCCAGAAGACCGGTGGGCCTTGCATGTGCTCAGTCAGACACTCGGTCAACCCGGTGGCAACCCGATCATCGTTGCTCCCAACGGAGTCGACCTCGACTATTTCCAGCCGTATTACGGCCCACGCCAACCCGATCATCTCGTCTTCACCGGCAAGATGAGTTACCACGCCAACGAAGCGGCAGCCCGTTTTCTGATCGAAGAGATTATGCCGCTGGTCTGGACGAAACGCCCCGCGGTAAACGTCACCCTGGCCGGCGCCGAACCAGGCCCACGGCTACGCGCCTACGCCCGCGATCCGCGCATTACGGTCACCGGCCCGGTACCCGATTTACGTCCGTACCTCAACCAGGCCACGCTTGCAGTTGCCCCTATTCGCTACGGTACTGGAATCCAAAACAAGGTGCTGGAAGCAATGGCTACTGCAACCCCCGTTATTACCTCGCACCAGGCTACCGTCGCGCTCAACGCGCAAGCTGAGCGCGACCTGATCGTTGCCTCCGATGCCGCCGACTTTGCGCAGGCAATTCTTACGATGCTCGCCGATCACGAACGCCGACAGGTGATCGGATGGGCCGGACGGAACTATGTTGAGCAGTATCACGACTGGCGCCAGAGCGTGAACCGCCTCGAAGCAACGTATTCGGCAGTTCATCATCAGTGGGTAGATGCCACCAGGTGACAAAATGTTTATACCTGACAAGACAATATTTAGAGCATCTTTAGCTCTTCACCGGATAATCTAATTCGACATTCCAACCAGCTTCGCTCAACTACACTGACCAGGATAGCCATCGTGACTGCCGGTTCCTTTTGTCAGGAGTTTCCTATGACCGGATACGATCTCTCGATCATCATTCCTTGCTATAACGAAGCTGAAGGAATAACAGCAATGCGCGACCGACTGGCGCAAGCCCTCGCCCTCCTCCGCGAGCGCGGGCGTGTGCAACTGGTGTTGGTCAACGATGGCAGTCGTGATGGCACCGGTGAATTGTTAGAGCAAACATTTCGCGATTGGCCTGACACGATGATCGTGCATCACGCTACCAATCGCGGGTTAGGAGCGGCGCTGCGCACCGGCTTTGCCCACGCTGATGGCGAGATCATTGTTACCTGCGACAGTGACGGTACCTACCCGTTCAGCGAGATCCCAGCCCTGCTTGACCGGCTGACACCCGATGTTGATCTGGTAACTGCCTCGCCATACCATCGTGGCGGTGGGGTAGAGAATGTGCCGGCCTACCGAGTCTTTATCAGCAAATCAGCTTCGCTCTGCTATCGCATACTGGTGAATCCGCGCATTCACACCTACACGGCCCTCTTTCGCGCCTGTCGCCGGGAAGTAATCGAACGCATTACCACCCACGCCGACGGTTTTCTCATGGTGACCGAATGGCTGGTTGAAGCGATCCTTAACGGCTATCGGGTCGCCGAATACCCTACCACGCTCCGGGTGCGCCAATACGGGCAATCGAAAGCGCGGGTATGGCAGATCACAAAAACCCATTTGCGTTATATGACCGGTATTGTGCGTCGTCGTCTGCTGGCACAACCAGGAGCCAGCGCGTTACCGCGTAGCCGTTAACCAACGACGGCACGCTGAGGGGGTATTTCATGCAACAGGCGGAAGAGCGAACGATAGTTGCAGCCGGTCTGGCTGAGGCAGCAAATCTTGAACAACCAACGCCACGAAAGGGCAAGCTGGCTATGAGCACAATTATGTTGATCTTGATCGCCACGGCGCTCGGCGTGATCGGTCAGATGATGCTGAAACAAGGAATGGGAGCTATGGGGCCGCTGGCGCTGAGTCTGGACACAGCGCCGGGTATCGTCTGGCGGATTGTTACCTCGCCAATGGTGATCGGAGGGTTGCTCGTCTACGGTATTGGCACCTTCTTCTGGCTCATCACCCTTTCGCGGATCGAACTCAGTGTCGCATATCCTTTTGTCAGTCTGAATCATATCATCATCTTTCTTCTGGCCTGGCTGGTGCTCCACGAACAGGTTAATCCGCTACGAGCTGCCGGTGTCATTGTCATTTGCGCCGGCATGTTGATGGTTGCTCGTTCATAAGTAATCGTTCGCAATCTTGAAATGGGGGGAAGAGTATGGAAAGTCTTTCGTCATATTTTGTCCAAATGCGCCAAACGCTGACCCAGTTACCCCTGGGAGCGCTCCAGCAGGTAGCTGATGCGTTGTGGGAAGCCTACGAACGCGACGCGACCATCTTCATTTGCGGTAACGGCGGTAGCGCCGCCACTGCCTCACACTTTGCCTGCGATCTCGCAAAATGGACGATTAATGCCCATGTCCGCCGGGTACGCGCGATTGCCCTAACCGATAATGTGCCGCTGATGACCGCCTGGTCAAACGATCAGGCCTATGCTGATATCTTCGTCGAACAATTGAAGGCACTCTACCGTGATGGTGATGTGATCGTCGCCATTTCCGGCAGCGGCAATTCACCGAACGTCGTGCGTGCCATCGAGTGGGGGAATGCGGTTGGCGCTACTACCATCGCGCTGACCGGTTTTGATGGGGGACGACTGAATCAGATTGCGCAAATCAAGCTGCATGTCAATCATCACTTTATGCCCCAGGTTGAGGACATTCATAGCACTATCTGCCACGCGCTGGCAGTACACCTGGGTAAACAGATCGCGACCGCGTTCCACCCGATCGTCTTGCAAGAGATTGCAGTGGGAGGCCAGTGATGATTCCGGTAGCTCGTCCTCTGATCGGTCGCGAGGAAGAAGAGGCAGTATTGGCCGTGTTGCGATCGGGAATCATCGCCCAGGGGCCTGAAGTTGAACGTTTCGAAGCCGAATTCGCCGCATTGTGCGGCACGCGCTACGCTGTGGCGGTGATGAACGGCACTACTGCGCTCTACCTTGCGCTGCTGGCGCACAATATCGGGCCTGGCGATGAAGTTATCACGACGCCGTTCAGTTTCATCGCCACTGCCAATAGCATCCTGATGACCGGCGCAACGCCTGTATTTGTGGACATTGATCCGCAGACCTACAATATCAATCCCGATCTGATCGCCGCAGCAATTACCTCACGCACGCGAGCCATTATGCCGGTGCATCTTTACGGCCAACCGGCGGATATGACGCCGATTATGGAGCTGGCGCGCCGTTATCATCTGGCCGTGATTGAAGATGCCGCGCAGGCCATCGGCGCCACCGATCATGGCAAGCCTGTAGGGAGCTTCGGCGTCGGTTGTTTTTCACTGTACGCCACCAAGAATGTCACCAGCGGCGAGGGGGGGATGATCACCACGAATGATCCGGCTCTCGCCGACCGGTTGCGACTCTTGCGCAGCCATGGTAGCCGGGTGCGTTATTACCACGAGCTGCTCGGTTACAACTTTCGCATGACTGACATTCAGGCAGCAATTGGCCGCGCCCAACTCAAGAAATGCGAACGTTTCACCGCGCAACGGATTGCCAACGCTGCCTTTCTGAGCGCACATATTCGCCATCCAGCAGTGATCACGCCATTCGCGCGACCGGAGGTGCGCCATGTTTTTCATCAGTACACCATTCGGGTCATCGGCAACCGCGATAGCGCAATCAAGCAATTGAATGCCGCCGGCGTTGGCACGGCGATCTTCTATCCGTTGCCCATTCCGCAGCAACCACTGTACCGCAAGCTAGGGATCGAGGCCGAGACACCAGTTGCCGACCGGATCGCCCAGGAGATTATTGCTCTGCCGGTGCATCCGGCCCTGAGTAACGACGAACTGCATCAAATTGCCGCAGCGGTAAATGCATTGGCAGTGAGTGAGTCGGTGGCGATAGCCTGATGGCAATGGGGCAACAAGGGGCTTACAGGAGCGATGATAACTGTATTGCGCTGACAGGTACCCACCGGTAGCAGTCATGCATCAGTGCGCTATACCGGTCTAAACCAATGTATCCAGCGCGATCTGATCGGCGGGAAGTAAAGGGGGGACTTAACAATGGTCGATATTATCGGCGGAGGCATCCTCGGCCTCAGCCTGGCTTATGAATTACTCAAGCGAGATGTGCCGGTGCGGGTATGGGAACGCGCAGCCACACCCGGCGGACTGATGGGGCGAACACGCTTTCCCGAACTGAATGGGCTGGAATGTGATCGCTACTATCACGCCATCTTAAGCAGTGATCGCGCGCTTATGGGCCTCTTCGATGAGCTAGGGCTGCGGGGACGCCTGCGCTTCACCGCCACCAGGATGGGTTTTTACCACAACGGCAACATCTACCCGATGTCCACGCCGCTTGAGTTTTTACGCTTCCCGCCCTTGCGCCTGATCGATCGCTTGCGCCTCGCCTACACAATTCTTGCCTGTCGTCGCATCAAAGACTGGCGGCAGCTTGAACAGATTCCGGTCGCCGAATGGCTCACGCGCCTCAGTGGCGAACGCGCAGTTCGTAACGTGTGGGCGCCACTGCTGCGGGCCAAATTCGACGGTGATTACAGTCACGTTCCTGCTACGTACATCTGGTCGCGACTGGTACGCACGACGGATACCCGCACCAAAGGCGGGAGCCAGGAGCTGATGTGCTACCTGCCCAACGGCTATCAAGAGCTGATCGATGCGCTGGTCACGGCGATTCGCCAGCGTGGCGGCCAAATCACGTTGAACGCGACGATTAATACCATTCAGATCGATGACGGTAGTGTCACCGCTGTGGTTGTCAACGGCCAGACGGTACCGGCTGACAACGTTGTCATTACGGCGCAAACCCCAATTGCCCGCCGCCTGCTGCCACCGGCAGCGGCGCAGGTATCAGAACGTTGGGGTCAACTTGATGGCTTCCTGGGCATTGTGTGTATGCTGCTGGTGTTGCGACGACGTTTGACCCCGTACTATACCCTTAACATCACCGACGAGCGCATTCCTTTCACCGGCGTGATCGAGACAACCAATCTGATCGATCCACAGTGCGTTGGCGGTTACCACCTCGTCTATTTGCCCAAATATGTTGCTGCCGATAGCCCATTTGCCCGCATGCCTGACGACGAGCTGCGCACCGTGTTTCTCAACTACCTGCGCCAGATGTTTCCCGACCTGCGCGATGACGAGATCGCTGCTATTCGGATCGGACGCGAACGGTACGTCGAACCGATTCATCCAGTCGGCGCGACTGACCTGATTCCGCCGATTACGACCGGGATTCGCGGCCTCTTCCTCGCCAACACCGGCCAGATCTATCCACAACTGACCAACGGTGAGTCGGTCTATACCTTTGCCCGCTCAGTGGCCGGGCACATTCAACCGTTACTCGTCCGAGATCTATCGGTAGCAGTGTTATCACTCTCGTGAGGTGAACTGTGAGCCTGACCAGTGTTGAATTAACTACTGCGGCCCGCGGACGTTTCGACCATGCCGAAGCCAAATTCCGTAAGGCTGCTCTGATTGGCGCGCTAATGGCCGGAGATGCTATTACCATTACGGCCAGCTTCGTTATTGCCTACGCAGTGCGCTTCTTCACCGATCTGCCGATCTTCGCCGAAGGCGCAATGCAGCCGGAATTTTACACGCTGTTGATTGCTCTGCTCGTGCCCGGCTGGATTGGGATCTTTGCGTTGCATGGCCTCTACCAGCCAACATCGCTGTTCAACGGCACGCACGAATACAACCAGATTTTCAACGCTGCCAGTAAGGGCATGATATTCGTTATCTTTTTGACCTTCCTGATCCCGGAGATTGTCATTGCTCGCGGCTGGTTGGTCATAAGCTGGGTGTTGTCGTTTACCTTACCAATTCTGTGGCGCTTCGGCTTCCGCCGGGTTGTCTACCGGTTGCGTAAACAGGGGCATTTGCGTGAACGGATACTGGTAATTGGCGCAACGGACGAAGGACGGGCCATCGTTGAGCAGTTGCTGGCCGAGCACCGCTCCGGAGCACAGATCATCGGGTTTCTCGATGATCGCTTGCCGGTCGGTAGCGAGGTGATCGCAGGCAAGGCGCGTGTCCTCGGTACGACGCGCGATTTTGCTAAACTGGTTGAGCAGTACCAGATTGAAACCATCGTCATTGCCGACACCAACCTGATCCGCGAACGCCTGATCAACATTGATGGGGCGATGGATCTGCTTAACCGGTTGGAAGTGCGCCTTGCCCCCGGTCTGTTCGATCTGCTGACGATTGGCGTTCAGGTGCGGGAACAAGGAGCGGTGCCGCTCTTGCGCCTCAATAAGACGCGCATCACCGGTCTGCATGCAATTGGCAAGACAATCATTGATCGGGTCGGAGCACTGATTGGCCTGATCGTGTTTTCCCCTCTCTTCTTGCTCATTGCGATTGCCATTAAGCTCGATAGTCCTGGGCCAATCGTGTATCGCCGACGAGTGATCGGGGTTGGTTATCGTGAATTTGACGCCTTCAAGTTTCGCACGATGTATGTTGACGGCGATCAGCGCCTTACTCCTGAGCAGCGGGCCGAACTGGAGGAGCACGGCAAATTGCGCGACGATCCACGCATCACCCGCGTTGGCAAATTATTGCGCCGCGCCAGCATCGACGAGTTGCCACAACTGTTCAATGTCTTATGCGGCCAGATGAGTCTGGTGGGGCCGCGCATGATCACTGCTGGCGAGATGCGCCATTTCGGACGCTGGCAACACAACCTCCTGACAGTGCGACCGGGCCTGACCGGGTTATGGCAAATCAGCGGGCGCAGCAATCTAGGGTATGCCGACCGGGTGCGGCTTGACATGTACTACATTCGCAACTATTCGATCTGGCTCGATCTGCTGATTATCGTTCGCACTATTCCGGCGCTGTTAAACGGTGAAGGCGCGTATTAACCAGAAACACCATCGCACGGGGAGGGGACAATGGAACAACGTATTCTACGGGCCGCAGTGATTGGGGTAGGCAGCATGGGCCGTAATCATGCCCGTGTTTACGCCAGTATGCCAGGGGTAGAGCTGGTGGCAGTGTGTGATACCAGCTATACCGCCGCCAGTAATCTGGCTAACATTTACCGCTGCCGCATCTACACCGACTACCACGAGATGCTGGCAAACGAGCGCCTCGATCTGGTCTCAATAGCCGTGCCGACCAAATATCACTTTGCAGTCGCCAGTTCGGTTATCAGGCACGGCGTGCATCTATTGATCGAGAAGCCGATTGCGGCGACAGTCGAACAAGGCTGGATGCTGATCGAAGCGGCGCGGCGACAGGGAGTGACCCTCACTGTCGGTCACATAGAGCGATTTAATCCGGCTATCATTGCCCTTAAAGAACAGCTCGATAACCACGAGCTAGGTAACCTCTTTCAGATCGTGTCGCGTCGGGTTGGACCTTTCCCGGCGCGCATTGCCGATGTCGGTGTCGTGATCGATCTGGCAACACACGAGATCGATATTCTCAACTATCTGATCGGATCGCCGATAGTGCGCATGCACGTTGAACTGCACCGCCATCTGCACCAAAGCCATGAAGATATACTCTCGGCGCTTTTACGCTTCGAAAACGGCATGATTGGCGTGCTTGACATTAACTGGCTGACTCCGACCAAGATCCGCGAATTGAGCATCGTCGGTGAGCGGGGGATGTTTGTTGCCAACTATCTGACGCAAGACCTGACCTTTTATGAAAATGACTCCTGTCATGGTCATGCGTGGCCAGAACTGGCGCTGCTCGGGGTAAGCGAGGGGCGTAGCATTCGCCTGAAGGTGCCGCGGCGCGAACCGCTCTACGAAGAGTTGCGCAGTTTTTGCGATGCGGTGCGCTATGGCACGAAACCGGCGGTCAGCGGCGAAGCAGGTGTGGCTGCCCTCGAGATTGCCGGGCAGATTATCGAGACCGGATTGCGCGAACAGCCGGCAGCAAGGCTGATCGAGCGCGCGCTGGAAGTGGGTGGGTAGCGCCTCAAAACAGTTAGCCTTCACCAGGGACAGCGCAGAGCGTTGCCCCTGGCTATCGGTGTGGCGTCGAACATGGCGGATCCTGCTGACAGTCATCAAGACGGGCGTCGGATCCGATAGCCGGCAGCTTCGCGATCCCAGGCGTTCCCAACACCTTCAGCCTTCAGCTTGTACTTCTCAACCCGTTCGGTTGCCGTCTTGGGCAGGCTGGCGCGAAACTCAACGTAGCGCGGCACAGCGAAATAGGCCAGTCGTTCTTCACACCACTTGATCAGTTCCAGCGGGTCAAGCGTTGCGCCTGGACGCAGTACCACTACCACCTTAACCTCTTCTTCCCCCAATTCGCTCGGCACGCCAACTGCCGCACTCTCAAGGACAGCCGGATGCGCATTGACAGCGCGCTCTACTTCCCATGACGAGATATTTTCGCCCCGGCGCCGAATCGATTGCTTTAGACGGTCGATGAAGATGGCGTAGCCAGCTTCGTCAAGCCGACCCAGATCGCCGGTATGAAACCAACCACCGCGCATAGCCGTAGCGGTCTGATCGGGCTGGCGATAATACCCCATCATAATCAGATTATCAGCCAGTGGTCGAATCGCAATCTCGCCGGCAACTCCAGGTGGTAACGGCGTATCATCAGGAGCAAAGATCGCCAGCGCAAAGCCAGGCAATGGTTTGCCGAACGTGCCCACTCGCGTGGCATCGCGTGGATTAGCGACGCAAAAACCGGTGGTTTCGGTCAGACCATAGCCTTCAATGATGGTCAGTCCAAACCGTTCTTCAAAAGCGCGCCAGAGATCAGGTGGCGTAGCTGCACAAGCGGCAATGCGCGCGCGATGCGCGCGATCATCAGGCGAAGGTGGCTGTTTCATCAAGATAGGAATCATTGCCGCCAGCAGATTGCAGATAGTCGCCCCCAGATCGGCCAATTGTCGCCAGTAGCGCGAAGCGCTAAACTGCTCGATCAGCGCAATGGTTGTGCCGCGGTAGATGGCCGGCAATACAGTATGAGCCTGCGCATTGATGTGAAAGAGGGGCAGGCTGGTGCCAAACACATCATCTTCGGTAGCGCCGATCATCACATCGGCAAAGAGTTGTGCCGAATGAAGATAAGCATGATGATTCAGCATGACACCCTTGGGCGGGCCAGTTGTGCCTGAGGTGTAGAGAATGCTGTGCAGATCGGTGGGATTGACCGGAACGGGATCGGCCAGACGAGCGTTGCGCAACGCCTCATGCCAGGCCAGCGTATTCGGCGCGCTCACACCATCGCCGCGAACGAGCAAATGACGCAAAGCCGGCAATCGATCGCGCAAAGCGACAATCCGATCGAGCAGATGTTGCTCCACCACCAGCACTGTTGCGCCGGCGTGTTCGAGAATGTAATGGAGCACATCGCCTTTCAGATGGATATTGATCGGTACCGTCACCGCGCCGAGACAGGCACAACCAAACCAGGCCCAGAGGTAATCGGGCGTATTGCCGAGCATTAGAGCTACCCGATCACCAGGGCGGACTCCCAGATCGGCGAAAACAGCGGCGGCGCGCCGGGACTGTTCAACGGCGTCTGCGTAGCGCCATTGCTGATCGGCAAAACGGAGCAAGATGCGATCAGGCTGACGTTCGGCTTGCGTTTGCAGAGCATGCCAGATCGTATTCATAGGCAAACGAGAGCTACTCAAACCGGCGAATGTGAGTATTGTACCGCAAAATTGAAAGCCGGAAACAAGAGCTATGAGTTCAGAAATGAGCCTATGGATCCTACCACAGAGATCACAGAGGTCGCAGAGAACGCAGAGGGATGCTTGCCTCTCGCCTCTCGGCTATTGAACCGCAGAGGTCGCAGAGAACGCAGAGGGATGCTTGCCTCTCGCCTCTCGGCTATTGAACCGCAGAGGTCGCAGAGAACGCAGAGGGATGCTTGCCTCTCGCCTCTCGGCTATTGAACCACAGAGGTCGCAGAGAACGCAGAGGGATGCTTGCCTCTCGCCTCTCGGCTATTGAACCGCAGAGGTCGCAGAGAACGCAGAGGGATGTTTGCCTCTCGCCTCTCGGCTATTGAACCGCAGAGGTCGCAGAGAGAGGGTAGAGACGTTGCAATGCAACGTCTCTACCATTTCGAGCAAATCGCCTATCGCCTATCGCCTATCAGCTATCGCCTATCGCCTATCGAAGTCTCACCCATCGCAGCCAGCAGTTGCTCATCACGGCAATCGCTGCCGACACTGAGCAAGGCCAACCATCCCACCCCGGCAACAACCAGCGCGAGTGGCAGCCAGCCCGATCCGAGCAGCGGCCACACCGCGCTCAGCGCAGCCACTGCCCCTTGACCTTGCCAGTGATACCACTGTACACCCAGCGCCATCAGGCCAAAGGCGCTGATTTGCAGCGGACGCAGGCGCGGCCCATCGATGCGGCACAATAGAGTCGTTCGCCGTCGCCAATGCGCAACGATCCCGCCGCCAACCAGACTCAACGCCACACCCATCCCGCCACCGCCAGCGCCAAGCGACAATTCCAGGCCTGCCGCCAGCAGCAAACCTGCGATGATCGCCACTATCCAACCCAACCAGCGCTTTGTCACAGCGTGCATACGCGATCACTCCAGTTTCACGGTACCCAGCTCAGACTCGAGCAGATCGACAGCGGTGCGCAACACTTTGATGCGGGCATACTTCTTGTCTTCCGCCTCGACAATCGTCCACGGCGCAACTGGCGTACTGGTGCGCAGTAACATCTCGTTAGCCGCTTCAAGATACGCCGGCCACTTCTCGCGGTTGCGCCAGTCTTCATCTGTCAGCTTCCACGCCTTGTACGGCACATTCTGCCGCTCTTCAAAGCGGCGCAGTTGCTCTTCAGGGCTGATGTGCAGCCAGAACTTGGCAATAATCGCGCCAAAATCGACCAGTTGCCGCTCAAACTGATTAATCTCTGCGTAAGCGCGCCGCCATTCATCAGGTCGGGCAAAGCCTTCCACGCGCTCAACCAGAATGCGACCGTACCACGAACGATCAAAGATAGCAAACTGGCCGCGCGGCGGCAGCCGGCGCCAAAACCGATAGAGGTAGTGGCGAGCTTTGTCATCGCCGGCAGGAGCCGCAATCGCATGCACAGTGTAGGCGCGAGGATCGAGTTCGGCAGTCAGGCGCTGGATCGCTCCGCCTTTGCCGGCGGCATCCCAACCTTCAAAAACGAACACCACCGGGCGCTTTTGATGATAGACCTGCAGGCCGAGCAGATAGAGTTTGGCCTGCAAACGCTTCAAGTCGCGATGGTACTCATCGTCATCGAGACGCAAACTCAGATCGACTCGCTGCAACGGCCCTGCCTCGCGCAAGAGCGGCGCAGCCGAATGCGCCACAACCGGTGTCAGTTCGGCGGCATGATTGGCGACCGCCGTATAGGCAACGGGCAGCGGCGCCGGTCTGATCATCGATGCGTCTGATGTCGGCGCGCGAATAGCAAGATTATAACGACGCAACGCCAGGCCGCTATCGTCAATGCTGGCGCCGCGATCGGTAGCAGTGACACCTAGACGGCTTTCCAATGCGCTCACGATAATCTGCAGGATGCTCAGGCGCGCATAATACTTATCGGCAGCCGGCACAATATGCCACGGCGCAAACGACGTATCGGTGCGTGAAAGCATCTCTTCAACGGCGCGGTAGACCTTTTTGTAGTGTCGGTTCTGCCAGCGATCTTCCGGAGTCACCCGCCAGGCCTGAATTGGGTCAGCCAGCAGTTTGGCAAACCGGCGCGCTTGCTGCTTCCTGGTGATATGCAACCAGAATTTCAAGATAAGCGCGCCATCGTCGGCCAGTTGACGCTCGAAGATAACTGCATCTTCGCAGCGTGTGCGCCATTGATCACGATCGCCGTTAGCCGTGTAAGCTGCCAGCAACTCGCGGTACCACGAACGATCAAAGAAACTCATCTGCCCATAGCTGGGAATCTTGAGCCAGAAACGGTAGAGCCACGGATACTGCTGCTCATACGTGCGCGGCGGCGTGATGGAATGCACCCGAAAGCCACGTGGGTCGAGACGACGGGTTAAAGTGGCAATTGCGCGCGCCTTGGCTGTGCCGGCCCAGCCCTCAAAGACAAAGATCGTCGGAATGCGCGCTTCAAGGAGCATCTGCTCTAGGTCAAACAGGCGCGCTTGCAATTCTGGCGCCAACCGCCGATATTCCTCTTTGCTGAGCGTCACGTCAGTGAGACAGCGATCAAGCATTGTTCACTCCTTCCTGCGCCGACGGCGCAGCGCCGACCATCTCTTCGGCAAGTACCTCTACAAATACAGCCACAACACGCGGATCAAAATGCCGTCCTGCCTGATCGCGAATGTAGGCTAACGCCTGCTCAGATGTCCAGGCCGGTCGATACGGGCGATCGCTGGTCAGCGCATCGTAGACATCGACAACGGCAAAAATCCGCGCAGCCAGCGGAATCTCCTCTCCCCGCAAACCGCGCGGGTAACCGGTACCATCCCATTTCTCGTGATGACACCATGGAATATCGATCGCCGGCGCCAGAAACGTGATAGGCTGGAGTAGCTCATAGGCCAGAGTCGGATGCAAACGCATGATAGCCCATTCTTCATCATTAAGCGGACCTGGTTTGTTGAGGATGGCATCAGGCACGCCTATCTTTCCAATGTCGTGCAGCAACGCGCCGCGCCGGATATGAACCAGTTCCTCGCCGCTCAGCCCCATCCGCTCGGCAATGCGCACAGTCAACCTGGTAACCCGCCGTGAATGGCCTTCCGTCTCATGGTCACGCAGATCGAGCGCGCGCGCCCAACCCTCAATCGTGGCGTCGTAGGCGGCGCGCAATTCGGCATTGGTTCGCTGTATCTGCTCAAACAACTCAGTTCGATGTAGCGCATTAGAGATCCGGTCAGCAATCGCCATCAGCAGATTAAACGTAGACTGAGGAAGCGCTTCGGCGCAAATCAGGACAATCGCGCCACTTGTGTGCCGACGGTCGCAATCAACGCAACGGGCAGGCACAACGATCAATTCGCGCTGGCCATCATCGTTCATCGGCTCGCGCCACAACGACAGGCTGGCAATGGTTGGGAGCAGCGCCGACACACGGCTGGACAACCCATCCAGCCATCGTATCTCGCCACAGGCTTGCTCAACCTGCCAGCCATTGGCTGTTTCACGCCACAACGTCAAAAGCTGCGCCGGCACGACCGCAGTGAGCTGGCGAATGATCACCTGCGTCAGCTCAGCGCGATTGCGCGCCGCGCGCATCGCTTCTGACAACTGGTTCAGGAAGTTCTGTTGCTGTTCACGCTGCACCCGCTCGGTGACATCGTGCTTAATGGCAATGAAACGACTGATTTCACCCGAATTGAGGCGGACAGGCGTAATCGTCATCTCTTCAACGTACAACGAACCATCTTTGCGGCGATTCACCAGTTCACCGCGCCAGGTCTGCCCGCTCAAAATTTGATTCCAGAGCGCGGCATAAAATGCTTTGTCTTGCCTGCCCGAACGGAGGATACGAGTCGATTGACCGACCGCCTCAGCCGCGGTATAACCGGTTAGCGTGGTAAAGGCGGGATTCACCCATTCAATCACCCCATTCAGATCGGTAATCACTATTGCCTGCGCCGTTGCATTCAAGGCCACCCGCAGTTGTTCGATCTCAGCCTGGGCCTGACGACGTTCGGAAATATCGCGGATCACACTCAACAACACCCGCTCACCTTCGATGTCGGCGCCGGTAGAGCTGACCTCGACCGGAAACTTGCTCCCATCGCGACGCAGATGCCAGGTTTCAAACAGAATTCCCTGAGTGTTGGCCTGCGCCATTTGCTCATAAACGTTGGCTCTCGTTTCAGGAGCGCGTAGATCGTGGATCGCGCGCGCGCAGAGTTCAGCCCGACTATAGCCGTAAGCAATCTCTGCCGCGCGATTAGCTTCAAGAATTTTGCCATCGCTGGCCCGCACGAACAGAACAATATCGCGCGCATGCTGACTTAACAATTCGTAACGCGCCAGATGAGCGGCAGACTCCACCTGCGCCGTCACGTCGCGGGCAATACCTTCAATCACCCCATCAACGACTGTGAAATGCACATCAAGCCAGACAGAGTGGCCGTCGCAGTGACGGGCCTGAAGCAATTGCCGACCGCGCCCCTGAGCCAGCAAGCGTTCGAAGCTGGCATACTGTTCGGCGCCAATGATCGCCTCGATCGGCGTGTGGCGCAACAACGTATCCGGATCGTAGCCAAGGATCTCCCTTACTGCCGGGTTGACAAAATCGAGCCGTGATTGCGGGGCTAGCACGTAGCGAAAGATAATATCTGGCGCCTGCTCGGCCAGTCGCCGAAAGCGACCTTCGCTCTGCGCGAGTAACGCTCGCGTCTGATCGCGCTCCATTGCGCGGCGTCGCGATTCAATTGCGCGCGCAATCATTCCGGCCAGCATCATTCCATCATCGATGAGAGCGGCAGTAAAAACGTGCTTCTGCCCTGCGTAGAGATTGAGCGTGCCGATCAGCCGACCATCAATTTGCAACGGTAGCGCCGCTGATGCGCGCAAACCATGGGCCATGGCGGCGGAACGCCACGGCAACATCACCGGATCGGTGGCAATGTCATTGGCCACGCGAGGCTTGCCTGAACGCAAGGTGGTACCGGTAGGACCGCGACCGAGCTGAGGATCGTTGAGCCGGATGCGAATCTGGGAGAGATAGTCACTGGCCGGCCCCCACCAGGCTACCGGCTGCACATCGGTTGTCTCAAGGTCAATCAGGCCAATCCACACCAGCCGCAAACCGAGCGATTGACCGATGAAGCGACAAACTTCTTGCTCAAATTGCGGCGACGCCACATCACTCCCCGCCAGTTGATTCAACTGGTGAATCAGATAATTCGTCTGCCGATGAAATTGCACCTGTTGCAAGGATTGCCTGACGAGGATGGCACTGAAAGCAAGATTGAGGATGACAAACAGCAGATTGAGCCAAAACTGCAACCAGATCGACACAATCAGCGCAAGCCAAAACCAGAGAACAATGACAACTAGCCAGACCAGCGCCAGCCAGAGCGTTTCTGCGGACAATGGGATTGAGTTGAAAAACAATCGATTATTATTCATAGCATCCTCAACGCAAGGTGGGCGCTTGCGTTAGGGCTATTGTAGCAAATCGGCCTTGCAATAGCGCTACGAGATGATAGTTATTCTCGCAACAAAAAAGATGTTCTACTTCATTCGGCGTAACAATTTCGCAACCACTCTCTCCTCGTTAGCATTATGCAATGCTATGGAAAGAGATGCGGCGTATAATGTAGACAGTAAATAAATGATAACCACACCCCTGCGCAGGAAGGATGTGCCCTATGACAGCACCTATCGAGCAATCTGTAGATGAAATCGAACGACTGGTAGAGATTGCCGAACACCTGCGCGATGGCGACTTTGCGGTTGACATACCGGCGCCAAAAAGCGCCGACAAACGCATTCATAAGCTGGCTGCTTCGTTGCGTGAACTGGCTGCCAGCCTGGCCCGCTGGCAACGCGAAATTGAAACGCTTCACCGCATTACCACCCGCATCAATGCCGGCCTTATGCTCGATGAAATTCTCGAGGGCGTGTATAACGACTTTCGCGAGGTGATTCCATACGAGCGTATCGGTTTTGCGCTACTCGAAGACGGCGGCAAGGTATTGCGCGCGCGATGGGCGCGCACCAGCCTGCCTACCGTTCATCTCCAACGCGGTTATGCGGCGCCAATGGCCGGCAGCAGCCTCGAAACCATTTTGAAGACCGGTCAACCGCGCATCATCAACGATCTGGTACAATATCTGCGCCGTAAGCCCGAATCTGAATCAACGCGCCTGATTGTCAATGAAGGGATTCGCTCGTCATTGACCTGCCCGCTGATTGCCAACGGCGTCCCGGTTGGCTTTATCTTCTTTTCCAGCGCGAAAACCAATACCTACACCGATGAGCACGTTGAACGCTATATGCAAATTGCCGAGCAACTGTCAGTGATTGTTGAGAAGGGCAATCTGGTTTCCCAACTGGCGGCCCAGAAAGAGCTGCTCGAAAAACAGAATGCCGAGTTACGCCGCCTCTCAGCGTTGAAGAACAACCTGCTCGGCATGGTTGCGCATGATCTGCGCAACCCGGTAGCCATCATTCAGATGATGACAGCCATTCTGCGTAATCCACAATTGCAGCGTCCATCAGAAGAACGCCAGCGCATGCTTGATGACATTTACCGCCAGACCGAACACATTCTGGCAATGCTCAACGATCTGCTCGACCTGAGCCAGATCGAGAGCGGCACGGTCACTATCTCACCTGAACCGGTGGCCATCAAATCATTGCTGGAAGAGACGGTTTATCGCCACCAATTGCTGGCCAATCCCAAACAGACCCGGATCGAACTCAACATCCCAACCGATGGCGTTGTTTATGCCGACCCGCTCCGTCTGCGGCAAGTGCTCGACAATCTGATCTCAAACGCGATCAAGTTCTCGCCACCCGGTAGCACAATTACGATCAGTGTCGAGCGCGACGAGCAGTGGTGGAAATTTGCCGTAACTGATCAGGGGCCGGGCATCAGTCCTGCCGAGCGCAACCGGCTATTTGAAGCCTTCAGCCGCCTGTCAGCCAGACCAACCGGCGGCGAAAAGAGCACCGGGCTTGGCCTGGCCATTGCCCGCAAAGTGGTTCAAGCCCACGGTGGCATTATCGACGTTTCCTCAACACCAGGACAAGGGGCAACTTTCTGGTTCACGCTCCCGGCTCTGTCGCAAGAAGGAGCGTAGCGATGTCACGATCAAGCGCGACACCCATTCAACGGTTGACCCGCGCCTATGTAGGTGGCCTGATCTTGATCGCGGCGCTGGCAATTGGCAGTTATTCTTTGTTATCAATTAATACACATCGTCTATCGCAGTACGATGATCTCCTGAATACAACTCATCAACAGCAGATCCGTGTCCAGCAGGTTGCGCTGCTCGCCACTGAATTAACGCTCTTTGCCAATGCAGCCCAGGCTGCCTCGATCCGGGCCGAATTGCGCGCGCTGAGCGACGAGCTACGCCGAAACCACAATCACTTGCTCGCTGCCGATCACCTGCCAATCTTCAACCTGATGACCCCGGCACTGGATCGATTTCTCACGTATACGAATAACCTGATTGAAACGCCCCCTGATCAGCTCAGCCGCGATCAATACGATCTACGGGCCATTCAGACCAATCTGGCGGTATTGCAGAGCGATCTCAGCGCGGCCAGCAGCCTGCTGTTCGCCCAGAGTCAGATGTTGAGCGAGCAGATCGCCCTGATGCAGGCGGGTGTGCTGGCCATGATCCTGCTGCTGTTAACCGCTGGTGGGCTGCTCGTTGTGCGACCGTTTGCCCGTAGTGCCCGCCGCGAATCTGAGCAACTGCGCATGCTTTCATTGGTCGCGCGCTACACCGATAACGCTGTGATCATTACCAACCGCAATGGACAGATCGAATGGGTCAATGAAGGGTTCACACGCATTTCCGGCTATACCTTCGACGAAGTGCTGGGGCGCAAACCGGGCGAATTTCTTCAGGGGCCAGAGACCGATCCGGCGACAGTGGCGGCGATCCATACCGCCTTGCAGAATGGGGAACCGATTAAAACCGAGATTCTTAACTACACCAAACAGGGGCGACCCTACTGGTTGTCACTCGATATTGTGCCGGTCTACGACGATCATCATAACCTCATCCATTTTATCGCCATCGAGTCGGATATTTCCAACCAGAAGGAGATGGAGCGGATGTTGCGAGCCGCTCTGAAAGAGAGCCGCGATGTAATGAACGCGCTCGACCAATCGGCAATCATTTCAATTGCCGATCCTGAAGGACGTATTCTTGAAGTGAACGAGCGATTTTGCGCCATTACCGGCTATCGCGCTGATGAACTCATCGGCAAAGACCACCGCATCTTTAAGTCGGGAGTGCATCCGCCAGAGTTTTTTGCCGATTTGTGGGAAACGATCAAAGCCGGTCAGATCTGGCGCAATGAGATCTGTAACCGGGCCAAAGATGGGCGCTTCTTTTGGGTGGATACGACGATCGTGCCGTTTATCGGCGAAGACGGCAAGCCCGAACGCTATCTATCGGTGCGCTTCGACATTACTGACCGCAAGAAGAGCGAAGAGCAATTGCGCGCCAGCGAGACACGCTACCGCTCAGTCATCACTGCGATGAGCGAAGGGATCGTGGTGATGAACCGGGAAGGCCATATCGAGACGTGTAACGCCAGCGCCGAGCGCATTCTGGGGTTAAGCTACGACCAGTTGATTGGACGCACCAGCTTTGATCCGCGCTGGCATGCCATTCACGAAGACGGCAGTCCCTTCCCCGGCGAGGAACATCCGGCTATGGTCACGCTCAGAACGGGTCAACCGCAGCAGGATGTGATCATGGGGGTGCGCAAACCAACCGGTGAATTGACGTGGATCTCGATCAATTCACAGCCGCTGTGTGATGATCACGGCAACGTGTACGCCGTTGTCGCCAGTTTTCACGATATTACCGCCCGCCGTCAAGCCGAACAAGAGCTGCGCTTCCAGAAGACGTTGCTCGAATGCCAGACCGAAGCCTCGCCAGATGGAGTGCTGGTGGTATCACCAGACCGGAGCTACCTCTACGCCAATCGTCGCTTCCGCGAAATGTGGAATTTGCTCGATCTTCCGGTTGAACAGGCAGTATGTGCGGCAAGCATGGAAGTGATGCTGTCTCAGGTTTGCGACCCTGAACGGGTGCGCAATGAAATCGAGGAATTGTACGCCAATCCGAAACTCACCGGTAAAGCCGAGATCGAATTGAAAGATGGTCGCACCTTTGAGCGATATAGCGCTCCAGTGATCAGCGTCGATGGGGAATATTACGGACGAGTCTGGTTCTTCCGTGATGTGACTGAACGGCGAGCAGTGGAGCGCATGAAGAATGAGTTCGTGGCGGTAGTTTCCCACGAACTGCGCACTCCGCTTACCTCTATCCGCGGCTCGCTCGGCTTGCTGGCCGGTGGTGTCGCTGGCGAGTTACCGTCGCGGGCAGCGTCAATGATCGATATTGCCTTGAAAAATAGCGAACGCCTGGTGCGCCTGATCAACGACATTCTCGATATCGAGAAGATCGAGTCGGGAAAGATGGTCTTCAAGATGCAACCGGTTGTGCTCGATGAGCTGGTGCGACAGACGATTGAAGCCAACCGGGGCTTTGGTCAGCAGTACAATGTCATGATTGAGCTGACCGCAACCCTGCCTAACGTTCAGGTCTATGTCGATCCCGACCGGATGACTCAGGTCTTTACAAACCTGATTTCAAACGCGATCAAGTTCTCTCCCGCTGGCGACAAGGTTGAAGTCGCTATCGGACGCGAACCGAACGGGCGGATACGAGTGACGGTTACCGACCATGGGCCGGGTATTCCGCCCGAGTTTCGCGACCGCATCTTCCAGAAATTTGCCCAGGCCGACTCGTCGAATACCCGTCAGCAGGGTGGCACCGGATTGGGGTTGAGCATCAGCCGGGCAATCGTCGAGCGGCATGGCGGTCAGATCGGCTTTGTCACCGCCACCAATCTCGGCACAACCTTTTATGTCGATCTGGTTGAATATCGTCCCAACACGACCAACCTGCCACCAATACCAACCTCCAGCAATGCGCCGCGCATTCTCATTTGTGAAGACGATCCGGACATTGCGGCATTGCTGGCCATGATGCTCCAGCAAGCCGGCTATGCCACCGATGTCGCCCATTCACTGGCCGAAGCCCGTCAGTTGCTCAACCAGCGCGACTATCGGGCAATGACGCTCGATCTGATGTGGCCGAATGAAGATGGCAGCGCCTTTATTCGCGAAGTGCGCAATCAAGCGCGCACTCGCACTCTACCGATTGTGGTTGTATCGGCGCGGGCCAGCGATGAACAGACGGCTAACGGCGCTGATGTTGACGTGGTAGACTGGTTGCCAAAACCGATCGATCAACAGCGTCTGCTCACCGCATTGCGGCGAGCAGCGCGCCGCGCGAGCGCCACTCGACCGCAAGTCTTGCATATCGAGGACGATAACGATGTCGTCACGGTTGTGCGATTACTGCTCGCTGAGATCGCCGATGTTCAGCAAGCCGCAACAGTTGCCGAGGCGCAAAAGCTCTTGCAAGAGCAGGCTTTTGATCTCGTCATTCTTGACCAAAACCTGCCCGATGGCAGCGGGATCGATCTGTTGCCCCTGATCGAAAGTCAAAAACCGCCGTTGCAGGTCATTCTCTTTTCGGTGCGCGATCTTGACCCGGATATTGCCAATCGAGTTGCGGTAACGCTGGTCAAATCACGCACCACGAACGCTGAATTGCTCACTGCCGTCAGCCGGCTCCTTGATCAGACTCACCTATTGCCAGCCGTGAAACCAACATCAACATCCTGAAGGAGGAACAGTTCGTGGCATCACTCCAGAAGATCCTCTTCGTTGAGGATGATCCTGATATTCAAATGGTAGCCCAACTGGCTTTGGAAGCGGTTGGCGGCTATACGGTTCAGATGTGCAGTTCGGGTGCCGAGGCGCTGGCTGTCGCCGAACAGTTTGCTCCCGATCTCATTCTGCTTGATGTGATGATGCCGGGGATGGATGGGCCGACCACGCTGGCCGAATTGCGCAAGAAACCGACGCTAGCCCACACACCGGTCGTCTTTATGACTGCCCGCGTTCAACGTCATGAAATTGAACAATATCTGGCTATCGGCGCCGCTGATGTAATCTCAAAACCATTTGATCCGATGAGTCTGTCAGCCCAGGTAGCTGCAATCTGGAAGAAAGCCTATGAAGCCCGATCCAGCGGAACAGTTTGAGGCGCTAAGGCGACGTTACGCAGCTCAGATCAGCGATCGTGTGGCAGCCATTATCGCTGCGTGGCAACAACTCGAACAGAGCGATTGGGAGAAGTCGGTTGGCATAGAAACCCGCCAACTGGCGCACAAGCTGGCCGGCTCGGCAGCGATGTTCGGCTTCGCCGATCTGGGTGCGGTTGCGCGTGAAATCGACATTGGGCTGAAAGAATGGCTTGAACTCGATCAGCCACTCAATGCGTATAAGCGACGCCACCTTGCGCAGCAAATCGCGCTGTTACAGCGACTGGCGACCGAGAGCAAGGTGACTGCGCTGTTGCCACCATTGACCACAACCCAGGAGCCGGTTGCCAATCCGCCTGAGCCGGCAACACTGCTCTCAACTCAAGAGCAGGTACCTGCTAATCTCCCACCATCTGCATCATCGCCGACGCAAGAGGCTCCTCTGCATCTGCCGTCACCTGAGCCAGCCGAGTCGTTGCGAAAAACGCCGGTCATCCCATTTGCTCCCCGCGAACAGAATGGTCGTCCACGCGCGATCATTGTGGTGGAAGACGATCAGGCATTCGCCACCAATCTGAGCGAACAACTACGGCTCTTTAATTACGACGTACACGTTATTCACGATCTAGAGGGATTGCCAACCCTGGTGCGCGCGATCAATCCGGCAGCAATCATCATGGATATCGTGTTTCCGAGTGGCGATCTGGCCGGCACTGAAGCTATTGCAGCCATTCAACGCGAACGCACCGAGCCGGTACCGGTCATCTACCTCTCGCAACGCGACGACTTTGCCGCCCGGCTGGCCGCCGTGCGCAGTGGTGGGCATGCTTACTTCGCGAAACCGGTTGATGCCGGTCGGTTGATTGAAGCGCTTGACCGACTCACTGGCGCCGAGGAATCAACCCCGCTGCGTGTCTTGATCGTTGATGATGAGCCTGAATTTGGTCAGCGCTGCGCGCAGAGTCTGGAAGCTGCCGGTATCTATGCCCGCGCAATTACCGATCCTCGCGAAACGCTCGAGCAATTGCAATCTTTCCAACCTGATTTGCTCATCCTCGATATGTATATGCCCATATGTAGCGGCATTGAGCTGGCCAGTATCATTCGTCAACAGGATCGCTACGTCGGCATGCCAATCGTGTTTCTCTCGGCAGAGACCAATCGGTCGCGACAACAATCGGCGCTCTCATTGGGGGCAGATGATTTTCTTGCCAAACCAATTCAGCTTGAAGACCTCGTGAGCGCAATTTCGGCCCGCGCAGTGCGCGCTCGCTACATTAAACGTTTCTTGATTCGCGATAGCCTGACCGGGTTGCTCAACCACCAGGCCGTTGAAGAGGAGCTGAGTCGCGAATTTGCCCGCGCTGAACGCCTCCATCAACCACTGGCCATCGCGATTATCGATCTTGATCATTTCAAACGGATTAACGACTCGTATGGGCACGTTGTCGGCGATCAGGTGTTGCGTAGCTTTGCGCGCCTGCTCCAACAGCGTCTGCGCAAGAGTGATTTGATCGGACGACACGGCGGCGAAGAGTTTTTGGTTGCGCTCCCCAATACATCATTGATCGAAGCGCGCACGTTGATCGATGCGATCCGCAACAGTTTCGCCGCGTTGCGCCATTATGGTCCGACAGGCCCGTTTGTCGTTACCTTTAGCGCCGGGATTGCCGGCTATCCACAGCATCGTAGCCAGATCGGAGCGATGCAGGCTGCCGATGCTGCGCTCTACCAGGCGAAACGAGCCGGTCGCAACCGGGTTGTGGTTGACACTGGCGGAAGTGAGCCAGCAACTGTACACGCAGCGACCACCCACCAGGATCAATCCATACCTGCCACCCCGGCGCCAAACTGGCGCGCGCTGATTATCAGCGCCAATGGCATTCAACGGCGATTGCTGCGCCAGGAACTGGCAGCGCATGGCCTGATGTATGATCTGATACCTGATGTTGAGCGCGCGCTCACCTATCAGGCGCCGATAACCCCTAACCTGATCTTTGTTGATATGACCCAGATCGAAGGAACGCGCATAGCAAACCTGATGCTCTTGCGTGAACATTTCGCTGCCGCGCGGATTGTCACCATTGCGCCAGCAGTAGCTGAACAACGCGCGGTGGCTTCGGTGACCTTCGGCGCTGATGATTACCTGCTTATTCCTCTGGCAACAGGAGCGCTGCCGGCGCTTCTGAATCGCCTGTCTGCGCACGAGAGGAGCAATCCATGAAACCGCCAACGTTACTCATTGTCGATGATGACGACTCGGTTGCCGAAATGCTAGAGATGATCCTGCGCAACGCCGGGTATGAGGTGCGGCGGTCGGCCAGCGGCGAAGAGGCATTGCAACAGATTTTTAAAGCTCCTCCCGATGCGCTGATCTGCGATGTGTTGCTGCCCGGCATCGATGGTTATACGCTCTGTAAGCGGGTGCGGCAACATCCACTCACCAAGACCTTGCCGATTTTGATGCTCACCGCGCAAGGCGATATTAGCGCCAAGATCGCCGGTTTTGAAGCCGGGGCCAATGACTATCTGGCCAAGCCATTTGAACCGCCTGAGCTGGTCTACCGGGTCAAGAACCTGCTCACCCGTATCGCCAGCGAAGCCCCCAGCGCGCCGCTGCCCCGCGGCAAGATTATCGCGGTATTTGGCGCCAAGGGTGGCGTGGGCAAAACGACGATTGCCGTCTCGCTGGCGCTGGCGCTACGCTTGCGCACGCGCCAGCGCGTGGTGATTGTCGATGCCGATCTGACTTTTGGCGACGTAGCTGTTCACCTGAACATTGCCCCTACCCGTAGCATCGTTGATATTGTGCGCAGCGGAGAAGAGATCGAGCGCGAGATGGTAAATCAGGTCTTACTCACACACCCGTCTGGCCTGCAAGCATTGCTCGCGCCGCCGCGCCCCGAAGAGGCCGAACTGGTCAGCCCTGATCACATGCTGCGCATCCTTGACCTGCTGGCAGTCAGTGCCGATTACGTGGTTGTTGATTGCCAGACCAGCTACGATGATCGCACTCTTTCAGTCTTCGACCGCGCCGATCACGTCTTGTTAGTGATTACACCGGAAATCGGCCCGCTCAAAAACACCAGTCTCTTTCTCGGTCTGGCCAGTCAGTTGGGAGTCAACCCCCAGGCGATCAGTATTGTATTGAATCGAGCTAACTCGGGGGTAGGGATCGGGGTTAGTGACATTGAACGAGTGTTACGCCGCAAGATCAATTTCCCGGTGGTGAGTGGTGGTCAACCGGTGGTTACGGCGGTTAACCGGGGCACACCGTTGATTCTTGAACAACCAAAGCACCCCTTTGTGCAGCAGATCCTGTATCTTAGCGATCAATTGATCAAGCAGTTGGGTGGTAAAACGCCAGCCCAACCGGCAGCGCCGGCAACGGGGTAAGGCATAATCCCAAACCCACGCTAACGGTAAGCCATCGTTTTTAGGGTGTCGCTGTGCGCTGTGGTTCAGGCGTTGGTGACGCCTCGGTAATCACTTCCAGCGTCGGTTCGACCACCGGCGCTTCTGGCGTCGGTTCCAGCGTCGGTTCGACCACCGGCGCTTCTGGCGTCGATTCCAGCGTCGGTTCGACCACCGGCGCTTCTGGCGTCGATTCCAGCGTCGGTTCGACCACCGGCGCTTCTGGCGTCGGCTCCAGCGTCGGTTCGACCACCGGCGTATCGGTCGGTACCGCCGCAGGTGGCTGAAACACTGGCGGCGGTGGAATGAAGATCGGCGTTGTCGGCGTATTGGTGACCGGCACCAGCTCGTATGGCGTCGCCGTTGGCGTTGGTGTCAACGTTGGGGTGGGCGTAGGGGTTGCCGTCGCCGTTGCGGTAGCCGCAGGCGTTGTTGGCGAAACTGTTTCCGAAACGACAGGCGAAAGCATAACGTCCGTTGCGCGCGGAAACTGATCAGGCGACGTTGGCGCTGGCTCCGACCCGGTGGTTTGATTGAGAATTGCGCCCACAAACGCCACTCCTCCAAACGCATATCCGATCAGGGCAAGCAACAACGCAACCAGCAATGCACTGTAGATGAAACGATCGCGCGGCGGCAGATCGGCAAACCAGGTGCGCAGGCCAGCCGCCGATGCCGATGAAGGAGAAGCCAAAGTCACCGGTGGCGCGCCAACCGGCGCCGGCATTGGCGTTGACGGCGTTGACGTTGTAGGTAACGGCATCCCCATGTATAATGGGCAGCGTACATGAGAAGCCGATAAACAATATCGGATTTGGTAATCAGGTTCGACTTGCGGGATCTCTTGCGCCTGCCCGGCTGCGTAGCAGCGATGCTCTGGTGTCGGTGACGCAAAGCGGATCGCCTGATTTTGTTTCAAGCCAAGGTATGGGCAGTGTCCTGACGGTTCAACCATAGCGGCGACGCTCCTCATAACCGGGTCGCTGCCAATTATACGATCTGGCTGCGAGCATCGTCAAAACGCGGGAAAATATGCGGATTGTAATCCTCTCTGATATACACTCTAATATCGTCGCTCTTGAAACGGTTTTAACCGATGCTGGTTCATTCGACGCTCTATGGTGTCTCGGCGATACAATCGGCTACGGCCCCGCCCCAAATGAGTGTATCGAACTGATGCGACAACATGCCACGGTGGCGCTCACCGGCAATCACGATCTGGCCTGTCTGGGCAAGATTAGTCTCAATGACTTTAACCCTGATGCGCGGCGCGCCAATTTGTGGAACGGCGCCCAACTCACGCCGGCAAACCGCGAATGGATGCTGCCACTTCAGCCGGCGCAAACGGTTGACCAACACTACCACCTTGCCCACGGCAGTCCGCGCGAACCGATCTGGGAATATCTGCTCATGCCATCACAGGCACTGGCTAACCTCGACTGGTTTAGCGAACCGATCTGCTTCATCGGTCATTCCCACGTCCAGTTTGCTTTCCGCTGCTCAGAAGAGCGGTGCGAACGAATTATGCCTGAACCAGATACCCGGCTTGCGCTGAGCGACGGTGCGCGCTATTTCATCAACCCGGGCAGTGTTGGTCAACCACGCGATCACGATCCTCGCGCTGCATACGCCATTCTCGATACCGACACCCAGACCCTGACCTTTAAACGAGTGACCTACGACGTGAAACGAACCCAGGAACAGATGCGCAGTTTTGGTTTGCCGTCAGCCCTGATCTACCGTCTCAGTGTAGGGATGTAAGATTATGTCGCTCGAACAACTCTACCGCCGGCGTTTTGCCGGTTCCGCCCTGCTGGCAGAACAGGCTTTGCAGCGTTTTCCCGGCGGCGCGACCCACGATGGCCGTTATGCCGATCCATTCCCCTTATTCATGGAACGTGCCAGCGGGCCGTATAAGTGGGATGTGGATGACAATCGGATGATCGATTACTGGTGTGGGCACGGCGCGCTCTTGCTCGGTCATGGGCATCCGGCAATTGTTGAGGCTATCACGCGGCAAGCGCCGGTGGCAACCCATCTTGGCGCCAGCCATCGGCTCGAACTCGAGTGGGCCGATCTGATTATGAGCCTGATCCCCGGCGCTGAGCGGGTGCGATTTACCGCATCAGGCAGCGAAGCTACCACGCTTGCCCTCCGTGTTGCCCGCGCCGCTACCGGCAAGACGACTCTCATCCGTTTCGCTGGCCATTTCCACGGCTGGCACGACGCCCTGGCTCCGGGCGCCGATCCAGACGATCCCAATCGCGGCGTATTGCCCGAAACGCTTGCCAGTCTGATCATCCTGCCCCCCGATCTTGATCAGGTGGCCACAACACTTGCGCGGCGCAATGATGTGGCGGCAGTTATTTTCGAGCCAACTGGCGCGTCTTATGGATCAATCCCGTTACCAGACGGTTTTGTGACCGGCTTGCGCGCCATCACCCGGCATTACGGCGTGTTGCTGATCGCCGATGAGGTTGTCACCGGTTTTCGCATTGCGCCGGGTGGCGCATGCGCGCGGGCCGGGGTTCAGCCTGATCTGATATGTCTGGCCAAGATTGTCGCCGGCGGTCTGCCCGGAGGCGCGCTAGCCGGACGCGCCGATCTGCTCGATCTGCTGGCTCACGATGAACAGGGGCCACGCGGACGAATCCGGCAACAGGGAACCTTTAACGCTAATCCGCTCTCAGCCGCCGCCGGGATCGCCATGTTACGCACTGTCGCTACCGGTGAACCGGGCGCAATCGCTGCCCGGCGAGGAGAGGCGTTGGTGCGCATGCTCAACGAGGTCTTCTCGGCTCATCGCCTGCGTGGATGGACAGCGTTCGGCGATGGCTCGATCTTCCATATCTTCGTCGATCCGTCAACCGACGTGATGCCCGGTGAACTCCCCCGTTCACCCTCGCTCGCAACGCTCAAACGTGGCGGTGATGCGCGGCTGCTGCGGCTGCTCCGAATGGCCCTGCATTTGAACGGTATCGATCTGATGCGCGGTCGCAGTGGCTTTGTCTCGGCTGTCCACAGCGAAGCCGATCTCCAGGCTACCGTGGCGGCATTCGATGCCGCGATTGAGCTGGCGCTGAGCGAAGAAGGGTAGAGGCATTGCCCTGCAACGTCTCTACTCCGATACATACATGCACAATTGCTGCCACACTCAACAGTGATCTGAACAGGAGACCATCTCATCAATGCAAACACAATCGCTCGTGGTGCCGCGTTCCGGTTTGTTTATTGGATTCGCCGTGCTTTTGGCCTTTTCCCTCTTGCTCGCCGTTCCCGCTAACGCCGATTGGTGGCAGATTGTGATTCTGGGTGTCGTACAGGGGATTACTGAATGGCTACCAATTTCATCTACGGCCCATCTTCTCTTGACCAGTCGCGCGCTTGATTATCAGGGCAGCATCGGCGGCACCTTCGAAATCGCCATTCAGTTTGGCACTGTCTGCTCGGTATTGTTGTTCTACTGGCGCGATCTGATCACTCAGGCAGCCGCTCTGGTCGGGCGTGGACAGCCAGAAACGGTAACGACAGCTCGCAAGCTCTGGCTCGGCGTGATTATAGCTTTTGTGCCAGCAGCAGTGGTTGGCCTCATTGCGCGTGATTTTATCAAGGCAGTGCTCTTCGAGTCGCCACTAGTCATGGCAATCGCGCTTATTGGCGGCGGGATCATTTTTCTCTGGATCGAGCGGCGCGGCACTTTCCGCCCGCAGGCCACCAGCGCCGATTTCAGCACCGTCTCTAACCAGCGCGCATTGACCGTCGGTCTGGCGCAAATTCTCGCTCTCATCCCCGGCGTCTCACGCTCAGGCGCTTCAATTGTCGGTGGCTTGCTGGCCGGTTTTGATCGCCCAACCGCAACCGCCTTTTCCTTCTATCTGGCTATTCCCACGCTGGGGCTGGCCACGCTGGTCGATTTAATTGGCAGTCTCGATCAGATTCAGCCAGGTGATTGGAGCCGACTCTTGCTCGGCGCCACGGTGGCGATGATTGTCGGCTATGGCTGCATCGGCTGGCTATTACGGTACGTGGCCACCAACAACTTTACGTTGTTCGGCTACTACCGGATCGCAGCCGGGGTCATCATTATCGGCGCAGTGGCATTTGGAGCGCTGTAAACTGATGACACAACAGCGGCGGATCGAGTTGCAGCTCAGAATGATAAGCGGTACACTACAAACACGCAGTTCCTGTTGTATTGAGCTGTTGTAGCGCCACACGATGAACGAACTGGCCGAACAACTCCTGACTCCCGATACACCCATTGCGGATGCCGGCGCGATCTGGCTGGCGCGCCTGGCCAGCGCCGGCCTTGATAGCGACGACGCGGAAGATGACCTTGACGAACGCGCGCGCGAGAGTCAGCGCCACCATGCCCGCCAGACCATCGCGAGTTATGAGACGGCGCTGCGCATCTTTGTGCGTTGGGCTGAGCGCAATGGGCGACAACGGTTAGGCGATTTGAGTATCGGCGATCTCGTTGCGTATGCTCGCTCGCTCCGCAAGCGCAGCTACGACCTCTCGCAACGGGCAGCGGCAGCGCGCGCAAACGGTCAGGGCGAACGGCTGGCCGAGCGCACGATCCACGCATATGTGCGCCCCTTGTTCGGCTTTCTGGCCCTGGCCGACTCGCAGGGCGCCATTCCCTTCCGGGTTGCCGCAGCGCGTCCCGAGGTGAGTCGCATTCTCCCTCGGTTGCCCGACCCGGTAGCGCCAACTCCGCCCGATCTGCGTCGACTGGTGCGGTTTTACGACAAACCCACCGGTGAAGAGCGCGAACGACAAACGCTCATCCGGTTGCGCAATGCCGCTCTCTTGCATCTGCTCTTTTCAAGCGGCGCTCGCATCTCAGAAGCATTGAGCCTTGATGTCGGCGATGTGGCGCGCGACCGTCGTGTGCTGGGGCGGGTGGTGGTGCGCGGGAAAGGTCGGCGCGAAGGAACACTCTTCATCCGCCGTCATGCCGAACAGGCCTTGCAGCGTTATCTCACGGCGCGCCAGTGGCCGGCAGCGCGCGAACCGTTCTTCGTCGCGTTCGATCCGCGCGCCGGCGGTGGCCGACTCTCGCGCATCAGTGGCTGGCGAATTGTCACAACGGCTGCCAATGCCCTGGCCGATCGCCTGGTCTGGGAGGGGAAAGTCGATGAGGCCGAGCTGCTGCGGCGAGTCACGCCCCATACCTTTCGCCATTTTGTTGGCTATCACCTGTTGAATGAGGGTGTCGCGCTGGCGGAAGTGTCGCAAATTCTGCGCCACCGGAGCGTGGAAGTGACGCGCAGCTATTACGCCAGCTATGCCGATGTGCAACTGCAAGAGGTACACGATCAGTTTAGCGCCGATCCGTGGCCGGACGAATAACATTCAGGGCAGATCCCGCTACTGCAACTGCCGATTGCGCTCAAGATAAACTGCTCTTTGCAGGACTGGAATCGCAACGCGCGCAACCTTCACGATTCAACCCAACCGCTGCCCGCTTTGCCATTATGCAAGAAAAGTGTTGTATAATAGCAATTGTTCGCTTCCCCATCCAACATCCCGACATACAGCAGCAGAGCTGTGAGCGGGCAGAGGAGTTTGTATGGCCGAGATCATTCCCCTGACGCCAGGCGAGACCAGTTCACCCACCGAACCGTTTCGCGGTGGCGCATGCAAGTTGCACCCTCAAACGATGTGCCCGGCGTTTGGCGCCTTGCGGGTACTGACGCGAATCGAGGGCGCGCAACCGGCGATGGTGACCGATACCGGCTGTTTGTACGGCCTGACCTTCGTGACTCACTTCTACGCAGCGCGCAAGAGCATCGTTGCGCCTGCGCTGGGGACAGCCGAATTATCGAGCGGGAAGGTGCAGGAAGCAGCGAACGCAGCGATCGCTGAAGCTGCTTCTGAGCCAAATGTGTCATTCATTCCGGTGATTTCGCTCTGCGTGGCAGAGACAGCCGGCCTGGCCGAAGAGCTGCTGCCAAAAGAGATCGACGGCAAGCCCGTGATCCTGGTACGAGTGCCGGCGTATGCCATCCATTCACACCCCGAAGCTAAAGACGTTGCGCTTGCCGCCGTGATGCGACGGTTTGTTGATACAACCGGCGATCACGAACCGAGAACACTGGCCTTGATCGGCGAGGTCTTCCCGGCTGATCCGTTGTTGATCGATGGGGTCGTGCGCAAGATGGGAGGCCGGGTGGTGACAACGATCCCTGGCCGTCACATTGACGAGATCAGGCAGGCGGGCCGGGCAGCCGCCGTTGCCGCGTTGCACCCGTTTTATCGCGAGACGATTGGCGTCTTGCGAGAACGTGGCGTGGCAGTGGTGAGTGGCGCGCCAATCGGCGCCGAAGGAAGCGCAGCCTGGCTACGCGCAATCGGCGCGGCGCTTGAGCTTGATGAAGATACAGTTGAGCGTGTAGCCGCCGAAGAAGAAGCGACCGCGCGCGGTTTTCTGGCCAGCAAACCTTTGCAGGGTGCCACTATTCTGGTTTCAGGCTATGAAGGGAATGAGATGCTTTATGCCCGCCTGCTGATCGAGGGTGGCGCGCGCGTACCCTATGTGAGCACGAGTATCGGGCCAAGTGCGCTTACGGCGGCTGATGAAGCGTGGCTCAAAGCTCACGGCACTGAAGCGGTGATCTATCGCAAGACGATTGAAGACGATAAGGCAGCGATGGAACGCTGGTCATTTGATCTGATTATCGGCACCACCACGCTGGCTGCCTACGCCAAAGAGAGAGGCATTCCGGCAGTTTACTACACCAACATCCTCAGTGTGCGCCCACTCTTCCTTGCGGGTGGCATGATCGCCTCGCTGAACTTTGTCCGTGATCTGATCAATCGCAAGCCGATCTATGACCGTATGCTGGCCTTCTTCGAGGGCAATGAACGCCAGGAGGGCGCTCGATGAGCATTACGCTGATTCGCGATATTTCCGACACCAGCAGCTATTGGGGCGCATCATGGGTGTTCGGCTGTTTCCCCGACGTGCATATCGTCTGCGATGCGCCAATCGGTTGCTACAATCTGTTAGGTATGGCCGTCACCGACTATACCGACGCGCTGCCGCATATGGCCAACCTGACCCCGACTTCGATTCGGGAAGAAGATGTAATCAACGGCACAGCAAAGGCGCTCATCCGCACCATCGATGATCTGCGGTCAATGGGGATGTTAGAGGGCAAACGGTTGATCGTCGTCTCCACTGCCGAGAGTGAGATGATCAGCGCCGACCACGCGCAACTGGTGCGCCAGATCGATCCGGAAGCGCGCTTCTTCTGGAGCCAGTCGCTTGAACAGGACGAGTGGATTGGTCGCGAACGAGCGCTGCGGTTTGCCTGGGAACAGTACGGCAAGCCATTCGTACCACCAGATGTCAAGCCAAGGCCCCGCACTGTTAATATCATCGGCCCATCGTTAGGGTGTTTCAACGCGCCAAGTGATCTGCACGAACTCAAGCGACTGATCACCGGCATTGGCGCCGAGATCAATCTCGTGTACCCCTATGAAGGCAGCATTGCTACCACTCCGAAACTGGCGGAAGCGGCGGTCAATGTGGTGATGTATCAGGAATTTGGGCGCGGCCTGGCCGAGGATTTGGGACGACCCTACCTCTTTGCGCCCTTTGGCGTCTTTGGCACTACTGCATTTTTGCGTGAATTAGGGCAATTGCTCGGCATTGACGCAGCTCAAGTCGAAGCCTTTATCGAGCGAGAGAAGCGCGCGACGTTGCAACCGGTCTGGGATCTGTGGCGCGGGCCGCAGAGCGACTGGTTTGCAACGGTCGATTGCGCCATCGTCGCCGCGCGTAGTTATGCCGACGGCCTGCGCAGTTTTCTCGGCGATGAACTGGGGATGAAGATTGCCTGGGTTTCGGGACGCCCACGGCGCGAAGATGAGCCGGACAATATCGAAATTCGCAAGCGATTGCACGCAAAAGCGCCGGCGTTCGTCTTTGGCAGCATCAACGAGAAGATCTATCTGGCCGAGGCCAATGCGCGCGGCACGCACTACATTCCGGCAACCTTCCCCGGCCCGGTCGTGCGCCGAACGACCGGCACGCCGTTTATGGGGTATGCAGGCGCGGCGAACATTATGCAAGAGCTGGTTAATCGTTTCTATGAAACGGTGATCAACTTCTTGCCGGTTGAGCCGGCAGCGCCGGCTGCCGGCGGCCCTCCCAAACCGGGCAGCGCCGAAACTATGCCGTGGACGAAAGAGGCGACCGACCGGTTGAATGCCGCGCTTGAGGCAGTGCCGTATTTGGCCCGGATCAGCGCCAGTCGCTCGCTTCGTTCCGCTGCCGAACAGGCTGCGCGCGCGCGTGGCCTTCACGAGGTCACCCTTGAAATTGTTGAAGCAGCCATTGCTCAGAGTGCGCGGGCATGATATGCTGACAGCGAAGCGCTGCCAAAGTACAGCGCTTCACTTCCTGTCAGTGTAATCCAGGCCTTGCGGAGCGGAACTGCATGCATATTTTAGTGACGAACGACGATGGAATTGACAGCCCCGGCCTTTGGGCATTGGCCGGGGCTATGCGTGATTGTGGCGCTGAGGTTAGCGTGGTTGCGCCGGCTGAAGAACAAAGCGCGATGAGTATGGCGCTACCGCCACAGCGCGAACGCGAGCTACGCGCCATCATTCCACCGGCAGAACTCGATGGGATCAGGGCTTTTACACATAATGGCTCTCCGGTTGCCTGTGTCACCATTGCCATGCTGAGCGGCGTCTTGCCGCCAATTGATGCGGTGGTCTCCGGGATCAATCGCGGCGTCAACAGCGGGACGAACGTGTTGCTCAGTGGCACCGTTGGCGCGGCCATGATCGGCGCTATGTGGGGATTGCCGGCAATGGCGGTCTCGCTCAAATATCACGGGCCGGGACCGCTGCCGTGGGGCACGGCTGCCTACGCTGCCCGGCGCCTCTTTCCACTGCTCGAGCTGACTCGCCCCCACGCGCCCATCGTTATCAACGTTAACGTGCCCCACGTGGCCGATCCCGGTGAGTTGCGCGGTTTCCGCCAGACCCGATTGTCAGAGTTTTTCTTTGGTCACTACCTCGATCTGGAACTCAACCCAAACGGGCCGGCGGAACGACAGCAGATTACCTTCCGATTTGCTCGCGAACGGGTGCCCGAATTTGCGGTCGATACCGATGATGGCGCTGTCAATGCTGGCTACGTATCGGTCACACTGTTGCGACCACTCATCGATGGCGTCCCGCTTGAAATCCCATTGCCGGACATCAACCGGTAATAGGGTGAGGTGAGTCGTTCCTTTTAACCCTTGCCCTCCTTTGCGCTCTGTCGTAGAATGAGAAAAGTAACTGCTAACACTTGTAAGGACAACAACATTGTATGGCTATTCGACGCATTCTACGGATTGACGACGCCGAGGATCGCAAGATCTTGAAAATGCAGTGTCGTCCGGTCAAACTCCCTGATCGCAATCTCAAACAGCTCGTTGCTGATATGTTTGAGACGATGCACGCCGCCAACGGAGTCGGTCTGGCTGCTCCGCAGATCGGCATTCCGATCCAGCTCTGCATTATCGAACTGCCTCCCGAATACGAAGAACGGCCTGACGGGAGCGTGGTTGAGGTAGCGCCAGCCGAACCGTATGTGCTGATCAATCCGCGCATCGTCAAGCAGAGCGGTGAAGAGGTGATGCGCGATGAGGGATGTCTCAGTCTACCCGGCTGGTACGGGATGGTTCCTCGTCAGACGTGGGTGACCGTCGAGTTTCAGGACTTGAGCGGTAAACATCACCGATTGCGCCGCGCTGACGGGTTGCTGGGCTGGGCAATTCAACACGAAGTCGATCACCTGAACGGGATACTCTTCACCGAGCGCATCCGCGATCTGAGCACATTGCGCGACATCACCAAAGAGCGCGAACCGCAACCGGCGTAGGTGATAGGCGATAGGCGATAGCTGATAGCCGATAGGCGGTAGGGGCGCAGCGATGCTGCGCCCATATGTTGTTGCCGCGATAGCCAATAGCCAATAGCCCATAGCCGATAGGCGGTAGGGGCGCAGCGATGCTGCGCCCATATGTTGTTGCCGCGATAGTCAATAGCCAATAGCCCATAGCCGAT